>Ga0315284_10014697_pt1 | contig 11146 bp, 8 predicted proteins | sample YL17G09_16_MG_FD_203696 | JGI IMG/M metagenome (GOLD analysis project Ga0315284, IMG submission 203696) | Sediment microbial communities from Yellowstone Lake, YNP, Wyoming, USA - YL17G09_16 | ecosystem: Environmental > Aquatic > Freshwater > Lake > Sediment | place: USA: Wyoming | collected...
ACCGGTACCCACGTTGATGTGCTCGTCGCCGTCGTAGTGCTCCATGATGAACAGGCAGGCGTCCGCGAGGTCGTCCACGTGGAGGAACTCGCGCCTGGCGGCGCCGGTGCCCCAGATCACCACCTCGCTCCGGCCCTCCGCCTTGGCGTCGTGGAACTTGCGGATGAGCGCCGGCAGCACGTGGGAGCTCGTCAGGTCGAAGTTGTCGTTGGGACCGTACAGGTTCGTCGGCATCGCCGAGATGAAGTCGCACCCGTACTGCCGGCGGTAGGACTGACAGAGCTTGATGCCGGCGATCTTGGCGACCGCGTACGGCTCGTTGGTGGGCTCCAGCGGCCCGGTGAGGAGGTACTCCTCCTTCATCGGCTGTGGACACTCCCGCGGGTAGATGCAGGAGCTGCCGAGGTAGAGCAGCTTGGTCACGCCCTCGCGATATGCCGCGTCCACCACGGTGGCGTGGATCATCATGTTGTCGTAGATGAACTCGGCGGGGCGCGTGGAGTTGGCGAGGATGCCGCCCACCGTGCCTGCCACCAGGAACACGTACTCGGGCCGGTTCGCCGCGAACCAGCGGTTGACCGCGCCCTGGTCCCGCAAGTCGAGATCCTCACGCTCGGCGGCGAGGACGTTGGTGAAGCCGCCGGCCTGCAGGCGGCGCGTGATGGCAGAGCCCACCAGACCTGTGTGGCCGGCGACGTAGATTCGGGCGTCCTTGGCGAGTGGCTCCATCAAGTGATCCCCTCGCAGGCAACGGCGGCTGCTGCGCGCTGCCGCCGGTGGTTTGCATTGCAAACCATTGAAAGATTGGGGCTTTTGAAAACACACCGCAACATGACTGGCCCCGCGCGCGTGTCGCACCTCCCGCATCCAAGCCGGTCGCGGCACGTCGCAGAATCTAGTCAATTCTAGAGCCTCCGGGGGGATACGCAAAGGTTGGGGCAGGCGGTGCCGAGCCGAGGCCGTGAGTGAACAGGGTTTCTCGCAAGCGGCGCCTCAGAGAAACCCGTGAGCCGGGGTGGAGGAGCTCTATGCGCAGCGGATGTGGCGGGCATCCACCTCGACGTTACGGACGCCGCAGACCATCGTGAGCAGCAGGCGCACTCGGTCCTTCGCGGGCAGGTACTGCGTCACGATGCCCTCCAGGCCGTGGAGCGGCCCGTGCACGACGCGGACGCGCGAGCCCTTGCTCGGGGCGCGGCGCGCCTCGGCGATCACCACATAACCCCGCTCCCCTTCCCGCTCCCTCAGCGAGACCACGAAGTCGTCCTCGACGGCCGCCAGGGACTCGCCGAAGCGCACGATCCCGGAGACGCCGGAGCAGTACCGGACCGCCGCGTAGCGCTCCTTCACGACGCACTGCGCGAACACGTAGGAGGGGAAAAGCGGAACCGGACCGCGCGGGGCGCGCACGTGCCAGCGCGGCTCGAGGATCCGCGGGCAGTACGCCGGCACCTCGCGCGCTGCGAGCGCCTGGACCACGGCCGTCTCCTGCTTGGGCTTCGCTCGCAGGAGCAGCCAGACGAGGCGAGGGTCGTCGAGGGCGATCAGCATGCGGCCTCGCACTACGTCTTAACAGAGGCACAGACAGGGGTCAAGAGAGAGAAAGACAGTGAAGAGTGAAGAGTTGAGAGTGAAGAGTTCACGAGAAAGCGATTTCCCACACAGGTAGGCGGGGGGCTCCACCCAAGCCCGGGCGGCCGCAAGGGCCGCCCCTGTTCGTCATTGCGAGTCCCGGCCTGCAGGGCAGGACTGGACGAAGCAATGCCGCCCAGAACAACGAGATCGCGTCGTCCGCCTCGCTTCGCTCGGCGTCCTCGCGATGACAGCACGCGCGGAGCACGCGCTCCACAGAAACTCGGGATTCGAAGGTAGGGGCGGGGCTCGTCCCGCCGGGTGATGCGCTATGGCCTCGTTCCTCCCCCTGGAGAGTGAGGCCACGACGGGGTTCTTCTGGGCTCCGCTCGCCGGTAGCTCGTACCGCCTCGCGTCGTGAACTTTCCATCCTCAGCACCTTGCGGCACCGTGCCTGGCAGTTCTGCGGGGGAAATCATCGGTCCTTGTGTTCTTCCTTCCCCATTTCTCCCGGCGGTAGTACGCCGGCGAACTTCCCGCCCCGCGCCATCAAGTAGCGTTGGTAGCCTCTCGAACGGAGCTATCGTCGGTCACCGCGAGAAAACAACGTCACATCCCCTCGGTAGTCACCCCCAGCATGCCTGGCAGCAGCTCATCGGCATGCAGGGGGTGTAGCATTATTGGTGAATCCAAAGCCGATGCCTGACCAGCCTTCCAGTTCAGCGTCCACTATCAGGACAGCCGTTGTATGCCGATTGCTGGGCGGTCTGTCCTGGCTCACGAGGAGCTTCCACTCTTTCCGCGGCCGTTGGCGATTGATGGCATGGCTCAACAGGAACTGGGCCCTCTTCGCGGCCTGTGGACAGGTCACGGTGCGGACGCATCGTGGTCTGCGTATGGCTGTGGATCCGTTTGAGTTCGTTGGTCGGCACATCTATGTCGAAGGGGTCTACGAGCATGAATGCACCGACCTCGTTCTGAGGTTGGTCAAACCGGGGGACTGCTTTCTTGACGTTGGCGCTCATATCGGATATTTCACGCTTCTCGCTGCACGTGCGGTTGGACCGCGCGGTACCGTCCACGCGTTTGAGGCCTCGCCCCACACCTCTGGCATCCTGAGAGAGAACATCACCATAAACGGTCTCGACAATGTCCAAGTGCACGAAAAGGCGGTATCGGATACCTGCGGAGTGGTCACGTTCTATACCTCATCCCGTGAGAACCTCGGCCGGTCAGGGATGCTCGACCCCGGGGGTGCCGCGGGCAGAGCGTTAGTCCCTAGCATCACAGTAGATTCATTGCTCCCTCAACTCCTGAAAGTCAAAATGGTAAAGATCGACGTGGAGGGGGGCGAAATGCTCGTAATACGCGGAATGGATGCGCTCATAGCCAGGGACAAGCCATATATCCTCTTTGAGCTCACCCAGGAATGGCTGCTCCGAATGGGTACCGAGGCCGCCTCTCTCTGCGGACATCTGAAACAACGGGGATATGCGCTATTCCGTGTCAATGCGAGGCTGGAGCGGTTCGACAACCCGCCCATGGACCAGTGTAATGTGTTGGCAGTTCACGACAGCGCCGAAGTTTGCCAGGGTCAAAGCGTCTAGGCCGATAGGTTTGGTGGGAACCCTTTCTTCGCTACCTCGGTCCTTTTGGGATTGTCCGACCAGGAGTGGAGACGAGTAAGTTGTCATACCGGGGATTATGGGGATGAGGCTTGGCCGACGAGTTGACCAAATGGAACGGCAAACGAAGTCCCCTCAAACTGGATCGCAATCATGAACCGTTCCTCAATGCACCGCGCGTTCACTGGTTTGGTGTCGCCGATCCCCACCATCAAGGCCGCGACGAACTTCAGCGATGAAACCGCGGAATGGAAACTGCAACCCAAGCGCATGCGCGCCCCACACAGAAACGAGACGAGCACGCGCGGAGCACGCGCTCCACAGAAACTCGGGATTCGAAGGTAGGGGCGGGGCTTGCCCCCGCCCGGGGGGCGCAAGGGCCGCCCCTACGTATTGCAGAGCAGGACGGAAACAAAAGAGCACGCGCAGGGCGCGTGCTCCATAGCGACACTGATTTTGGGGACTACGGCCGCGGCTGCGAGGCCTCGGGAGGCTCCTTGTGCGCGATGATCGCGATCCCGCCGCCGCCGAGAATGATCAGCGGGATCACCCTCCGCCTGTTCTCCTCCTCGACGGCTGCCTGAGCCTCTGCCATCACGACCCGCCTGCAGGACTCGTCGGGCTTGAGGGTGCCGTTGGCTTCGATGCGCGAGATGACTCCGTCGCAGCGGAACCCCGCGACGACCTGTCCCGCCTGGCTCAGCATGGTCTCCCCCACCACGAGGTTGTGAGCGAAGCCGTTCTGCTCCGGGGTGAGGGTCAGGCTGCACGACGTCGTAACGGGGAGCTTCTGGAGCGGCGCGCGGGTCTCCTTCCCCTCGGCGTCCCTCACGGCCATCTGCACCTCCACGACCGTCGTGGTCTCCTCGGGGCGCGGCAGGGCAGCCCAGTACTTGCCGAGGCCGGCGGACCGCATCTCGACATAGTAGAAGTCCGGCGAGCCTGTCTTGCGGAAGTAGGTGCGCACGGAGCTCCAACCGCTCTCCGGCGTTGTGGACAGGGCGATCACGCTGTTGCCGCGGCTCGGCGCGCAGTTGGGCACGGTCAGGGTGAAGATCTCGGGCGCCGCGAGCAGGGTCACAGGGCAGAGGGCGGCTGCCAAGGCAAGGCAAAGCAGCCGAGCCGAGGAGCAGAACCCATATGACGCCCGTCTCCGGTCCACCGGGACAGCCCTCCTATTAACAGGCTACAGCCGTAAGTCTCATGTGTCAATGTTTTTGCGTTACAGGAGCCGTGTCCCCGAGGACCTTCTTGGCGATCTCCTCGACGTACGGCGTGCGCCGGATGTTGGGCAGGCAGCGCTTCAGGGCCACCGCGGCGCCCGCCCGGTCGCCCGTCTCGTAGAGCGCGACGGCGCTGTAGAAGAGCAGCAGCGGCTGGCCGTTCCCCGGGTCCCCGGCGCGCCGGAAGTACGCGACAGCCTCGTTCCAGCGCGTGGTCCGATAGGCAAGCTCGGCCGCAAGGAACTGAGGCTCAGCGAGATCGGGCCGGGCGTCCGCGACCCTGTGAGCGAGCGCGAAGGCCCCGTCGAGGTTGCCGGCCTTGGCGAGCTCCTGAGCCCGGTCGAGATCGGCCCTCTCGGCGGCCGAGAGGGGGCCCGTCCTAATGGGGCTCTTTTGCGCCGAGGCGCCCGGCGACCCGGAGCCTGCGGCAGCAGCGATGCCGGTTGCTGGTTTCACAGCCGACTTTGGCGTGGGCGCCTGGGACGATGGGCCGACCATCGGTTTCTCGGTCGGCTTCGTCCCGGTAGCCTGGGAAACGCCACCTGCGACGACTCCCAGGGCACCGACAGGCGCCGAGGGTTTCGGGGCCGGCTTCGTGGCGGACGCCTGCGAGGAGCCGCCGGCGACAGCTCCCGCGGCAGCAGCAGGCGGAGTCGGCTTACCCGCCAGCTTCGGTGTGGCCGTCGGAGGCGGACCGGCCACAACGACCCCGGCGGCAACAGCCGCTCCAGCCGGGGGTTTCTCGCCGGTTTTCACCGCCCCGGGTGCTGCCCGTGCAGGCGTTGGGGTCGCCGCGGTCATCGAGGCCGTCAGCCCCACGGCGGCGCTCACGGTTAGTTGCTGGACGGTGCGGTCCTTCGCCACGTCCGGGGGCAGCTGCCTGGCGAAGTCGTTGGCCTCCTGCCAGCGCTTGAGCTCGACCAGGCTGGTCAGCAGTGCGCCGGCGACCTTGGGATCCGAACTCGCGCAGCCGCAGGCCCTGAGGTTGTCCACCGCCTGCGACCACTTATTGTCGGCGGCGAGGGCGAGGCCTCGCAGCTTGAGCGCCTCCTTGTTGCCGGGGGCGAGCTTGAGGGCACCGTCGGCTGCCGCAACCGCATCGCCGGGCTTGCCCTCGCCCAGTTCCAGATCCGCCAGCATCAGGCGCCACATCACCTCTGCCGGCTCCGCCTTGATGAGTCGGTTCAGCTCCTTGCGCCGCTGGGGCGGCGGTAGCTTCGCCACGCTGTCCTGCCGCGATGGGACGAGGCGCGCGAAGGCGGCGTTCTCCGAGAGGGTGGAACGCGGGATGGCCTGGACGACCAGCACCTCGAAGGCCGAGCGCACGTCCTTCGGGATGTCGGCGCGGCTGTACCCCCCAAACCTCTCCTCGACCTCCGAGAGGCGCTGGAAAGTCTCGCGAAACCCCGTGTCGTCTCCGGCGGCGGCCTGGGCCAGCGCGAGCCTGGTGAGGCCGTCGGCCAGCAACTGCGGCTCGTCGAGCAAACCGAAGCACGCGATGCGGAGCTGGCTGGCGGCGGTCTGGTATTCACGCCGGTTGAAGGCGTCGGTGCCCTGGCGCAGCAGCCTCATGTAGAAGGGATCCGCCGCGTCTGCGGTCACAGCCGCCAGCGTGGCGAGGAGCACCGCGGCAATCGCCAGGAGCTTGGAACGTGTAAACGGTTCCAGGCTGCGGGAGAGGGGGGGCTGTTCAATCTCCACTTTGAGCTTGTCGCTCTCTTTCTCAAGTCTTTGCAGGTCCCAACGGCTCGTGGCCAGTGCTGCGTCGCTCTTCACCCCGCATTATGCCTTGAAAGCGGCCGATTTTCGAGTACCGCCCTGGGGTTCTCCTCGGTGAGCTCTCTGGCCCTCCCCTCGCCCCACCTCTCGGCGATCGCCCGAAACGCCTCGGAGAGGCGGGGCGGCCGGATGTGGGCGTCGTGGGCATCGGAGGCCACGAAGTGGGCGAGGCCCTCGTCGAGCAGGAGGAAGGAACACTCCTGGGGGCCGCGGCCGAGCTCGCCGATCACGCTCCCCGCGGTGAGCTGCAGGAGCGCGCCGCGCTCCACGAGCTCGGAGATCAGGGCCGGATCGTCCACCAGCCAGGGGATGCGCTCGGGGTGGGCCAGGACCGGGTACCAGCCGGCCACCATCAGCTCGTGCGCCATGTGGCGGGGGTCCGGCCCTATCGGGATCGACGCGAACTCGAGCAGCAGATACCTCGAGCCCGCGAGGGACAAGAGGTCACCGCCCGGCAAGAGATCCACGTCATGGAGGAGCTCCGAGTCCACGCGGATCTCCGCGCCGAGAGCCAGCGCGGGCTTCTCGCCGCTGGCCGCACGCAGCTCCTCGAACAGCGCCTCGAGCGCTTTGCGGTCGGCGTTGGGCCAGAACCCGTGGCGCTGGTGCGGGGTGACCACGATCGCCTCGATGCCGTCCTGGGCGGCCGCGCGGCACATCTCGACCGCTTCCTCCAGCGTCTCCGGTCCGTCGTCAACCCCGGGGAGAAGGTGGGCGTGCAGGTCGATCATGGGCGGCGCTAGGCGCGTGGGCCCGTGCCCACGGCCGCGTCGTCCACGTATTTCTGGTAGGCGCGGTAGCGCTTGCCGTAGCGCCCGTGGGGCTCGCGGAAGTGGTTCAGGGCCGCGCCGAGGATCCGCACCTCCGAGAGCTGCAGCCGCTGCTGGCACGCGCGCGCGTCCTCGCGCAGCAATAGGCCCGAGCCCACGCACAGCACGACGCCGTCCGACATGGCACCGAGCACGATGGCGTCGGTCACCGGAAGCGTCGGCGGGCTGTCGAATATGACGTAGTCGAACCGCTGGTAGGCGACGGCCACGAAGTCCATCATCCGCTCGGAGGAGAGCAGCTCCGAGGGGTTCGGCGGCACCGGGCCGGTCGGCGTGAGGTAGAGGTTGGGAACCGTGGTGCGGAGGAAGATCGCGGTTTCGTCCACGCCCCTCGTCAGGAAGCTCACCAGGCCCACCCGGTTGGAGACGCCGAAGATCTCGTGCAGCCGCGGCTTGCGCAGGTCGGCGTCCACCAGCAGCACCTGGCGGCCCAGTTGCGCGAGCACCACCGCCAGGTTCGCCGCGGTCGAAGTCTTGCCCTCGCCAGGGATTGCGGAGGTGACGACCACGCTCTTCAAGCGGTTGGCGGTGGAGAGGAGCAGGGCGGTGCGCAGCGAGCGATACGCCTCGGAGATCGCCAGGCGCGGCCTGAAGTGGCTCACCAGCTCGATCTGGCCAGGGCCGGCGTCCGGGCCCGGTTTCTGGGCACCCTGCGCCCGGCGCCCCGACGCGCCCTTGCCGTAGCGGCGCCCGTACCCGTAGTACCTGCTGTACCCGTACCCGTCAGAGTGCTGCCCGACATCCGGGATCACCGCCAGCAGGGGGAGGCCGAGGATGCGGTCCACGTCCTCGGTGGTCTTGACGCTGCGGTCGAGGTACTCCACGAAGAACACCACGCCCAGCCCGAGCGCGAGCCCCAGCATGAGGCCGAGGGTCAGGTTGCGGAAGAGAGAAGGCCGGTAGGGACCACCCGGCACCAGCGCTCGGTCAACCACCTGCACGTTGGAGTCCCGGTTTCCCTCGAGGCGGGAGACCACCTCGGTTTCCGACAGCTTGCGGAGCAGCTCGTCCAGCAGCGTGCGGCGGGTGGAGACCTCGACCTTCAGGTTGTTGTACTCCACGGCGGCGGAGTTCATCCGCATCGCCTCGCCCTTCTGCCTCGTGAGCTCGGCGGCCAGCGCCTCCTCGCGGCGAAGGGCACCCTGGTACTCGGCCCTGGCGGCGTCCCGCGCCTTGCCGACCATCTCCTGGGTCACGTTGCCCAGGTGCTGCCTGCCCCTGTCTATCTGCGCCTTGAGCTCCTGCATGGCCGGCCACTCGGGCTTGTAGGTGTTGAGCTTGGTTGCGTATTCGCGCTCCAGCTTGAGCTGGTCGCCGCGCAACTGCGTCACCACGCCACCCGACACGGTGTCGGCGACAACGGCGTCCGGGGAGCTGACGAGTTCCTTGTAGTGCGCCTCCTTGCCGATCCGCTCCGACACGGCTCCCACGTAGTCCTTGTTCAACCCCTCGAGCCTCTGGAGGGTGACGTTGGACGAGGGGTCGAGGGCGACGATGTCGCTGCGGCGGGAGTACGCCTGGAGCTGGGCCTCCTTGTCCTGGATCTCCTGCTTGAGCGTCTCGATCTGGGAGGTCAGGAAGGTGGACGCTCTGCCCACGGTGGCGAAGCGGGTCTCCACACCCCAGTCGATGTAGGCGTCAGCGACACCGTTGGCGACCCTCGCCGCCAGCTCCGGATGGCTCGAGACGTAGGAGACCTCGACCAGGCTGGTGTTGCGGATCGGGTTCACCCCGAGGCCACCGAGCACGCCGTAAGCCAGGCCGGCCAGCGTCGCCGCATCGTCGCTCGCCCTCACGGCACCCCCGGTGCTTCCGGGCAGGTTGGCCCGCCGCGGGTTGAAGGCGGGGTCGTCCATGAGGCGGAGGTTCTTGACCACGCGCTCCGCCAGGCCGCGGCTCTGCAAGAGACGGTACTGGGTCGGGAAGAAGTACTGCGCGTCGAACCAGTCCTCGTACTGGACCGTCTGCTGCATCGCGGCCGCGCTGCTGGGGCGGCGCTCGATCTGGAGCACGGTCGTCGCACGGTACAGCTTCGGGCTCATGGCGTACTGGATCAGCGAGACGGCCAGTGCGAGGGCCAGCACGACCACGAGAAGCAGGCGCCGCCGCCGCACCACATTCAACCACTGGGAGATGTGAAACTCGCTCTCGGGCTCGGGTGAGAAGAAGACCTGGTCGTTCGTAGCGGGCGGTTTGGCTACCATCAGAAGAACGACTCCTTCACGATGACCACGTCACCGCTCTGGAGCGTGACGTCGGCGTCTTTGCCGGACACGATGCGCCTGTAGTTAGCCTCTAACTCCAGATCGCGGCCGGTGTGGTCCCTCCTCTTGATCTGGATGGTGCGCGACGCCCTGTCGGTCAGGCCGCCGGCGCGTGCGATCGCGGTGAGGAGGGTGATCCTCTCCGTGCTCTGGAAAACGACCGCACCGGGCTGCGCCACCTGCCCCAGGCAGAACACCGTGACCCTGACATTGGCCGGCACGTTGATGATGTCGTTGGCGAAGATGGGCACGTTGGCATCGGGATCGGCGCGCATCATAAGGTCGTCCACGTCGATGGCGATCTGATCCGAGAGGCCGTTCTCGGCACGCCTCAGGACGTAGATCTTGTCGGCGTGGTCGTCGGCGAGTCCTCCCGCCGCGGAGATGGCCTCCAGCAGCGTCCAGCGCCCGGAAAGCGAGAGGTTGCCTGGCTGTTTGACCGCGCCGAGAACGGAGATAGGCTTGGAGCGGAACTCCCGGAGTTGCACGGCCACCGAGGCTCGCTGGACGTACTTGGCCTCGAGAAGCGCCTTGAGGCGGTCGGCCAGCTCGACGTCGGTGAGGCCCTGCACCGGCACGTCCCCGATGAGCGGCAGGTTGATCGTTCCCTCCGCGGAGACGCGGCGCTCGATGTTGAGCTCGGGCACCTCGAAGACCTTGATCTCGATGAGGTCCTTGGGCCCGATGCGGTAGCCCGAGTTTCCCTGCGTCTGGGCGTGAGAAGGCACGGCCAGAAGCACGGAAAACACGAAGACCCCGAGGACAGGTTTGAGACACTGGGTCAGGCCCCGGTTGGTGAACGAGGGCCGACGTGGAGCCGCGGGGAGGTCGTTCAGGCGCTCTTTCATCGTTCGCCCCGTGCTCCGAGGCAATCTAATTGTATCACCACCACTGGGCACCGGCCCCCGCAAGGCTCAGCGTCACCTGGATTCTCGTGACGACGCGGTTGAACTCGGGCAGGATCGACGTGTAATCCGTCCTTGCCCCCTCGAGCCCCACTGCCGATCCCTCCCCGAGCTTGACGTTCAGGGAGAGGCCGTACCCGTTGAAGTCGTCCGTCCTCCGGATTCCGTCTCCGCTCACGCGGGGGTACTGGTCGTGGCCCTGCTCCCAGAAGATGCGGCCCGTTGTGCGCCAGCCTAGCGGCGACTGGAGACCCAGCCCCCACCGTTGGTCGATGTAGTAGGAATCCACGGTGAGGAGCGTGTACGAGACGGTGCGGCCGCCGTAGGCCTGCCATTCCAGCTTGCCGCCCGGCTTCCAGCCGATCTGCGCCTGTCCAGTGGTGCTGTCCAGAGGCACGAACTCGGAGTTGCCCTGCGGTCTCAGCGCGAGGACTGACGCCCTGGCAGTCGTCCACAGGCGCTTGCCCCGCAGCTCGAGCTCGACGAACCGGCCGTCCCCCGAGCTCGACCGGTTCTGGATCTCGGAGAGGAAGTCGGTGGTGAGCTTCTCGTAGCCGATCGCGAAGGCGAACGACTGACTGAAGCGGTAGCGCAGGCCACCTCCGACCATCGTCTCGTCGCGATCGGAGAGCTGGAGGATTTCGCCCGGCAGGGCGCTCGCGGTCTGGCTCTTGTACCGCCACCGGTCCTCCCAGGCGGTGCCGAAAACCGAGAGGCGACCCAGCACGTCGACCTCGAGCGTGGCCGCGCCGCGCTTCTGCTCCACGTTGACGGGAATCGGGTTCTCGGAGGAGTAGAACTGTTGCGTGCGCCAGTCCCCAGCCTGCACCTCCATGGTCACACGGTTGAAGTAGCCGAAGATGCCGACTCCGTACTTGCCGTTCCACAGCCTCAAGTAGGTGAGGTCGTTCCACCACACGTACTCGGGCAGCGCGTAGAGTGCGAAGA
>Ga0315284_10014700_pt1 | contig 11146 bp, 9 predicted proteins | sample YL17G09_16_MG_FD_203696 | JGI IMG/M metagenome (GOLD analysis project Ga0315284, IMG submission 203696) | Sediment microbial communities from Yellowstone Lake, YNP, Wyoming, USA - YL17G09_16 | ecosystem: Environmental > Aquatic > Freshwater > Lake > Sediment | place: USA: Wyoming | collected...
AACCACCAGAAGCTTTCCCGCTTGGGAGGCTTCGAGCGCCGCAGCCGGCGGATCGGGCAGTTCCTGGCAGAAGATCACGTCGGCGTCCTGCCGGGCGACGGCCTCGATGGCCTGGGCACACGACAGTCCGCGGCGAGGTCCGGCCTGCACGACCGTCGCGCCGGGCAGGTCCGGTTTCCCGAACGAATCGATCGTCACGACGCTGCGACCCCGCAGGTCCTGGGCTTGCGCCATCGACCACATCGCCTCGGCGCGCAGCGGTCCGGTCCGACCGGCCAGCGCAATCATCCCTCCGGAGCGGCAAAGAAGGCGACGCAGGTCGCTTGCCGCCAACCTGTCGAGAGCAAGTTGAGCCAAGCCCGACGGGGCCGCCTGCGGCATGGTGATGACCAGGCGAAAACCTCGCGCCGCCGGACAGACGCCCAATTGCAGATCGAACCGGCGGCCTTGGATCGTAACAGCGACGGAACCGTTCCGCGGATGGGGCGATGAAAGTTCCAGTCCTGCCTGCGACAGGAGATACTCCGACAATTCCTCGGCCTGCTGCCGAGACAATCGCGCCACGGAGGCGGGAAACTCCACCAGCACCCCGTCGGCGCGCAGGCGGAGGGAACAGACCTCGCCGGTGGATTCCAGATGAACATGGCTGGCGCGGCGGACCATGGCATGGGCGAGGACAATTTCAGCGACCTGGGCGGGGCTGTCGACGCCCTCGGTCGGTTGAGGCGATTCGGCCGTCACAAATTCCTCTGCCACGCCAAGCTCCACGGGAACCGGCGTTTCGTCCGGCTGTTGCGTTGGTTCCGCAGGCGGAGCGATGGAAGGTTCCTCGACGGTCTGGCCCTCCCCGACCAAACCGGTCTCATCCGGTGCGGGTAATTCGCTGGCCGGCTCCTCGGCGGTCTCCACGGGAGGTGGCGAATCCACAGGCTCAGGAGCCGCGGGAGATTCATCGCGGGTCGGTGAATCCACGGGGACCGCCTCTGTTACCCGGCGATCCTTTGTTTCCATCGGTTCCGCTACGGCGGCTGTCACCACAGGCGCCGCAGGCTCACGATCGGCGCGCGGAGAACGGACAGCGGCGGCTTTTGCTTCCGTGACAGCGGGAAGCTCCCTGGTATCGTCGTTGCGATTCAATTCCTCCAGCACCCAATCCTCGGCGGTCTCACCGGCGGCGCTCCGCGCCCCGCGGGCTTCGATCGTCCGGGCGGATGCCTGGGGCTTGCCCCCCACCAGCGCGTCCCGCTCGGCCTGGGTGACCCTGGCCCCCTGCGATTCGCGCAGGACCACCTTGGCCATGATCTTCTCGATGTCCACCCCGCGCTGCTTGAGGAAAAAGACCAGCCCCTTCTCGGAGATTCGCAGCGGTCCGTCAGGCAGGCGTTGCACGGGGAGCCAGCCCTTCTGAATCCACTCCACCACCGCCCCCGGAGTGGCCCCCAGCAGGTCGGCCACCTGGTATGTAGTGAACAGTCTCTCCGGCATCAAGGCGCCCTCCGCCTCTTGTCTCTTGTCTCTTGTTAAAAGACTCCGCGACCAGAATGGTCCAGCGCAGGACGCTTCAGAAAATCGCACCCTCCGGGACCGAACCAGTAACCTCTCCATGGTCTATTCTTGCACACCTTGCCCAAACCGTCAAACGCAATTCCGGCCGCTGGCGCGGCCAACACAACAGCGGCCCTTCGCTGCCGCTGCACGCGCGACCATGCACATTCTGCGAAACTCTCCGGTCACAAGTGGGCGACAATTTTCCAAATGGCTTAGGGACAGACGATGTACGAGGTACAGGTCCGATTGGATGTTTGCAAGCAAGAGCATGTGTCACAACCAGCAGGCATTCGTGAATGCAATGCACAAAACAACGGCATCAATCAAATTGGTGTTTACCTGGGCATGCCCCCCAACGGATAGGGGGTCAAAATAGATCGGCGAAAAAAATCGGGCAACCGACCGAATGAGCTTTCAGGGCACCAAGCAGCCAACGAACACAGATATGACACCTCGGCAATAAATCGTGTAACATATTTATTTATAGTTAGTTACGGTTGGCCTAAAAATTGGAGCGTCGCTTGAAACCTTGTCTATCTTTCAACGGAGCAAGTGGTTATGCGATAGTGAAAAAATCGTTATTGCCAATTCCCTCTTGACTTATTGGTCTCTTGTGACTAGAAAGTCATATATGACTGACGGTGTGGCGACATTCGAGAATCGCGCCCAGCGCAGGGCGAGCAAGACCCTCGGCCGCCTGATGGCCGCGGCGCTGTCGCTTTTCGGCCGACAGGGAGTTAGCGCCACAACGGTGGAAGACATCACAGAGGAAGCCGACGTTGGCAAGGGAACCTTCTATCGGCACTTCGCCAGCAAGGATGCCGTGCTGGAGGCACTGGTGGAGCAATCCCTAACCCACCTGATCGATTGTTTGCGAGGCACTGCCGTCGACGCTCGAAGCTCGCTGGCTGAGGTTCTGGGAGACTTGTTGGCGGCACACGAGCGGTTCCACAGGGACCAGCCAACGGAGTTTGGTCTGGTGTTTCACAGCCGTCGAATCTCGCGATTGCAGGATTCCCTGATATCCGGGAAGACCCAGCAGTTTTCACCGTATTTCGAGGAATTACAGCGTCGTCTGGCACCGTGGGTGCCCGTACCAATGGATCTGTCCAAGTTGCAAAACCTGGCCTTGGCGATATCGGGATTTGTCTCTGGATTTTATTCCCTCTCGGCCATAGGAATGACGCCCCAAGAAATCGACTCAAGCCTGCAACCGTTGAAACAGGCATTGCTCGCGCGGGCACAAGTGTATTTGAGCGGCTAGGTCCGGCGTGGTGCCGTACACCCCGGCCGCGGAACATAAGTGGTCTGTCAAGGAGTCATGAGTCATGCAACCACAAAGCAGTTCGTCGGAGTCCGATGTTTCCGATGACCAACCTCCGTCCCCGGTAACGGAGGAGCAAGTCGAGGCTCACCAACGTACCGCCGTCTCGGGGAGACTGGCCGAACTGATGGCAAGCCCCCAGTGGAGAGACTGGCGGTGGCAGATGCGGAACCGCATTCGCGGCGTTCCGCAGTTGATGCAGACGTTCCCTTCGTTGCGCGTGGGACCTGGGCTGGCGGGTGCGGCAGCGAAGTTCCCCCTGGCCGTCACGCCCTACTACGCCTCGCTCATCCGTCGCCTGGACGAGACGGATCCCATTTTCCGCATGTCCATCCCCCAGGGACAGGAGTTGTGCGACGGTCCATTCCTTAGCGACGACCCGTTGGAGGAAGATCAGGACATGCCCGTGCCGGGGTTGGTGCATCGGTACGTTGACCGCGCGCTGCTGCTGGCGACGATGACCTGTTCGATGTACTGCCGCCACTGCACGCGCAAGCGGATCGCCGGCTCGCGGGAGTCGACGATCTCGCCGCGTCGATTGCAGCAGGTCACGGCCTACCTCGGCGCGCATCCGGAGATATCCGACGTAATCGTCTCCGGTGGCGACCCCTTCACCATGCCCACCGACGCGCTGGAGGCCGTCCTGGCGGCCTTGCGGGCGGTGAAATCCGTGCAGGTCATCCGCATCGGCACGCGCGTGCCGGTGGTGATGCCCATGCGAATCACGACCGAGCTGACCTCCATGCTTCGCAAGTACCACCCCATCTGGGTCAACACGCATTTCAACCATCCCCGCGAGTTGACCACCGAGGCGGCGGAAGCCTGCGCGGCCCTGGTGGACGCGGGAATTCCGCTGGGCAACCAGTCGGTGCTGCTGGCCGGGGTCAATGATCGCCCCACCGTCATCGCCGACCTTTGCCGCAGCCTGGTGGCCATGCGCGTCCGCCCGTATTACCTGTTCCAATGCGACCTGGTGCGCGGCGTGGAGCATTTCCGCACACCGCTGTCCCGCGGGCTGGAGATCATGGAATACCTTCGCGGCCGGCTCAGCGGTCTGGCGATTCCCACCTTCGTTGTCGACGCCCCCCACGGAGGGGGCAAGATCCCGCTGCTGCCCAATTACATCGTTTCCACCAGTCCCACGCACACCGTGCTGCGGAACTACGAAGGGATGATGGTGGCGTATCCCGAGCCGAACGCCGCGGCGGCCGCCGAGGAATGCTCGGCCGCGGGCGAGGGTGGCGTATGGGAGCTTGCCTGTGGGCAGGCGTCCAAGATTCAACCAGCCGATTCGCTCCGCCGGCGGCGCAGAATCCAGCGAGAAGAATCTCTGGAGGACAGTCGCTCACAGCGACCCTAAACACACCCAACCCGCCGTCCCCGGCGTGGCGCCCGCGCGCCGCCGGGGCGGACAACGAATCGGGGCTTGCCGATGGGCTTGCGAATAGGACTGGTCTACGACCTGCGCAGCGAATACCTCGCGCGGGGTTACGACGCGCACGCGGTGGCGGAGTTCGACTCCGACGAGACGATCACCGCCCTGGAAGAGACGATCCGCTCGCTGGGCCATGCCGTGGAGCGGATCGGTTCGGCCCGCGCGCTGTGCGAAAGCCTGGTGACCGGGCGGCGGTGGGACCTGGTCTTCAACATCGCCGAAGGCCTCTCCGGGCGGTGTCGCGAGGCGCAGGCGCCGGCGATTCTGGAACTATATGACATCCCCTACACGTTCTCCGACCCGCTGGTATGTGCCGCCACGCTTGACAAGGCCGTCGCCAAGCGAATCGTCCGGTCCGGCGGGCTGCCCACCGCGCGGTTCGCCGTGGTCGAAGGCGAGCCGGACCTCGCCAAAGTACGCCTGCCCTATCCGCTGTTCGCCAAGCCCATCGCCGAAGGGACCGGAAAGGGCATCGACGGCGCTTCGAGGATCGGCTCGCGAAAGGAACTCACCGACGTCTGCCGGCGGTTGTTGGAGACTTTCTCCCAACCGGTGCTGGTGGAGGAATACCTGCCCGGTCGGGAATTCACCACGGCTGTGCTGGGGCAAGGCGCCGACGCACGCGTCCTGGGTAGCATGGAGATCGCGATGCGGCCGAAGGCCCGGACGGAAATCTACTCCTATGAGATGAAGGAACGCTGCGAGGAACTGGTGGACTACTCGCCCATGCCTCGCGGGCGGCTGAGGAAACAAGTGGAGGAACTGGCTCTGCGGTCCTATCGCCTGCTGGGCTGTCGCGACGCGGCGCGCGTCGATTTCCGCTGCGACACCCAGGGCCGACCGGTATTTCTGGAGGTCAATCCGTTACCGGGCCTGCACCCGACCCATTCCGACCTGCCCATGATCGCCACGCAGGAGGGCATGGGTTACGCGGAGTTTATCGGCTCGATTATCGACAGCGCCTGCCGGCGGCGGGGAGGGCGCAAATGAGCAGCCCGCTGCCGCCGGTCCTGGTGATCTACAATATCCCGCGAGTGCGCGAGCGGATGCCCGATGGTATCGGGCTCTGCGCCGAGAGCGAAGCGGGTGTCCTCAAGGAACTGTCGGCGGTGATGGCGGCGATGGAGCGGTTGGGCGTCCCGGCCCGCAGTTCCGGAATCCACCGTCTGGAGGACCTTCCGGTGGTGCTGGCCGCCGCTTGCGAGCCGGTGGTGTTCAACCTTGTCGAGGACCTGGAAGGCCCGCCGGGCGATGCGGCGATGGTCCCCGCCCTCTGCCGGGCCTTCTCCAAGGCCTGTACCGGCGGCAACAGCCGGTGCCTCGGCTTGTCCGGCGACAAGTGGTTGAGCAAAGCCGCCCTGACCGCCCTGGGCGTCCCCTGCCCCCAGGCCGTGATGATTCCCCCTGGGGTGGCCATCGACAATTCACTCCCGCCCGGCCCGCTGATCGTCAAACCCGTCAGCCGCGACGCCAGCGAGGGCATCGACGCCGGCTCGATGTGTGAGTCCAGCGGAGAGGAGTTCCTCCGGGCCGTGCGGCGCGTGCATGAACAGTTCCGTCAACCGGCGCTGGTGGAACAGTACATCGACGGGCGCGAGATCAACGTCGCCCTGCTCCAGCAGGGAGAACAACTACGGGTGCTGCCCCTGGCGGAGATCGACTTTTCCGCCTTCCCGCCGCATCGGCCTCGCATCGTGGACTACCAGGCCAAGTGGGTCGAGGATTCCTTCGAATATCGCAACACCCCCCGCGTCATCCCGGCCCGGATCCAAGAGCCTCAGGCACAGCGCATCCGTCAGGCGGCGCAAAAGGCCTGGCAGGCGGTGGGGTGTACGGATTACGCCCGCGTCGATTGCCGCCTGGACCAACAAGGCAACGTTTTTGTGCTGGAGGTCAACGCCAACCCCGACGTCTCACCCGATGCAGGATTTGCCGCCGCGCTGGAAGCCGGCGGGATAGGCTATGATGAGTTCATCCGCACCGTGGTTTCCAACGCCGCCGGTCGACTGGAATCGGTCTTCGCCGCCTCCAGGGGAGACGCCACCGGCCCACGGACCAACAGCCGAGACCCTCGCCCGGTCGAATGGAAAATCCGCTGGTCGCAACCCGGCGATCGTGAGGAGATCATGCGATTCCTGGACGCCAGCGGTTTCTTTCGCCCTGATGAGTTGGCCACCGCGCAGGAGGTGTTGGAGGAGGCCTTGGCCAAAGGGCCTTCCGGGCATTACCAGTCCTTCACGACCGAGTTGGATCGCCGCGCGGTGGGCTGGGTCTGCTATGGTCCCACGCCCTGCACCGTGGGTACCTTCGACATCTACTGGCTGGGCGTCGCGCCGGACCTTCAAGGCCGCGGGCTGGGAAAGGCCCTGGTCTCCCACGCCGAGAAACTCATCGCCGAAAGCGGCGGGCGACTGGCCGTCGTGGAGACCTCCGGCAGGAAGACCTACGATCCCACGCGGGGATTCTATTCCCGGATGGGCTACCGCCAGGCGGCCTGCATCCCCAACTTCTACGCGCCCCAGGACGACAAGGTCGTCTACGTCAAACCCATCGGGCGGACCTGAGGCTTTTCCCGCCGCCACCGATGCCCGCGTCACTGACGCTGGTAGGTTCCCATCAACTCTCCGGTGGCCAGGATGTGGCCCTTCATTGCCGCCAGCAGCGTGGGCTTGTCGGCGACGTCGGCCGGCGTCAACGTGACGTCCAAGGCATAGACCCGGAAGTAATACCGATGCGCCTTGCCCGGGGGAGGCATCGGTCCCTGGTAACCGATGGTGCCGGAATCGTTCTTGCCCTCGGCCATGCCCGGCGGAGACTTCCTCGCCTTCGCCGACGACGCGCCCTCCTCCAGGCCGCCGATCCCGGAGGGAATCTTCCCCAGCACCCAATGCACCCATGGCTGGGCGCGCGGGGCGTCGGGATCGTCGCAGATCAGGGCCAACTCCTTGGTGTCCGGGGGAATGTCCTTCCACGATAGCGGCGGAGAGATGTCCTCGCCCTGGCCGGTGTATTTCCGTGGAATGGGTTTGCCTTGCTCAAAGGCCGTGCTGGTGACGCGAATGCTCATGGGGGGCGCTCCTTGGGTATCGCCTGGGTCCTCCGGCAGCGCGGATGGACATGCCGACAGGCAAACAACCGCCACCGGCAAGACCCGGACCCAAACGCGGCGAAAGGTCACTGCCTTGTTGCTCACGGTTTTCTCTCCATGCATGCAAAGTGACAATCCTATTCTAGCCGTCGTTTCTTCACCCGGCAGTAAAAAGCATCGCCCCGACCCCATCGCGCCGCAGCGGATGGGTTTCGCTTCTTCGCGCTTCGGAATGATCGGAATGAATTGACCCTCGCGGTGGAAAAGAACTACGATACGCCATCGGCCATCGAGAGGACCGCTGATGGGCATGACTCCGCAAGAGGCGATATCGGCCTTGCCGGGAACCGGCGCGTTGGTTGGACGGCCGATTCGATTGCGCGGGGCTGTCTTGGCCGGGCCGTGCCTGCTGGTCCTTCTCCTGGCCCGGCAGGTCGCCCCAAGGGCCGACGGGTTCGGCACGCACCGGGATCTGGGGCTGCCGGTCTGCTCCGTGCTGGCGGAGACGGGCTGGCCATGCCCAACCTGCGGACTGACGACCTCCGTTTCGGCGATGGCCCACGGCCGCTTCGATCGCGCCGTCGCCGCCCATCCCTTCGGACCGGTGGTCTTTGGCGCGATCCTCCTGCTGGCCGCCGCGGGAGGGGCGGAATGGGTCACGGGTAGGGACATCCTTGGCCCGTTCAAGCCGCGACTGTGGTGGGCCCTCGCTGCCGTCGCGGGCGTCACAGCCGGTTGGGCGGTCAAACTCGTGGTCGGCGCCCTCAATGGGGAGTTGCCCCTGCGATGAATGACCCGCGCCCATGTGTCCATCGTCTCCCCTGGCCGATTGGGCTTGGCGTGATCGTCCTGGCAACGATATGCGCCTTGTCGCTAGCGGGCTGCCAGCCGAGCGGCTATCTCCTCTATCTCATTGCCCCCGAAGGCCCCGGCGAAACCGTCGAGGCGGAGTTCACCGCTCTGGAGAACCACTCCGTCGCCGTGGTCGTCTATGCCGATCCTGGCGTGCAGTACGAGTACCCCTTCTGCCGGTTGACGGTCGCGACGACCGTCGGAAGCGAGTTACGCAACCGCGTCAAGGGCATCCGCCTCATCGAACCGGTCAAGGTGATCAAGTACCAGGACCAGAACGCCTACTGGGAATCGATGCCCAAGACGGACCTGGCCAAGGCCCTGGGCGCGGATTACGTGCTTTATGTCACCCTGGTGGAATACACCACGCGCGAACCGGGCAGCCTGGACCTGCTCCGCGGGCGGATCACCGCCCAATGCAGCGTCTACCAGGCCGGCCTGGCCGAACGTGACAGCGCCGTATGGCGCGGCAAGGACATCGTCATCCTCTATCCGCCCAACGGACCGGCCGGCGGGTCCGTCGGACAGGACGACACCGCCATCCGTGTGCCCACGGAACGCCTCTTCGCAGAAGAACTGGCCAGGAAGTTCTACAAGCACAAGGCCCCCAAGAAGGAATCATGAAACAACCGGCATCACGCATCTTATCCGCCTGGCTTTCCGCGGCGATGCTTGCTGCGGCGATCTCGACCGGACTGGCGGGTTGCTCCGCGGCGGCCTGGACGGCCGCCCAGTTCGCCCCGCCCAAGAAGATTTCGGCGCTCTATCGCCTCCCCAAGGACCGCAAGGTTCTGGTCTTCGTCGACGACTACCTCAGCGAGGTCGGCTATGAACCGATCAAGGGGCTGCTGGCTGAGGGCGTCAACGAGCGGCTGGCCAAGGAAGAACTGGTCGCCTCCACGGTTCCCTATCGGAACTTGGCCGATCTGGCCACCGCGCGCGGGACTTTCAATGAACTGGCCGTCAGCCAGGTCGGACAGGAGCTGGGCGCCGAGGTCGTCCTCTACGTGCACATCGACGCGTTTTCCACCAAGGACCTGCCCGACAGCCCCCTGTGGCACGGGCAATTTCGCGCTACCGTCCGCGTGGTGGACGTCAAGACCGGAAGGCTCTGGCCGACGGACCGCCCGGAGGGCCACGCGGTGGAGCCTGTCGAGATACCCTCCAGCGACAATCCCGCCGCCAACTACGAGGCCCAATTGACGGAGGAAATGGCTTCGGCGATGGCCGAGCGAATCGTCAACCTCTTCCGCGACCATTACGTCCCCGCCACTGAGGCGGAAAAGGCCGAATAGTACTCTGTCATAGATAAAATTGTGCGTACGTGTGCCACCCCCAAGCAAACGACGCTCGGTGGCACCACGAAAAAATCCCGTGACAACGTACCAGGGAACTTGGGGCCTGGGGTGGATTCGCGGCGGGTAATTCGAGACTTGTGCTACTCCGTTACGCCATCGTCTTCCGGCCGCCCGTCAGGAGGTTGATGGCCTCGGTCCGCGTGGCCAGGTTGCTCTTGAACAGGCCCCGCATCGCCGAGGTCACCATCACCGAGCCGGGCTTGCGAACCCCGCGAATGGTCATGCAGGTGTGCGTGGCCTCCAGGATCACCCCGGCGCCCTTGGCGTCCAGCTTGCCCATGATCAAGTCGGCGATCTGGCTGGTGAGCCGCTCCTGCACCTGTGGGCGCCGCGAGCAAAGCTCCACCACCCGCGCCAGCTTGCTGACCCCCACCACCTTGCCCTTGGGCAGATACGCCACATGCGCCAGGCCCATGAACGGCAGCAGGTGATGCTCGCACATGGAGTAGAAGGGAATGTCCCGCAACACGACCATCTCGTCGTACCGCTCGGTGAATCCGATGTCGAGGTGCTGGCCGGGATCCTCGTACATCCCGCTGAACATCTCGGCGTACATCCGCGCCATCCGCCGCGGCGTGAGGCGAAGCCCCTCGCGACGCGGATCCTCCCCGATGGCCGTCAGGATCGTCCGCACCGCTCGCTCGATTGCTGCTACGTCGATCTTCTTCCGCGATGGGGCCATGGGTTTGCCTCTTGCGGTCATCTTATACGACGACCGCTCCCCGACGGTCAAAGGGTATTCCCGCCAAGTCGCCCGATGCCGCCACCCGTAAACATTCGGCCGTCAAGACAGCGGGCCTCTTCCATGCCTTCAAGACGGCCGACTTTCCATCGATCTGGGATGGCGGGACGGAGCACTGCCATCCGAGACTGCGCGGGAGGACAATACAAACGAATAATTGCGGCCGGATTTTTTTTGCACCGGCCCGTGTTTGTCGGTAGAATACGTTATTGTTGGGCATACCCGCATCGCAGGCTTTTGTTATCGGCCTGCGAGAAGTGCGCGGAAACGAACGCGTCCGTCCGGGCTGCGCCGCGGCGCTACCGGCAACAATTGACGAGGTGAGCTTGTGCGAAACTCAAGGGCCTTTACACTGGTCGAACTTTTGGTCGTCATCGCCATCATCGCCCTGCTGATCTCCATCCTGGCACCGTCGCTCAACGCGGCAAAGAATATCGCCAAGCAGGCGATTTGCGCGACCAACCTTCACAGTATCGGAATGGCGAGTAGCCTTTACGGCGAGGCCAATAATGGCAACCTGCCGAAGATTGACGGAATCATTCATCCTCCCGCGCTGGCTGAACCATATGCATGGCCAATACAGTTGGTCAATGACGGTTCGGGGCGAAATACTCCCTACGGAGGACTGGGAAACCTTCATTTCGCCGAGTTGGTTTCCGCTGATGCGCTTTACTGTCCACTCATGCCCACCGTTCCCGACGCACCCATCATGTGGTTGCGTAAGTCCTATCCCGATCCATATGGGCTGAAGAGGTTGGACAACATCGGCACGGTCAATTTCTTTGCCGGATATAGTTGG
>Ga0315284_10014701_pt1 | contig 11146 bp, 4 predicted proteins | sample YL17G09_16_MG_FD_203696 | JGI IMG/M metagenome (GOLD analysis project Ga0315284, IMG submission 203696) | Sediment microbial communities from Yellowstone Lake, YNP, Wyoming, USA - YL17G09_16 | ecosystem: Environmental > Aquatic > Freshwater > Lake > Sediment | place: USA: Wyoming | collected...
CTTCAACGTCAGCTCGTTGACGTCGGCAAGGGCATCCGCATCCAGCGTGAACGGCACGCGGATGTAGCAGGTGTTGTTCTTGCCCGAGCCGTACATCTGGGCCTCCAGATCGAGAGTGATCAAGGAGTCATAGCCGGTGTCCCTTTCGTAGCCCACTCCGCCCGGACTACCTGAGCACAGCTTCCATCCGGAATCGCTGAACGCCCTGCCGCCCTTCCAGTCGTCGCTGACCGAGGCGGTCGGAACCAGGACGCGCTTGTCCGCTCGTTCCTCCACAACGGCGAGACTCGTCTTGATCACCCTCTGGCCCCCCGGATTGGCGACCCCCGGCGTGGGCAAGGGGAAGTACTCGAGCTTGCTCGCGCCATCGGGGGTGCGGCCCTGGGAGACGTCGGCCGTCTGAGGACCATAGGCGACCTTGTCGGTCTCCTTCAACTGACTATCGAACAGGCGGATCGTCCCGCCGGCAGAGGACAGGCGGAAGTTGACGTGCCCGGGGTCGTTCGACTTATCCGCCACGAACACCACATAACCATTGGCTCCTATGAAGCTCAACGGCTTTATCCGGTTCGCAGCAGGCAGTGTCGCAGGACCATCCGTCAGATACATCCCGCTCAGGTCCACGGGATCTGCGCCCCGATTATAGAGCTCGATGAAGCCGTCGGTGAACAGCACTTCTCCATCGGCGAGCCACTCATTGATCACAACAGAGTCCTGGCCGCCCAGCGGAACGGCAAGGTTCGCCCGTCCGAAGGTGGGAACCGTCAGACCCCAGTGGTCGTCATATCCGACCCGACCGATGGACAGATTCGTCAATTGCCTGCCGAATTCGACGGAATCGACAAGCGTGCCGTTCTTATCATACAGGTAGACCTGGTCCCCCTCCTCCGCGAGCGTGAAACCGAGGTGGATGCCCGCCGGCACGGTGTTCGCGTCGGCAAACAAGACCAGGTACTGGCCGGGGGTCATCTTCGTCCCGACCGGGAAGGCAAATTTGGCCGGATCGCCCGGATCGTTGGTGATCCTCATGCGGGACAAGTCCAGCGGGCTCGGGCCGTCATAGTACAACTCGACCACATCGGGATAACTATCGCCGTTCGCCACGGCGGAAACGTTCTTCGCCAGCACCTCGTTGATCTGCAGGCGCGAGTGGGTGCGATCCACGGTCCACGTGCGGGACGTTGTCACAACGGCGTCCGCCCCCAGCGCGGCGTCGTTCTGATAGAAGCCGGCGTCGTTCTTGCCGATGACCTCGACGTGATGGGACCCCTGGGCCAAGCCGGTGAGCTGGATGGGCGCGGCCATGGGCGTCTCCGCACTCCACGCGTTGGCGTCGAGCCGCCAGCGGTAGTGGGTGAAGCCGGAACCGAGCGGGAAGCCCGCCGTGGGGATGCCGCTACCCGTGCGGTCCACGCCGACGATCAGCGTTGCATCAGCCTTGCTCGTCGTTGCGGGCGGCTCGCCGGCGATGGACGCGCCGAGCGGGATCACGCCGCCTTTATCCATGCCATTCGGCCCAGTGCCGCGGGCGGGTGATCCGGGCCGGAGACTGAACCAATCGCGCATGACCTGCGCCTGCTCCCAAGTCGTGAATTGGGTTTCGGAGACATCGGGGATATGCTTGAGCATCGGGTCAACAACGGTATTCCCACTGCCGGGCCCGTCCCATGGCATCGGCAGGATGTTGTTGTTCAGGGTGACGGTGGTTTGCTTGGCGTCGTAGCTGCGAACCAGTTGTTCCGCATCGACAATAATGTTACCTTCCAGGTAGAAGCCCTTGGCGAACGTCGTCACACTCGGCGTCGTGTCACGAACGCAGACGACGCCCGATGCGGAATCCACGCCGCCCTGCTTGGTCGTATGGACGATGGTGTTGTTGACGAAGGTGAAGAAGTTGCCCTGCTTGGCTGTTGCGGCGTTGTCACAGTCGAAGATCAGATTGTCGATGATCGTGACCTCCGAAGTGCGACTGCCGCTGCTGCCGCCCGAAACTGCGGCCGAGCTATCCGGCGCACCGTTGCGGTGGCTATGCAGGAAGATATTGCCCTCGATCCAGGCGTCGGTGCCGTCGAGGTCCAGGATGTCGTCGGTGGACCCGATGAAGACGTTATTGTAGAGCTGGAGGATAGGCTCGTCCCGGTCGCGGTTGCCGCCTGTGAAGTCTATGGCGTCGCTGTAGCCCTTCGAGCAGCCAAAGAAGCTGTCTCGCATGATGCCGCGGCCGCCGGCCTTGATGCCGCCGGTGCCATGAACCATTTCGAACGACGCCGTGGCCGTCGGGATGTGGCAATGGCTGATGAGAAACGAACTGCCATCGAGCGAGAGGTATTGGTGCGTTGTCGAGCCGAAGGTGGCGTGGTCAAGATCCAGTGTGCCGCCGGCCACCTCGATGCAGGTCTTGCCGTTGCCCTCGAAGGACACATACGCCATGCGCGTCTCCGGCGAGCCGACCGCACCGTTGATCGTAATACCGCCCCAACTCGTGCCGGAGGCGGGCGGACTGGTGAAACGAATCCCTTGCGTCTCCGTCCCCTCCGCCAGGATGCGTCCGCCATTGGCCACGGTGACATTGACCCCCGAGGCGAGGTACACGGCGACGCCCGGCTCGATGGTCAGCGTACGATTGTCGGGAATGGTGAGACTGCCGGAGACCTGATAGGGGCTGCCGGCGAGAGTCCAAACCTCGTCGGCCGTAAGAGTGCCGCCGGCCTTGACCGTCGTGGATTGGATCCCATACTGATCCTCGGCAGCATTAGCGGCCTGGTCGACCAAGCCGCACGACAACATCACTGCAACACAGACAGCAACTCTCCTCACGAACGATCCTCCTGCAGACTGTGGCGTGGGCCGCCAAACCACTGTATCGCAAATGGTCGGCCGGCCATGCCGGGATGGCTCCGAAGCACTACCTCCCCAGGCTGGGGCCAATGATTCTCCAAACTGCAGACGCCCTCATACATAGGGGCGCACTACGTTTGACTATACCCAAAGCGCCTCCGCAAGTCAAGGGCCGGCAAGATGCCCTGAGCCGGGCGCAGAATCGAGAGAGACTGTACGTGTCCCGTGTAATCCCGCCTTCGTTTCCTCGCACAAGGTCCGATATTCCATCGGCATGAGCCGCCATGCCGGGCAAACGCCGAATTTCCCCGACAATCATCGTGTGACAGTCTTGACCGGCCGCTGATGAAGCGTAGAATCATCCAGCAGCACACTGTATGGATACAGTTGACCTCATTTAGGGAGGATGTCGCATGAACAGGCCACGAGCGAAGATTCTGATCGGTTTGCTGACTGTCACGTTGCTCTTTGTCGGGCTGATGCTCCCATCCCGTGCGGCCGATGGGGCGGGCCCGCCACCGGCCAAGGAGAAGGAAGCGGAGAAGCCCGATTTCCCGCCTATCGAGAAGGTCCTCGAAGGCTATGAGAAGGTCATCTCCACGACGGATGGCAAGAGCCTGTACACCATCTGGACGCGGGCGAAAGACGGGCAAATGCTGGCCGCGTTGCCCTCGGATTACGAGAGCAAGAAGTTTTTCATCGCACTGACCATCGCCAGCGGCGAGGACTACGCCGGCCTGCAGGCGGGAAGCATGTACGTCTACTGGCGACGGTACGACGACCGACTGGCCCTGGTCGAGCCCAATATCGACATCAAGTCTACGGGCGACGACGAGTCCAAGAACTCCGTGCAGCGTCTGTTCACGGACCGGATCATTCTCGACGTGCCGATTGTCACCATCGCGAAGGACTCGAGCGTGGTCATCGACATGGACGCGATGCTGATCGGCCAGTGCGAGAAGTTCTTCGGCAGCCGTTTCAAAGTCTCCAACCCCAAGCTCGTGAAGATCCAGAAGGCCAAGGCGTTTCCCGAGAACGTCGAGCTGGCGTTCGAGATCCCGTCGGCCGGCGGCCGGCTCCAGACGCTGCACTACTCCATCAGCGCCATCCCCCAGAACACCGGCTACAAGCCGCGAAAGGCCGATTCACGCATCGGCTACTTCACGACGACCTTCGATGACTACGGGCAGTTCAAAGAGCCTGAGACCAAGGTGCGGTACGTCAACCGGTGGAACGTGGAGAAGGCCGACCCGTCGCTGCAGGTCAGTCCCCCGAAGAACCCGATCGTCTTCTACATCGAGAACACGACGCCCGTGCGGTACCGCCGCTGGGTGCGACAAGGCATCCTCTACTGGAACCAGGCCTTCGAGAAGGTGGGCATCTCCAACGCCATCGAGGTCTACTATCAGGACAAGAAATCGGGCGCCCACATGGAGAAGGACCCGGAGGACGTGCGGTACAACTTCATCCGGTGGCTGAGCAACAACCAGGGCACGGCGATCGGCCCCAGCCGCGTGAATCCGGAGACCGGGCAGATTCTCGACGCCGACGTCATTCTGACGGACGGCTGGATCAGGCATTACTGGACCACCTATCACAAGATCATGCCGGAGATCGCGATGGAAGGCATGAGTCCCGAGACGCTGGCCTGGCTGGCGGACCATCCCCGCTGGGACCCCCGCATCCGCCTGGCCCCGCCTGCCCAGCGTGAGTACATGCAACAGCAGATCGCCCAGGAGCGAGGGATGCCCTACGGCGGCCACCCGATCACCCGCGTCCGACCGGAGCTGATCGGCGACGACGAATACGACGGGCTGGCCGGCACGATGTGCCAGCGCAACGGCCTGTGTACGCTCGAATGGGGCAAGGCCTTCGACGTGGCTATGTTCAGGATGGAACTGGCCCTGGCCGGCGCAGAAGCCGAGGAGAAGGACAAGGCAAAGGACAGCAAGAAGGAAGAGGACAAGGACAAAGAGCCCATGATCGACGGCATGCCCGAATCCTTCATCGGCCCTCTGCTGGCCGAGCTGACCTGTCATGAGGTCGGGCACACGCTCGGACTGCGGCACAACTTCAAGGCCTCGAGCCTGTACACCATGGCGGAAATCAACAGCAAGGCCATGAAGACGGCCAAGCCGCACGCCGGGTCCGTCATGGACTACCTGCCGGTCAACATGAAGTTCGAGGACGGCGAGGTCCAGGGCGACTACTGCATGATCGGCGTGGGCCCCTATGATACCTGGGCCATCGAGTACGGGTACGCACAGGACGATGGGAAACTCAAGGACGTTCTCAGCCGGGTGGCCGAGCCGGAATTGCAGTACGCCACCGACGAGGACACGTTCGGGCCTGACCCGCTGGCCCGCCGGTACGACTTCAGCAAGGACCCGCTGGACTACGCCCGCAACCAGATGCGCATCGCCAGGCACAACCGCGCGAGGATCCTCAGCGACCTGGTGAAAGAAGGCGACAGTTGGGCCAAGGCCCGCCGCTACTATGAGCTGACCCTCGGCCTGCAAATGCGGTCGGTGGGCATGATGGCGAACTGGCTCGGCGGCGATTTCATCCATCGAGACAAGAAAGGCGACAAGAACGGCCGGGCGCCCATCGAGCCGGTCCCCGCCAAGCAGCAGCGCGATGCACTGGCCTTCGTGGTGGAGAACGCCTTCCAAGACCAGGCCTACGGCCTGACGCCCGAGCTGCTCACCCACATGGCCGAGGAGAAATGGTGGGACGACTGGGCGTCGATCTTCGCGGATTCGACCTGGCCCGTACACGATCAGATCATGGGCTTCCAGGCCTACACGCTGACGATGCTGATGAATCCCGACACGCTGCGGCGGATTTACGACAATGAGTTCCTGGCCACTCCACAGACGGACGTCGTCACTCTGCCGGAGTTGCTCGAAACGATCAAGCAGGCCGTCTGGACCGAGCTGGATCAGCCGTCCGGCGCCAAGCATGACGCCCGCAATCCGATGATCTCCAGCCTGCGCCGGAACCTCCAGCGCGAGCATCTGGAGCGGCTGATCGACCTGAGCAGATCGGACGCCATCAGCTCGGCCGTGTATAAGCCGATCGGCACCCTCGTCGTCGAGCAGCTTCGCCAGCTCAAGGGGAAGATCGATCCTGTGCTCGATACGCACAAGGATTCGCTGGACCCTTACACCCAGGCTCACCTGAGAGACGCAAGCGTGCAGATCCAGAAGGCCCTGGACGCCCAGTACGTCTATCAGAGCCTGTGACGAGCTGAACCGGCAGCAAGGGCGAAGGACCGGTGGTAGAACCGGCATGACACCAGAACCAAACGGGGCTGCGAGCCAATGCTCGCGGCCCCGCTCCTCTTGTACGGGAGCCGCAAACGGGTGTGAGTAAGGGCCTACACCAATAGGTTTACTACCTGGCCGGGTAGCATCGTCAAGCGCAGCTTGGCGATGGTCTTCTGGCCATGCGAGAGAGCCATCGCCAAGACCTTCGGCCTTGCCGATGCCACCCAGACGCTTATGGCAGGCTGCGAAAGGCCCAAGCCTGATTGGCGTCAGGCATTCAGTATGGCCTGAGTCACTTTCATCACGTCGAGCGTTGGGCCGACGTCGTGGACGCGGAGGATGGACGCACCGGCGGCGACGCACATGACCACTGTGGCGGCGGTGCCGAAGACCCGGTCGGCCGGCTTCTCCCTGCCTGTGATTTTGCCGATAAAGGCTTTGCGGCTCGAGCCGACCAGGACCCGATAGCCGGTAGCGACCAACGAATCGAGGTGCTTCAAAAGCAAGAGGTTGTGCTGCAGCGTCTTGCCGAAACCGATCCCCGGATCGATGAAAATCCGCTCGCGGACAATGCCGAAACCCTCCGCCCTTTTCGCGCGTTCGACGAGGAAGTCCCGGACCTCTGCCACGACGTCGGTATAGAGGGGCTCGACCTGCATCGTGGCGGGCGTGCCCTGCATGTGCATCAGGATGACGGGGACCTGCTCTTGGGCGGCCAGTTCCGCCATTCGGTGATCGGCCAAGGCCGTGATGTCGTTGATGATGGAGGCCCCGGCATGGAGAGCCGCCCTCGCCACTTCGATATCATGCGTGTCGATGCTGACGGGGACATCGGTTCGCTCTGCGAGAGCTTCAATCACGGGGACGACGCGATGGATTTGCTCGGCCGAGGAGACGGGCAGCGAGCCCGGCCGGGTCGATTCACCGCCGATGTCGAGGATGGCGGCGCCTTCATTGACCATTTCCAGGCCATGCTCGACCGCCCTGCCAAAGTCGAAGAACTGCCCGCCGTCACTGAACGAATCCGGCGTGACGTTCAGAATGCCCATGAGCAGGCAGCCGGACGAGAAGTCCAGTTGTCCCTTCGACCATTGAAGCACGGCTTCTCGCATCGATTCCATGTCACGCGCCCCCTTCCACGTTGAACTCAACGCCCCGCAGCTTGCGCACCAGGGCCTCCCGCGCGTCATCGAGCACGACCGTCGTATTACGGAACTCCCGGCGGACGGGGTATTTCTTCCGCAACGCATCGAAGAAGCGGCCACGTTTGTCTGGCGGCTGATCCACAATCCGCCTGAGATCACGGTCATCCCGCCTAATGCTGTAGACCTGCTCTACCGCCCGGGCGAGCAGTTCCTCATCGGCCAGGCCGTGCGCAGGCAGTTCCAGTCGCGGGACATCGGCTGGCGGCAGGAAATCCTGCGCGTCGAGCCGCGGCGGCAGGTGGAAATAGTCGCAGAACGCCCGGTAGATCATGGTCATGCCGGCGATTTTCCCATCGAGCGAATAGCCCGCAATGTGCGGCGTGCCAAAATCGACCTTCTCCAGCAGCGCGGTGTCGATGTCCGGCTCGCCTTCCCAGACATCAAGCACGACCGCCCGCAGCCGCTCATCTCGGATCGCGGCCTTCAATGCCTCTGTATCAACCACGGCGCCTCGTGACGCATTCAGGATGACCGTGCCCCGCTTGAGCGACGAGAAGAATCCGGCGTCGGCGAGGTGGAACGTCTTATCCACGCCTTCGTGCGTCAGGGGCGTGTGAATCGTCAGGAAGTCACAGTCATAGAGCGACTCGATGGGCACGTACTTCGGGTCGCCGGTCTGTCGTTGCAGCGGCGGGTCGTTTCGCAGCACGCGCATGCCCAGTGCCTCGCACTTGCGGGCCACCCGGCTACCCACGTTGCCTACGCCAATGACGCCGATCGACTTGCCCTCCAGTTGAATCCCGTGTTCTCGCCCCACTGCCAGCAGGGCGGCAATGACGTACTCGGCGGCGGAGTTGGCGTTCGAGCCCGGCGCCGAGGCAAAACCGATGTGGTTCTCCTGGAGGTACGGCAGGTCCACGTGATCGAAGCCGATCGTGGCCGTGGCGATGAAGCGAACACGGCTGCCGGAGAGCAGTGCCTCATCGACCGGCGTGATGCTGCGGACCAGCAAGGCATCCGCGTCGGCGATCACTCGCGGCGTGATGTCACGTCCGCTCAAGACCGCCACATCGCCCACCGCCGAGAAACACTCACGAACGAACGGGATATTTGCATCGGCCACGATCTTCATGCTGCCTCACCACCCAACCCCAGCGATCTGCGTCCCGCACTGAGGACACTTGGCGTCTCTGATATGGTTTGCGGCGATCCGGTAGCCCATCCGCTCGATAAGCATCCGGCCGCAACTGTAGCAATACGTGTTCTCTGAGTCCGTGCCGGGCACGTTGCCGAGGTACACGTAATGCAGGCCGGCGGCCTTGCCGATCCGCTCCGCGTGCTGCATCGATTTCAGGGGCGTGGGGGCGGAATCCGTGTACTTGTACTGCGGATAGAATCGGCTGACGTGCCAGGGGACATCCGGCCCGGCCTCCGTGACGAGGAAGTCGGCGAGCTTCTTCAACTCCTCTTCGGAATCGTTCCGGCCGGGCAGCAGGAGCGTCGTGATCTCGATCCAGATCTTCGTCTGTCCCGCGATATACGCAATCGAATCCAGCACCGGCTGGAGCCGCGAGCCGCACAACCTCTTATAGGTATCGTCGCTGAACGCCTTGAGGTCCACGTTGATCGCATCGAGCCAGCCGGCGGCGAAATCGATCGCCTCACGCGTCATGTAGCCGTTGCTGACGAAGACATTGGCCAGTCCTCTCTCTTTGGCCGGCCGAGCACAGTCGTTGCACAGCTCCATAAAGATCGTCGGCTCAGTGTACGTGTAGGCGATGCTCTTGCATCCCGTCCGGACGGCCGCGGCTACGATCTGCTCGGGTGACGTCCTGTCGCCGTCGATCCGGCCCGTTTCGAGGGCGGCCTGGCTGATCTGCCAGTTCTGGCAAAAATCGCAGCGGAAATTGCAGCCGACCGCGGCGATGGAGAAGCTGCGGCTGCCCGGCTGGAAATGGTATAGCGGCTTCTTCTCGATGGGGTCGGGATTGGCCGCACAAATCTTGCCGTAATTCAGTGAATACAGCTTCCCACCGATGTTCTTGCGCACGCAGCAGTGCCCCAGCTTGCCCTCGCCGATCAGGCAATGGAAATTGCACAGCCGGCATTGCACCCGCCGGTCCTCGGCGGGCTCCCAAAGCACGGCTTCCTTGAACAGTTCCATTGGTTCCATACACCACGATTTACCATGTACCTGCACCACGCACAAGTGGGCGATTGCCTATCCGCCGAGAGACGCTGGCCGTCATCCGTCTTACAGCCCGTAGCTGCGAGCGATGAGCTTGATGGGGTGCGTGACGGCGGCGGGCGCAATGTGCTCGATCTGCATCTTGCAGGCGGCGCATTCCGTGATGATGTCCTGCGTCGGCGAGGCATTGAGCGCGCCGCGGAGACTCTTGGATATCTCCGCGGACAGATCGTAGTTCTTCGCCTGCATGCCGAACGTGCCGGACAGGCCGCAGCAGCCCGCACGAAGGTCCGTGACATCGATCTTGAAGTGCTCCTGCAACAGCCGCAACGTGACCGTGTCGTCGCCAAGCGCGCACAGATGACAAGGCAGATGGTACCCGAATTGGCCCGGGATCGGTCGCTCCGGGGCCTTGAGCTTGCCCTGATTGCGCAGGTCCAGCAGATAGTTCATCAGCTCGCGGGTGTTCTGTGAGACGAGCGCCGCATCCTCGCCCGCGACGTAGTGGCGCAGCTCCTCTCTCAGGCACAGGGCCGCACTGGGCTCGGAACAGACGATCTTGCAGCCGCCGCGCACGGCCTGGGCAAGGCGCCTCACGTTGTAGGCAAGATCGCGTCGCGCGGTCTTGACATTGCCATAGACGATGGCCGGCAACGGAGCGGGCCGCTGATCGGGCAGGATGACCTCCACGCCATTGTGCCGCAGAACGTCAATGACGGCGAATCCAAGCTCGTGATCGTTGTAGTTGGCGTATGTATCGACGAAGTACGCCACCTTGTCCACCGGCTCCGCGATTGGCTGGCACGCGGCCAGGTACTTGCGGGCGGCTCTGACGAATGAGCCTCGATCGAACCTCGGCATGCTTCGTCGCCCATCGATGCCTGCGACCTTCTCCAGCAGCCACTTGGAGGCGGGAAGCCCCATCAGAGCGTTTGAAAGAGGCGCGAACAGACTGCCCATCCTGCTAAGATAGCGATTGCGGCTCAGGACGAACTCGGGCCGGCGCGATCCCTTGCGCTTGACATACTCGGCGCGGGCCGCCGCCATGAGCGTGGAAACCGCCACCCCGGACGGACACTCCCGCTCGCACATCTTGCAGTTCACGCACAGATCGAGAATCTTGCGGAACTTAGGCGACTCGAAGTCCTTCTCCTCAAGCTGTCCCGTCGCCCAGTAGTGGAGCAGATTCGCCTTGGCCCGGGAGCTGCCCAGCTCCTCACCCATCGCCCGAAACACCGGGCACATGCGCAGCGCCGGCTCCCTGCCCAGGCACAGCCCGCACCCGTAGCACTGCTCGAATTCCAATTCAAGCTCATCCGGCCTGAAAAGCATCTCCGACCTGGCCCTCTCGGGCAGAACGGGATGCGCGCGGCGAAGGTCCTTGAACATCACGTCAGGGTCCTCGTTGAGGATCTTGCCCGGGTTCATCAGCGACGCCGGGTCGAATATCGTCTTGACCTTCTTGAGGATCTCGTAGTAGTCGTCGCCGTACTGCTGGCGGACGAACCCGGCGCGAATCAAGCCCACCGCGTGCTCTCCGCTGATCGTGCCCCCGAGCGACCAAGCCAACGAGTACACATCCTCGGCGATGGCCAGCATCTTGGCCCGATCCTTCGGATCGCCCAAGTCGATGTACGGGCGAACGTGCAGCTCGCCGTCGCCGGCATGGCCGAAGAACGACATCGTGATCTCATAGTATTTCGCGA
>Ga0315284_10014702_pt1 | contig 11145 bp, 9 predicted proteins | sample YL17G09_16_MG_FD_203696 | JGI IMG/M metagenome (GOLD analysis project Ga0315284, IMG submission 203696) | Sediment microbial communities from Yellowstone Lake, YNP, Wyoming, USA - YL17G09_16 | ecosystem: Environmental > Aquatic > Freshwater > Lake > Sediment | place: USA: Wyoming | collected...
GCCGGGAGGGAATGGTGCGGACCCTGCTGATGAAGGATTACGGCACGAACGTGGTGGCCGGGGTGACCCCGGGGAAGGCCGGGACCGTGGTTCACGGGGTCCCGGTGTACGACTCCGTGGCCCAGGCAGTGGAGAAGGAGGGGCCGATGGACGCCACGGCGGTGTTCATCCCCGCGCCCCAGGTCAAGGCCGCGGCACTGGAGGCCATGGAATCGGGGATCAAGTTCATGCTCCTGGTCCCGGACCGGGTGCCGATCTACGACGTCCTGGAGATTTGCGCCGTGGCCAAGGAGAAAGGCGTCCGGTTCCAGGGGCCCAACACCCTGGGGATCCTGTCCGTGGACAAGGCCGTGATGGGGATGATCGGAGGGAGCGCCCGCTCGGCCAAGTCCTGGTTCAAGCCCGGACCCGTGGGGGTCTGCTCCCGGAGCGGGGGGATCACTTCCTCGATGTCCTATTATTTGAATCAGGAGGGGATCGGCCAGACCACGATCTGCCACGTGGGCGGGGACGCGATCATCGGCCTGCCTTTGAACGAGATGGTCAAGCTCTTCGAGAAAGACCCCGAGACCCTGGCGGTGGTGATGTTCGGAGAGATCGGGGGAAGCCAGGAGGAGGAGATCGCGGAGCTCATCAAGCGAGGCGAAGTCACCAAACCCCTGGTGGCCTATATCGGAGGGCGGGCGGCCAAGTCCGGGACGCGGTTCTCCCATGCCGGAGCTATCGTGGAAGGAAACCGGGGCACCTGGGAGGGGAAGGTGAAGGCCCTGCGCGAGGCCGGGGCCACCGTTGTGGAGGAGTTCGGGGACCTGCCCAAGGTCACCAAGGACGTGCTCGCCCGGAAGGGGATCACAGCAACCCAGAAAGTGGCAAAGCCCACGGGAGAGAAATGGCCCACCGCAATCACCAAGATCGAGCCCAACCGCATCTACCTCCGGGGCTACAAGCTGGACGAGCTGATGGGAAAGATCTCCTATTCCCAGGCCGTGTTCCTGGCCCTGCGGGGGGAGATGCCCTCGGAGAAGGTCGGCAAACTCATCGAATCCATCCTGGTCGCGTCCATCGACCACGGGGTGACCCCGCCCTCGGCCCTGGCCGCATTGAACGTGGCCACCACCGGGGCCTCCCTTACCGCGGCCCTGGCCGCGGGGATCCTCTCCATCTCGGAGTTCCACGGGGGGGCCATCGAGCAGGGAATGCGGCTCATCGGGGACGGCTTGAAACGAAGCAAGGAGAGGAACACCTCGATCCAGGATACGGCCCTGGAGATTATCAAGGAGTACCGCGAGAGCAAGAAGCGGCTGCACGGGTTCGGGCACCGCATCCACACCGACGACCCCCGGACCAAGAAGCTCTTCGCCCTGGCCGAGGAGCTGGGCCTGTCCGGGGAAGGGGTGAAGATGGCCAAAGCCCTGGAGGGGGCGTTCGGGAAGCACACCGGGAAGCGCCTGCCGGTGAACGTGGACGGGGCCATCGCTGCCCTGCTCGTGGACCTGGGGTTCGAGCCCGAGATCGGGAACGCCTTCTTCATCATCGCCCGGGTTCCGGGGCTCATCGCCCACATCCGGGAGGAGAAGACCCGGTTCGCCCCGATGCGGGTCATCGAGCCCAGGCAGTTCGAGTACGACGGACCTCCGGAGAGGAAGCTGGAGTAAGCCCGGAAACCCCAATAAGCAGAGAGGGGCCTCCTAGAGGAGGCCCCTCTTCTTTGAGAAGCGATTTCCGGCTAACTCTTTAAAATCCTCTCGATCCGCGCCTGCATCTCAGGGATCTGCACGACCGGGTGCTTCACGGCCAGATCCACGGTATAATGATCCGTCCCTTTGTACAGCTTGATGATCCGGAGGACGGTCTCCGGGGAGGGAGCCTCTTTGCTTGCTAAAATCGCATAGGCGTGCATCGGGTCCATCAGGTATTTGTCGGTGTATTTTGGTTTTATGTCTTTTCCTGTTTCCGGTGCCGCTTGAGCCGGGGCTTCAAGTCCCGGACCGGATTGCATCAGATAACCATAGGCCTCGGCGGATCCCTGGATGATCCTCGGGCCGCTTTCCGATTCGTCCGCGGACCCCGGCCGGGTCTCTTGAGGCGGACTGTCCGGAGGAGATGGCTTCACCGGAGCATCGCCCCGGGAAAGATCAGCGAATAATCTCCTGGTCCGGGCTTCCTCGGCCCTGGCGGAAGCATATTCATACGCCGCTTGTTTCTCCCGGCTGAAAACCAGGACCAGTTTATAAGCCAGCTTGGCCTCCACCCATTTCTCTTCCGTGGAGAACCGGTTACCCAGCAGCGAGGCTTTTTCGGCGATATCCCGCAAGGCCTTCAGCGGAACGGCGGCCCCCTCTTTGATCATGTCCTCCAGTTGGGATGCCGGCCCCAAGGCCCTTTCCAGGTCCGCTCTTCCCACGGGGTCTTTGTTGATCAGGCTGGTGAGCTCGTCGACGGGAGCATCGTACGGCCTTCCTTTTCCCGCCGGAGCCGTTGAAGGGGGAGGTGAGGATCGGATCTGCGGCGCAGGTTCCCCGGCGGGCTCATCCGGTTTCGGACCTCTGGCTTCGGCGTAAGCCTTGGCGGCCTCTTCGTCACCGAAGGTCGCGGAAAGCCTTAACGCTACGAGGGAAAGGCCGGCCTCGTTTCTCTCTGCGAAGGCCGTCCTCAATGCGGAAAAGACGTTCCTGAGCTTGACCGCGTCCTCCATGGGCAAGGCGACCTGTTTTTCCTGCAACACCTTTTCCAGTTTCAAGCCCAAGTTCAAGGCCCGTTGATTCTCGGACAGGCTTTCGGAACGGGCACACTCCTCCACCTTATTCGCAAAATCCGCGTACATGGCATAATACCGTTCTTTCGCCTCCCTCAGCGGATCTTCCTGGGGGAGCGCTTCCAGCGCTTCGTCCCCGTATCCGAGGTCGGCCCCAAGCCCCTGATAAGCAACCCCTTGAAACGCCCCGGAGTCCAGTGGGGTTGATACCGTCTGCCCGGTTGGTTGAGATGTGGGTTCGGGCGGAGAAGGAGCAGGCGGACTTCCAGGAAGCGAAGGTGCGAAGCGATGTTCTGCCCCGGGCTCAACCCCGTAATCGATGACGATATCTCCAGACGGATTCGGAGCCGTATCCTGAAATTGAGAAACGACCTCCGCGATGGAACCACCGTAGCCTTCAGAGTCCGTGGAGGATGTCGGAGCTCCTTCGATCGGCGGGGGAGGGTTGGTTTCGGGCCTTGCTTTCGTTTCCGGTTCTTGGGTTGAGGATCGTCCTGTCGGACCACCGAAGAAATCAGCCAAACTTAAGAACCGTTGAGCCATTGCCGGGGTCTCGTTCCCCAGGTTACGAAGGTACTGGCCGATCTGAACCCTCTCCTCCTCGGTCAAGATCTTGGCATCGGGATGTTCCTGCAACAAGGATTGCAAGCTTTGAGCATTGGTCAATGTCCCTTGCGGGGTGCCGCAGCTCATCAACGAGCTGATGTAAAGGTGGGCCTTGGTTTTTGGGTCCAGGCCACTTCTGGTTTTGGGCTTCTCTTCCTTGTCTGGCTTTCGCGATCTTCCGAATAGCATGGTTATTTCATTTTTATCAGTATGGCTCGAAGGGGTCAGGCTATATAAATCTATCACAAAACCCCGATTTTATTCAAGATGTGTCTCCCACCTAAAGGACCAAGCTGGTGAGATGGAAAGCAGAGAGTGAGGGGTCGCCCTTCGGGGGGTCCTTTTCATTTAACCTGGCCGGAAAGCTTAACAATCCTGAAAGACGAGGCCCTTGGTTTGAAGCGCATGGCGTCTTGAAAAAAAATCAGCGGGTGGGGTATAATATCATACGGAATTGCATCATCACTCAAGCGAAAGGAGAGAACCCTCATGTTCAAGACCATATCCGATTTCGAGAAGGCCTGGGGGTACGAGGGCCCGGCCACGGCCAAGCTCCTCGGCGGGCTCACCGACGCCTCGTTCGCCCAGCGGGTCGGACCGAAGTACGCCACCCTGGGCTGGCTGGCCTGGCACCTGACAACCGCTATCCCGGAGATGTGCGGGCGCACAGGCCTTAAGATCAATGGTCCGGCCACGGGAGCGCCTGTCCCAAGCAGGGCTGCAGACATCCTCGCGGCCTACGAGAAGGCCTCCCAGTCCCTGGTGGAACAGATCAAGGGGAACTGGACGGATGAGACCCTGAAGGTTGAGGACGACATGTACGGGCAGATGTGGAAGCGGGGCGAGACCCTGTTTTCCCTGATCATGCACCAGGCCCATCACCGGGGACAGATGACGGTCCTGATGCGCCAGGCAGGGCTCCCGGTCACAGGGACCTACGGCCCCTCGTGCGAAGAGTGGGCAGCCATGGGTATGAAGCCCCCGGTAGTGTGATTTTTCTTCTACGAACGAGGGAAGACAAGAGCCGCTTGCCCAAATCACAGGAGTTCCTTCTTGACTGGCCACCCTCACCTGCTTTATAATATCCAAGGAATTAGAAGTGAAACCAGAGAGGGGTCTTATCTGGAAATCATATAAACAATAGTTGGCTGGCGGAGAACGATGATTGGAAAAGCCACAGAAGAGGACATTCCTGTAATAAAGCAGTTGATGCAGTCTGAACCAGATTACTGGAATCAGGATAACAGGCCGGACGTTCTGAAGATTGCTCTTGGGTCTGCCAAAGACCTCGCATGCGTGTGGGAAGAAGATGGGAGGATACTCGGGTTCATCTGTGCCCACGACCTCGGCTTTCGAGCGTACCTAAGTGAATTCATTGTCCACAGGTCAGCCAGAAGACGGGGCATTGGGAAGCAACTGGTTCAGCGCGTTCAAGACGAGTTGGTGCAACGCAAGTGCCCGATCCTGTTTTCAGATGTTTGGCGGACTGCAGAGATGTTTTATAGGTCGCTCGGATGGTCAGAGCCAAACGTCATTCTGTTAAGGAAAAAACTTGACGGAGAAAACAGCCAGCCCCCGGCCATCTAACTTCTCATCTTCCCTGAACTCAAGAGGCCCCGGAAACGGGGCCTCTTCAACATCAAAAAAGGAGATTTTGCAAAACGACCAGTAAATCCTGACCTTTTGAAATGATCCCAGATAAGGGGTCATTCCACTTTTTCGCGTAAGTAGGGCCGACAACGATACGTTAAGGCCCCGATACACAGCATCGGGGTCTTCGCTTCGCTTCGAGGGGATATCCGAAAAAGCTCCGAAATCCGAGAGGGGTTTCCGACTACTTCACGACTACTTCATGCCATCCCCACCCACTTCTCTCAAAAAATAACCAAAGATTTTATAAAAAAGGCAAAAGTGTGTCAAATGACACACACTTAACCTGGTTTGACAAAGCACCAGAGGCTATGTTATAATTTCCCTTTTAAGCCTTATGGAGAACAGAGAATGAGAGAGAAGATCAAAGAACTGCTGCCGGAGATCGAGGAAATCAAAGACCCCGGCCTCAAGGACAAGACCTACAAGGTCTACGAGCGGGCGCTCAGCCTGGGCGGGTGGAAACCCGAGGACATGGGCCGGATTCCCTTCACCCTGCTCATCCCGGACTGCAAGATGAGCTACGCCTCCCACGTCCGGGGCGTCACCGGAGTCAGCTTGGAGGCCGCCAAGGTCCTGGAGAAGGTCTATGGAGGCAAAATCCCAATCCAGAAGGACCATCTCCTGGCCGGGGCCCTGTGCCACGACGTGGGCAAGCTCCTGGAATACAAGGAGGAGGGAGGAAAATTCGTGAAGAGCAAGTCCGGGAACTACCTCCGCCACCCCTTCTCCGGGGCCAACCTGTGCTTTGAGGCCGGGATGCCGGACGAGGTCACTCACATCGTGGCCGTGCACGCTAAGGAGGGGGAAGGGGGCAAGCGCAGTCCGGAGGCCATCATCCTGCACCACGCCGACTTCACGAACTTCGAGACGTTACAGTAACAAACGACTGTGGACTGTAGACTGGAGACAAAGAGAAAAACCATGGGAAAGACGTTTGCTGAGAAGATATTAGCGAAGAAGGCGGGAGTAAAGGACGTGGTGCCGGGGCAGATCGTGACCGTGTCTCCGGACGTCATCATGTCCCACGACAACACCGCGCCCATCGCCAAGACCTTCAAGAAGATCGGGCTCCCCAAGGTCGTCAGGCCCGAGAAGCTGGTCATCTTCCTGGACCACTGCGTGCCCGCAGCCGGGGAGCAGTACGCCCAGAACCACAAGGAGGTGCGGGAGTTCGTGGCCGCCCAGGGGGTGAAGTACTTCTACGACGTGGAGGTGGGGATCTGCCACCAGGCCCTGCCCGAGAAGGGACATGCCCTGCCGGGCAGGCTCATCCTGGGCAGCGACTCCCACACCACGACCTACGGGGCGTTCGGGGCCTTCGCGGCGGGCATCGGGAGAAGCGAGGCCGCGGCCCTGTGGGCCACGGACAAGATCTGGCTCAGGGTGCCCTATACCTTGAAGGTCGTCATCAAGGGAAAGCTCCCGGAACGGGTCTCGGCCAAGGACGTGGCCTTGAAGATCATCGGGGACCTGGGCGCGGACGGAGCGCTTTACCGGGCCGTGGAGTTCACCGGCCCAGCAATCGAAGCCATGAGCGTGGCCAGCCGGATGGTGCTCACCAACATGGCCGCGGAGATGGGGGCCAAAATCGGGTACATGTACCCAGACGGGAAGGTGATGGAGTTCCTCAAAGGCCGGACACGAGAGCCTTACGAGGAGGTCTGGTCCGACCTGGATGCCTCCTACGAAAAGACCCTAGAATACGACGTCACCAACCTTGAACCGCAAGTGGCCTGCCCGCACACCGTGGACAACGTGAAGCCCCTCCGGGAGGTCGCTGGAACGAAGATAAACCAGGCCCTAATCGGGACCTGCACCAACGGCCGGGTCGAGGACCTGGAGGCCGCAGCGAAGATATTGGAAGGCAAGACCATCGCCCGGGGCGTCAGGCTGCTCATCTTCCCGGCCTCGCAGGAGGTCATCTGGGAGGCGATGAAGAAGGGCATTTTAGAGAAGCTCAGCCGGGCCGGAAGCGTGGTCATGAACGCGGGGTGCGGGCCCTGCCTGGGCGCCCACGAGGGCATCCTGGCCAAGGGGGAGGTCTGCCTGTCCACCTCCAACCGAAACTTCCAGGGACGGATGGGGAACCCCGAGGCCTCGGTGTACCTGGCCAGCCCGGCCGCGGTAGCGGCCTCCGCGCTCAAGGGCGAAATCGCGGACCCCAGGACAGTCTAAGGGAGAAACACACCATGGGAATCAAAGGGAAAGTCTGGAAGTACGGAGACGACGTGAACACGGACGTCATCTTCCCCGGAAAATATACCTACACCATCTCGGACCCCAAGGAGATGGCCCAGCATGCCCTGGAGGACCTGGACCCCACTTTCGTCAAGGAGGTCAAGCCCGGGGACATCCTGGTGGCGGGATGGAACTTCGGGTGCGGGTCCAGCCGGGAGCAGGCCGCGACCTGCATCAAGCACACCGGGGTCGGGGCCGTGGTGGCCAAGAGCTTCTCGCGCATCTTCTACCGCAATGCGATCAACGAGGGGCTTGCCATCGTGGAGTCCAAGGAAGCCCCGGATGCGATCCAGAAGGGGGAGGAGATCGAGATCGACTTCGCCAAGGGGGAGCTGGTGTGCAAGGCCGGCACCTACACGTTTCTGCCCCTGCCCAAGGAGGTCCTCGGGATCGTGGAGGACGGGGGGCTTATCCCGCATATAAAAAAAGAATTAGGCCTGAAATAGAGAACCACAGAGGACAGTAAAAAAGAGGAGAGAGGATGGCTAAGTACAAGATCGCGTGGCTCCCGGGGGACGGGGTCGGAAACGACGTGATGGAGGCGACCCGGGTGGTCCTGGACAAGCTCCGACTGGACGCGGAGTACCTCCACGGGGACATCGGATGGGATTTCTGGTGCAAAGAGGGGGATGCCTTCCCGCAGAGGACCGTGGACCTCCTCAAGAGCGTGAACGCCGCGATGTTCGGGGCGATCACCTCCAAGCCCGTGAAGGCGGCCGAGGCCGAGCTCATCCCTGAGCTCAAGGGCAAGGGCCTGGTGTACCGCTCTCCCATCGTGCGGATGCGGCAATTATTCGACCTCTACATCTGCCTGCGCCCCATCAAAGCCTACCCCGGAAACCCGCTGAACTTCAAGGAGGGGATAGACCTGGTGGTGTTCCGGGAGAACACCGAGGACCTCTACGCCGGGGTGGAGTTCAACCCGGTTCCGGCCGAGCTTGCCGAGACCCTGGCCAAACTCTCCAAGCCGTTCGCCCCGTTCAAAGGCCTTCCCGGGGACCAGTACGCGGTGTCCTGCAAGATCAACACCAAGAAGGGCTCGGAGCGGATCGTGCGGGCGGCCTTCGAGTTCGCCAAGAAGTTTCATCGCAAAAAGGTGACCGTGGTGCACAAGGCCAACGTGGTCCGGGCCACGGACGGGCTGTTCCTGGAGACGGCCCGGGAGGTTGCCAAGGGGTATCCCGGCATCCAGCTCGACGACGCCAACATCGATGCGATGTGCATGTGGCTCCTCAAGAACCCCTTCAACTATGACGTGCTGGTGGCCCCGAACCTGTACGGGGACATCATCTCCGACCTCTGCGCCCAGATGGTCGGCGGGCTGGGCTTCGGCTGCTCCGGGAACATCGGGGAGAAGCTGGCCGTGTTCGAGCCCACCCACGGCTCGGCCCCGAAGTACGCCGGGCAGTACAAGGTGAACCCCATCGCCACGATCCTGGCGGCCAAGATGATGGTGGACTGGCTGGGGGAAAAGCCGATGGCCGAGAAGCTGGAAGGGGCGGTTGCCACAGTGATCAAAGAAGGTAAGGCGAGGACCTACGACATGGGCGGGTCGTCCAGCACAAAGCAAATGGCCGAGGCCATCGTCGCGAAGCTGTAAGCGTTCCTTTAAACGGTTTCAAGGGGCCTTCTCACGAAGGCCCCTTGGCGTTGAATCCTTGCGAGGGACATGGTATACTTAAAAGGATGAGGATTCGCGAAAGCTTCACCAAGACGGCCCTGGGCCAGGCCCTGCGCTACTTAGGGCCGGGGTTCATCGTGACCGTGGGGTTCATCGACCCGGGGAACTGGGCCACGAACATCGCCGGCGGGTCGCGGTTCGAGTACCAACTCCTGTGGGTCATCTCGCTCTCCACCCTGATGCTCATCCTGCTGCAGAACATGTCGGCCCGCTTAGGCATCGTCACCGGACGGTCCATGGCCGCGAACGTCCGGACCTATTTCCCCCGCTGGGTCGCGAACTTTCTGGGAGGCACGATCATCCTGGCCTGCGCGGCCACGGACCTGGCGGAGTACCTGGGCGCGGCCCTGGGATTCTATCTCCTGTTCCGCATCCCCCCGGCCCTCGGGGCCCCGCTCACCGTGGCCCTGGTCATCGTCGCCATCCTCGGACAACGGTACAAGCGCCTGGAGCGGATGGTCATCGGGTTCCTGGCCGTGATCGCGGGGTGCTATGTTATCGAACTCGTCCTGGTGAGGCCGGAGTGGGGAAGGCTGCTGCCCCACGTCGTCCTGCCCTCGATTTCGTCGCAGAGCATCCTGGTGGCCATGGGGATGCTGGGCGCCGTGGTCATGCCGCACAACATCTACCTGCACTCCAACGTCATCCAGAGCCGGGACTGGGAGGGGCCGCCGGGAAAAAAGAAGCGGCTCCTCCGACTGGAGTTCCTTGACACGGTGACGGCGATGGGCCTGGGCTGGGTGGTGAACTCGGCGATGATCATCGTGGCCGCAGCGGTGTTCTTCCGGCACGGCGTCGGTGTGACCTCCATCGAGCAGGCCTCGGAGACCCTTCGCCCCCTGGCTGGAAACCTGGCCCAGCTTCTCTTCGGCCTCGCCCTCCTCTTCGCCGGGGTGGGCTCGTCGATAACCTCGTCCATGTCCGAGGCCAACGTGATCACGGGCTATCTGGGAAGACCTGAGGACCCCAAGAGATGGGTCTATCGCATCGGACTGATCGCGACCGCCATCCCAGCCCTGGTCATCATCGCGATCGGCGTGGATTCCTACAAGGCACTCATCCTCTCCCAGGTAGCCTTGTCGGTGCAGCTTCCCTTTACGGTGATCCCGCTCCTGCTCCTGGTCGGGAGCCGGAAGGTGATGGGGGAGTTCGCCTCGGGGTGGCTGGAGAAGGCATTGGGATGGGTGGTGGCGGTCGTCGTGCTGGCCCTGAACGGGCTGCTTTTGTTTCAAACCCTGGGAGGGAAATTCTGATCCTCACGCTTCGGAGGTCTCATGTATAAGAAGATCTTAGTGCCGATGGACTGCTCGCCGGTGGACGACCCTGTCGTGGCCCATGTGGGGGAGCTGGCCAAGGTCCACGGGGCAGAGTTGGTGCTCGTTCGCGTGGCCAAAGCCGAGACCCGGGACGCCTTCGTCCATGAGAAGGAGAAAGCCGAGGAAGTCATGGAGAAGCAAGCCCAGAAGCTCAAAGGCAAAGGTCTCGTCGTGAGCCTCCTGGTCCTACACGGGAACCCGCCCAGGGAGATATTGGAAAAGGCCGAAGAGCTGGGCTGCGACCTGATCGCCATGGGGACCCACGGGCACAAGGGATTCCAGGACTGGGTGCTGGGGAGCGTGGCGGATGCGGTGCGGCACGAGACGAAGATCCCGGTGCTCCTGATCCGGGGCTGAACCGCTCGGCCATTACTTTTTTGAAATTGCAGCTTGACAAAACCTTGGTTTTGAGATAAACTTAAAGGGCTGGGTCAGCAGGCTTTCCTTCTTTATCGTTAGGAGTACGGACATGCGTACGTTTATCATTCTCACTGTTCTTCTTGCCCTCGCCGGAGCGGGCTTCGGCGCCTCCCTGGAGCAGACGCTCACGTTCGAGCGTTCATCCTTCCGTTTAGCCCGGGAAAAAGGATACACCCGCATTCTTTCCCGGACGGTCCCGGTGACCCCGGAGGCCGGAAACCCGGAGCTTCCCGAGAAGCCGGTCTATATCATCCTGCCCCCCGGAACCAGGGTTTCCGGCCTCCGGGTGCTGGAGGCGAGCGAAGAAACTTTCCCGGGGACATACCGGGTCTTCCCGCGACAGAAGGAGGTTCCTTCCAACGAAAAGCCGGCCTGGACGGAGCCGGATCCTGCGGCCTATGCCTCGAATCTTGCTTATCCCGGGACTATCGCGCAGCTGGTCGGCCAGGGGGATTTTCACGGACAGAGGATCGCCT
>Ga0315284_10014703_pt1 | contig 11144 bp, 10 predicted proteins | sample YL17G09_16_MG_FD_203696 | JGI IMG/M metagenome (GOLD analysis project Ga0315284, IMG submission 203696) | Sediment microbial communities from Yellowstone Lake, YNP, Wyoming, USA - YL17G09_16 | ecosystem: Environmental > Aquatic > Freshwater > Lake > Sediment | place: USA: Wyoming | collected...
ATCGCCTGCTCGGCGAGATCCGAACCGCTCTCGGAACGCAACCTGCAGTGGATTTTCAGCGGATACGCATACGTCAAGCGCAACTGCCGACATTCAAGGGGCGTGTAATGGGGCTTTTCCATCTCATAATAGAGGTACTCCAAGACCATTTTCTTGTCGTAGCTCTCGATTGGGAAGATTTCCCGGAACAATGCCTCCAGCCCCGCATCCGCCCTCTTCGTCGGCGGCACGTCCTTCTGCAGAAAGCGGTTATAGCTGACGTTCTGCACCGCCACGAGGTCGGGGATATCCACTCCATCCGGAGTCTTGCCGAAATTGCGAACGGTCTGCGAAACCATCTAATGCTCCTCTGGTAACGGGATCAGATCTCGCCTCTGAGTTCTTGCGTATTGGCGCACGTTCTCTGCATATACTCGGAAGATACGCATCAGGTTCACTTGAGTTCGACGGTAGCACCGGCCGCTTCAAGTTGTTTCTTCGCCGCTTCGGCATCGTCTTTGCTCATGCCTTCCTTCACGGGCTTTGGAACGGCCTCGACCAGGTCCTTAGCTTCTTTCAGCCCAAGACCGGTCAGAGCCCGCACCTCTTTGATGACCTGGATCTTCTTTTCGCCGAATGCGGTGAGGACGACGTCGAAGGTGGTCTTTTCCTCCGCCGCCTCGGTCGGGGCGCCCGCCGCCTGCGCCGGGCCCGCCATCATCACGGCACCGCCGGCCGCCGGCTCGATCCCGTACACTTCCTTCAGGTAATCCGCCAACTCTTTGGCCTGCATCAAGGTCAAGGCAACGATCTTGTCGCCCAGTTCCTTGATCACACTACTCCACTGTCTGGTTTCGTCTGTCATGTGGACACACTCCCATATGGTTATCGCTCGCTGGTAGCCAGGACTCCATCGTCCCGTTTTGACCCTTTCGGGGCAACCATACGAGCTGTTTGTAATCGCTGATAATGAATTGAAGAGACAACCCTCGTATCGTCTCAGGCGGCCTGTTTCTCGGCCTTTTCGATGATGGTCTTCAGACAACCCGCGATAACGCCCGCCGGCCCCATCAACGCACCGGCCAGCACGCCGCCGGGCGAGCGGATACAACTGACGATCCTGCCCTGCAACTCGATGCGAGTCGGCATCCTGGACAGTTGCGTGGTGGCGGCGCTGTCGTACGCGCATCCATCCACGAAGGCCCCCCGGACTTCAACGACGGGGAGCTTCTTGGTCCAGTCCAGGATCTCCTTGGCAACATCGACAATGCTGTCTCCGCCGTAGGCAATGGCGCACGGGCCGTTGAGAAGGCTCGCCGCCGGCTCCATCTTCTGGTTCTGCAGGACCCGTCGGAACAGCGAGTTCTTGACCACCAGCAGCCGGATGTCCTTTTCCTTCAGGGCGCCACGCATGACGTTGTTGTCAACGCCCCCTACCCCCTTGGTTGTAATCACCAGGAAATCCCGGATCTGCTCGTCCTGGATTCTCTTCTCTAACTGAGACTGAAGCAGCTCTTTTACGTACTTGCTCATCTTCTCTCCCGTTGAACCTGATGGGTGATCTCATCGGTTCAGGAAAAAGCTCGAATAGGGTCTTATGCCCGGCAATCCCCCCGGCCCGCCGTCAGACGGCGATCTGCACGGATGGACTCATTGTTGCCGATATGCACGCCTTCTTGATGTAGTTTCCTTTCGCTGACGCCGGCTTGGCCTTCTTGATGTGGTTGATAAAGGCATCGATGTTCTCGACCAGTTTCTTCTTGTCAAAGCTCTGCTTGCCGACAACAGCGTGTATATTACCACCGGTGTCATTCCTGAATTCGATCTTGCCAGCGGTAAACTCGCCCACAGCCGTGATGACATCGTCGGTTACCGTGCCGTTCTTGGGGGAAGGCATCTTGCCCTGCGGACCGAGGACTCGCCCGAGCTTGCCGACTTTGCCCATGACCTTGGGGGAGGCGACGGCCACGTCGAAATCAGCCCAGCCGTCGGTGATCTTCTTGACCAGATCGTCCACGCCCGCTTCGATGGCCCCGGCCTTTTTCGCCGCTTCCACCTGGCTGTCATCACAGAAGGCAATCACGCGTTTCTGCTTGCCCACCCCGTGAGGCAGCGATAACGAGCCTCGCACGAGCTGGTCTGCCTGCTTCGGATCGATGCCGAGCAGCAACACGCAGTCGATCGTCTGGTCGAACTTGCCCGTCTCGAACGACTTGATCTTATCGACGGCCTCGCCGATGCTGACGGCCTCTTCGCTAACCTTCTGGGCGTCTTTCTTGTATCTTTTGCTCTTGGTATTCATGCCTGGTGTCTCATCTCTATCGAAAACGTTTTCAGCAGCCCGCCCTAATCGACGACCTCCACGCCCATGCTGCGGGCAGTGCCTCGAATAATCTTCTCCGCCTGGTCCATACTATAGGCATTGAGGTCTTTGAATTTGGTTTCGGCGATCTTGCGGACCTGCTCTGCCGTTACTTTGCCGACCTTGTCCTTGTTCGGAACACCGCTGCCTTTCTCGATCTGGGCCGCCTGCTTCAACAGCACGGCCGCCGGGGGACTCTTCACCTCAAACGTGAAACTTCTGTCCGTGTAGACCGTGATGACCACAGGCACAATGGTGCCCTTGAACTCTTTCGTTCTCTCGTTGAACTGGGAGACAAACTGCCCGATGTTGACCCCATGTTGTCCAAGAGCCGGTCCGATGGGCGGCGCCGGCGTGGCCTGTCCACCCGGGGCCTGCAATTTGATCTTCTTCGCTACTTCCTTTTTTGCCATTTTCTACCCTTGTCTTACAGCCGTCCCGCAAGAACCTGCCGACGGACGCCGGGAACCCCGGCCTTAGATCTTCTCAATCTGCCAGTACTCGATATCCAGCGGCGTGCTTCGCCCGAAGATCGTCACGATCACCCTGACGATGCCCCGCTCGGAATCGATCGAATCCACACTGCCCTCGAAATTCTCAAATGCCCCCTCCCGGATCTTGATGTGGTCGCCCTTCTTGAATTCCACCTTGATGCTCGGGGCTTCCTCGGGCTTCTCCGCATCGAGGAGCATTTTCGCCACGTCCGTGTCGCGCATCGGCGTGGGCATCCCTTCCGTGCCGATGAAATCCCCGACCCCTCCCGTACCCTTGATCATGAACCACGCCCTCTCCGGGACGCGGCCGTCGGGGGTGGTCTCCATCTCCATGAACACGTAGCCGGGATACAGCTTTCGCCTGTGAACCGTCTGCTTGCCGGCCCGGATGCGCTTGATCTGCTCGGTAGGGACTTCGATCCCCCCGATCACATCCTTCAGGCCCTCTTGCTCTACCTTGCGCTCCAGGGCCTCTTTGACCTGCATCTCTTTATTGGCTGCAACTCTCAATACATACCAATGCATCACAATGCCTTTGGTTTCTGCTGTATTAGTTCACTCTACGACGATCAACTTGTATTCCGGCAACGACGCTTAGTGATCGAAGAACGGTCATCCCGTCAGGCAGTACCTCCTGTCGCTCGCTCCCGGCTCCGCAAGCGTCGGCTACAATCGACTTCACGCCTGCCCATGGATGCTCCCTCCGGGCCGCATCCCGAATTCTTTTCCGGCACTACCCGAGCAATTTATCGAAAATGAGCTGGAACACCATATCCGTAGCTCCCAGCAGCATCGCCATCACCACCACGACACCGATCACCACGCCTGTCGAGACCGCCACTTCCTTCCTGCTGGACCAGTTCACCTTCTTCAACTCACCCTCTGCCGCGATCAGAAAATCCGCGACGGACGGCTTGTTCAGCAGCCAGTAGAGGGCTACGCCGGCGGCCACGAAGACCACCAGAGGCAGCAGGAACACGATCCACGGGTTCAGGTCCGTGGCGGTCAGCCTCTCATACAGCCGCCAACACCCGGCCGCTACGATTACGCCGACCGAAATCCCGCTGACCAGTCGTGAATACTTGCCCTGTCCGGGCTTGTAAATCTGCATCGACATAGGCTGAAATCCTATCAACTCCAAGATCGGCAGGCCGCCACGGCGTCCCGCTAAACACAGGCCAGGAGGGAATTGAACCCCCAACCTTCGGTTTTGGAGACCGACGCTCTGCCAAATTGAGCTACTGGCCTATTGCCACTGCCATTCCAAACAGGCAGTTATATATCTTACTTGCGCCTGAGCTTATGGACCGTGTGCTTGCGCTCCTTGGCACAGAACTTTTTCAGTTCCAGCTTGGGCGAGCCCTCGGCCACGCTGATCTCAGTCCGGTAGTTCCTCTGGCTGCACTCAGTGCACTCCAGCCAGACATATTCTCTCTTGCTCTTCTTCTTTGCCATAAAATCGAGTCACTCAGGCAATGACCTTGGTCACCACGCCGGCGCCGACGGTACGCCCGCCTTCACGAATGGCGAATCGCAGACCTTCCTCCATAGCGATGGGGGAAATGATCTCGATGTCCATCAGGATGTTATCACCGGGCATACACATCTCGGCGGACTTTCCGCCCTCGCTCATCAGGGTCAGCACGCTACCGGTGACGTCGGTGGTTCGGAAGTAGAACTGCGGCCTATAGCCCGGGAAGAACGGCGTATGCCGGCCGCCTTCGTCTTTGGTCAGCACGTACACCTGTGCATGGAACTTCGTATGCGGCGTGATGCTGCCCGGAGCGGCGATGACCTGCCCGCGCTCCAGATCTTTCTTCTCGATGCCACGCAGCAGCAATCCAACGTTGTCGCCGGCCTGGCCTTCATCCAGCGTCTTATTGAACATTTCCACGCCGGTCACGACCGTCTTTCGGGTGTCCTTGGCCAAGCCCAAGCCGATGATCTCGACTTCCTCACCGACGCGAACCTTGCCTCGCTCGATTCTGCCCGTGCCGACCGTGCCACGTCCCTTGATGCTGAACACGTCCTCGACGGGCATGAGGAACGGCAGCTCGGTCTCGCGCTTCGGAATCGGGATGTACTCATCCATGGCCTTGACCAACGCGACAATCGGCGGACAGGCCGGATCGTCGATCGACTCGGCCCGCATCGCCTGGTTGGCGATGCCGCGAATAATCGGGGTGTCGTCGCCCGGGTAGTTGTATTTGTTGAGAAGGTCACGGATTTCCAACTCGACCAGATCCAGCAATTCAGGATCGTCGACAAGGTCGACCTTGTTCATGAAGACGATGACCTTCGGCACGTTCACCTGCCGGGCCAGAAGGATGTGCTCGCGAGTCTGCGGCATGGGGCCGTCATAAGCACTGACCACGAGGATTGCACCATCCATCTGGGCGGCCCCGGTGATCATGTTCTTGACGTAGTCGGCGTGGCCTGGACAGTCAATATGCGCGTAGTGACGATGCTCGGTTTCATATTCCACGTGTGCCGTGGCAATCGTCAGAATCTTCGTCGCATCGCGGCGGCCCTGTGACTCCGAGGCCTTGGCAATGTCGTCATAGGACTTGAACTTGGACAGTCCCTTGAGCTCCATGACCTTTGTTATCGCCGCCGTCAATGTCGTCTTGCCGTGGTCCACGTGCCCAATCGTTCCAACGTTAACGTGAGGCTTGGTCCTTGCGAATAGTGTTTTAGCCATCTTTAACTAAACCTCCAAATGTGCTTTCTGGGAGCTACTTGCATGTCCTTATGGTCTCCTGCCTGAAACTGCGGTAGTCAACCGAAAACCAAGACACAGACTCAGCCCTTGCCAACCACTTTGTCTTGATCCACTTACTGAGCTGCTGCTGGGATTTGAACCCAGGACCTCGTCCTTACCAAGGACGCGCTCTACCTACTGAGCTACAGCAGCAATACTGAATAACCGGCCAACGCCGTCACGAAACCCATGCGCAGGGCGCAGAACACAGACCCACCCTATGCATAAAGACAAACCTCACCCTCTCGCACCTGCTTCGTGCGATAGCAGCAAGGCCTACCATTCGGTTCGTGCATCTACTTGTAAACCAGTGACTATAAGATAGTTGCCTGTCCGGTGCAAACAGAAAAAAGCAAAAAATTGAAAAAAGCTTTCCCGTCCGCACAGTTCTCGCCTCGCCCGCCCTCTCCGACCGGTCCCCGGCCTTAGCGCAACGCCCTCCACAGAGGCGACTGAGCCTGCTCTCAGTTGTTGATCTCCCCGGCCTGCCCGTCTCTTCGGGCCCGGGCGACGGGCTTGTTCCATCGCTGAAGCAGGCCGCGCCAGCCGGGGCGGGCATCGGGATCCCTGACCTTGATCCGATTCAGTTTTTCCAACAATGAGTTCGGATCGGCCCCCAACGGAGGCTCTTTCAGATAGCCATCGATTGACTTGGCTATGGGGCTGTCGTCCGTAAGGTCGCCTGCCGACAGATAGGCATCAACGATCTCGCCCACCACGTCCAGGTTCGGCCATCGAAGGCACACGCTCACGCGGTCCGATAATATGCGATCTCTTTCCTGCTGACTACCCGCCGTCTCCCCCATGAGCTTGAGGTAGTCGGCAGCCAGCTTGAAATTGGCGCCGGTGGTATACAATTGGGCCAGTTGCTTCCGTGCCTCTGCCAGCAAATCGGCTCTACTCTCGCTTTGGGCCCTTTGTTCAACCAGGATAAAATAGGATATCCTCTGCTCCAGGGAGAGCCTGTCCTGCAGCGGTAGCGTCGTAAACGCACTGATCCACGAGGCCACCACATCCATTCCGCAGCGCCGGAACACCTTGAGCATGGCCTGCCAGGCCGCCTCGCCTTCGCCGGGGGCGCCAAGCTTCTTCGACAGCCAGTCCAGGTCCTCGGAAACACCCGCTTCGCCCGCCACATTGATCAGCTTTGCCCGAATGGATGCGCTGGGATCGTCCACAAGGGTTTTCCTGAATTTCTTCAAGGCCGCCGCACCGTCGATACTGACGAACCCGTCCACGGCACCATTACGCACGTCTTCCTCGCCGTCGGTAAGAGCTTGTTCAAACAGGGGGTCATACATTGTCGTCGCCGGTGCCCGGCAGACGCTTCTCTGGGCGCACAGTCCCGCCATCGCGGAAAGCAACTCACCGCGCACGACGTGATTCGCCTCAGAGGTCGCCTGTTGGTATCGCTGGGCCAATGCGTCGAGATACTTGCTGACGTCCACCGCTTTCAAGCCGTTTTGCGTCAGAAGTTTACGAATCACGTCGGCGCCGCTTCGCACCCGCTCCGTACGCTGCTCGCTGAGGAACCTGACGGCCCATTCCAGGGTCTCCTTGCGTACCTCATCAGGGATCTTGAACGGAGAAGTGTCCAGAGACGCATAATAACAGGCCCCGCCAAGTGCGATGAACAACTCGTGCCTGACATCGGCGTCCTCTTCCACCTGCAACTGTTGAAGCAGCCGTTGCGCCGAGCTCAACTCCCACATGAGAGCCATGACCCGGGCCGTCCTCAGCCGCACTTGCCTGTTCTTGCTCGAAATCAAGCTCAGCAGCGTTTTCTCAAACTCCTCCGAAAGCTTGGGCTTGCTCGTGCCCTTCTTGAGCTGCTCGATCCGGTCGAGAGCCCAGAGCTTGACCTCGGGCTCCGGGGCTTTCAGGCGATCCGCGAGGAAGGCGATCTTGGCAGCCTCATCCGTCAGCGAGCCATACCAATCGCCCAGGGCGGTGAAGTAATAGTCCTGCCACAATTGCATCCCCGTCTTCAAGGTCCGAATATCGGCCTCGCTGCGCACCAGTCGTTTGTGCAGATAGGTTTCCGGACCTTGCAACTCAAGGTCGCTGGCTGCTCGACGCCGGCCTTCTGCGTCTTCGGGAAGCGATATCCCCAGCGAGGTCAGAGCGTCCCCGGCGACCCGAGCCACCTCGCTGTCGGAGTCGCCGAGGAGATCGATCAGTTTGAGAACCGCTCTTTTGTCGGGGTGCAACTGCAATGCATACACCGCATTGCATCGGATCGCCACCGGCAGTTGACTGTCGCCGGCGATCTTCTCCAGGGCGGTTTGCACCTGGTCGTAACTGAACATCAGCGAGGCCTCCGCCGCCGACCTGGCGACACCCAGATCCGCTTCAGTGCCCAGGATGCCGAGCAGCGGCTGGAGAAAGTCCTCCTTATTCTTAAGCGGCCGAGGGTCCCTGCGCGAGCCGTCCAGGGCCTTGCAGATCGCCGTCTTTGCCGCCGGGTTTTCCGTCTGCTTCAATACCTCCAGGACAAGCTCCCTCGCTGCCGGGTCATCCTTGAACAGCAGGACGGTGGCGGCGCTCATCCTCGTGGCGGCGTCTTTGTTGTTGAAGAGTTGGTCCTTGATCAGGGCCAGTTCCTGGTTGACCTCGGCGCCTGCGACGGCTTGCGTCTGTGCGGATGTAAGGACGGTCTGGGCCAACAAAGGAGACTCACATGCCAAAAGTAGAACCAGTGCAAGGATGTGAGACCGCGGCCCAGTCATTCGGATTACCCTCAGCAGACCCCTACTGACGAACTCACCTGTCATAGTACCTGAATCGTCGAGCCGAAGTCAACCGCTTTGCCCGGATTTTCATTAATTTGGTGACAATTCACGAACAAGAACTTCTGTCGCACGAGCACTTGCGTTACTCGGACCATGCTCGTTGGAAACATCTATGGCCTTGGATGATACTTCTTATGAATCTTCCGGAGTCTCTCGCCATCGACATGGGTATATATCTGCGTTGTCCCTATGTCCACGTGGCCGAGCATCTCCTGGACGCTCCTCAAATCCGCCCCCCCGCTGAGCAGATGCGTTGCGAAGCAGTGACGCAACGTGTGCGCCGTCAGGTTCCGGGGCATGCCCGCGCGAGCGGCGTACTTCTTGACCAGCCGCCAGATCTCGATGCGGCTCAAAGGCCGGCCGGTGCGTGACAGCAGCAGGGACATCCCGCTGCCCGGCTTGGCCAGCCCGGGACGCAGGTCCCGGACGTACGCCTCCGTAGCCTCGATGGCGGTCCTGCCCACCGGGATGATCCGCTCCTTATTGCCTTTGCCTAAGCATCGCAGATAGCCGACGTCGAAGTTCAGATCGCTGGTCTTCAGTCCCGCCAGCTCGCTGGCCCGCATCCCCGTGGCATAGAGCAGTTCGAGCATCGCCCGGTCCCGCAGGTAGTAGGACTCCTCGGGGCAAGGCGCCTCCAGCAGTTGGAGAATCTGCTGCTTGTTGCAGATGACCGGCAGGCGCTGCCAGATCTTCGGACTTTCCAGGAGGCCCGTGCCGTCATCGGCGATGAGCCCCATAAGTTTCGAAAACCGCATGAACATCCGGATCGCCACGAGGGCTCGCCGGGCGGAGTTCTCATTCTTCGGGCCCGTAGCCATGTGACACAGGTACTTCTGCACGAGCACGGGCTTGAGCCCGCTCATCTGGGTGACGCCATTGTCCCGACCGAAGGCCAGGAAATCCTTGAGATCGCGGCCGTACGCGAGAATGGTGTTGTGGGACAGGCCCGCCTCCACGGTCAGATGATCGAGAAACTCCCCCGCTGTCCGGCCTAGCGGCAGCGAATCAAGCTCTCTGACAACCGATTGCCTTTGCGCCAGCGACATTGAACCGAATCCTTCCGATGCCCCTGAACCCCCCTCTGCAAGAGCTATCGGCGACGACAGAACCCCCGCTTTAGCAGAATCACCGATAATACATGACAATCCCGCACACCAGCCATTTTCCCTACCCTTCGCGTGATCACACCCGAACCTCAACACAGGCAACCAGGCCGTGATGATCTCGATACCAGAAATCCCGAATCCCGCCGGCATGACTTGGACGGTCGGAAAACGCTTGCCGGGCCCCTGCCCGTAGTGATAGAATATGGGGAGTTGAGAAACCAAGGCGGATCAGGAAATCGTCGTGTTAAGGGAGGCGGAAAAATGGAGAGAGCCAAACAGCCCGTTCTTGCGGTGATCGCCTGCACGCTCACCCTCGCTCTCACCCCAGCCGCGTTGAGCAAGATCATCCACGTGGATGATGACGCCCCGCCCGGCGGCAACGGCTCGTCCTGGGCCAGTGCATACCAATTCCTGCAGGATGCCTTGGAGGCCGCCGCTGACTTGGACAAGCCCGTCGAGATCTGGGTGGCCCGGGGTACCTACAGACCTGATGAGGGGAAGAACCAGGCCCAGGGCAACCGGGCGGCGACATTTCAGCTCATCAGTGGCGTGACGCTGCGCGGAGGCTATGCGGGCTTGGGTGGGCCAGATCCCAATGCTCGCGATGTCAATTTCTACCAGAGTATCCTAAGCGGTGATCTGGCCGGGAATGACTCAAGCGTAGACGATCCTCGTGATATGCTCAACACGCCAACGCGATTGGACAACAGCTATCATGTGGTTACCGCCAGCAACAGCGACTCAACCACAGTAATCGAAGGCTTCATCATTGCGGGCGGACATGCAGAGCCCAATGTCCCGTACAAGGCGATGCCCTATGATCCCGTGGGGGGTGGATTGTATAACGTTCGTGGGCGCCCCACTATTCTGAACTGCACATTCAGGGCGAATTTGGCCGGCAATGGTGGGGCAGTGTACAGCGAGGGAGGCAGTCTTCAATTGATTCAATGCGAGTTTCATGCGAATGCCGCCCTTCTGAAAGAGAAGAAGTTTGCCGACAGGCTTGAAGGTTGGTACGGCCAAGGTGGTGGAGTAGATACTGAACGGGGCATTCTGACCATTGAAAAGTGCAGGTTCACGGACAACTTGGCAGCCAAAGGTGGCGGAGTCAGTGGGATAGGCTGGAGAGGTTCGGTTCCTGCCGGTGTAGAGGACACTAAGGTTGTCCTCACGGACTGTACATTCCTTGATAACCGTGCGACAATGAGCGGCGGAGGGGTGTTCGTCGAAAGCCCGACCCCGGTCCTGACTCGATGCATTTTCACTAGGAATAGCGCCGATACCGGCGGGGCGATCTACAGCTTGGGAGGTACTGGGCTTTTTACAGCATGTTCGTTCACCGCCAATTCGGCGGGTTATGAAGGCGGTGGAATGGCGAACTCTCTGACCGACGCTACGGTGCTGACCAATTGCACGTTCGTCGGTAACTCGACAGGAGCCCACGGTGGAGGGATGTGCAATAGCCAAAGTACCGTCAGGATGTCCAACTCCAGATTCAGTGGAAACAGGACCGGCGTTGATCTTGAAAAGTATGGGGGTGTTGTGGGGGGAGGAGCAATATACAACATCAATGACTGCAACGTACTGATCACCAACTGCACATTTTCCGGCAACAAGGGACTGGTAGGAAACGCGCTGGACAGCCTC
>Ga0315284_10014704_pt1 | contig 11144 bp, 10 predicted proteins | sample YL17G09_16_MG_FD_203696 | JGI IMG/M metagenome (GOLD analysis project Ga0315284, IMG submission 203696) | Sediment microbial communities from Yellowstone Lake, YNP, Wyoming, USA - YL17G09_16 | ecosystem: Environmental > Aquatic > Freshwater > Lake > Sediment | place: USA: Wyoming | collected...
GCCTCCCTCGCCTCGTTGACCCGTCACGACGACTCCCACACGCCCGGCACCGCCGCTCCTCCCGTCGCCGTGGCAGCGAATTCGGCTACAGGCCCTGAGTTCGACGCCATCATCAAACGACACGCGGTCGACGACGACCTGCGAGGTGTGCGAATGGGCCTGGCAGCCCCCGAGCATGACCCGGCAGAACGAGGCTGCATCGTCCTGCTGGTTCTGCTCGGGATTGTCTGGCTCGGCGTATTGGAGATCGGGGCAATGGTTGCCCTCTCGGCCCTGTACCCAAGCGAGGCGCACGAGGAGTGGAAGGACTGGGTCGTGGCCGGCGCGGCCCTGATCTCCACGCCGCTCGTGGGCGCGGCCGCAACATGGGTGCTCAACCTGGCTGCCGAGCGAGACGCGCGGTTCGATCGCCTGGTGTGGCCGGGCGGCGTGCTGACTGCCTGGGGGTGGGCCTGGCTCCTCGTGTTCGCGGCAAGTCGCCTGCTTCCGTGAGGCGCTTCCGCACCGGGCGCTCCGCTCTCCTCAGAGGACGGGACGCGCACCGAGCGTCCGGGGGGCCGCTCGCCTCTCGACGAGGTCCGTCGGCGCGCGCGAGACTCGGGACGCTCACTGAATGGAGGACGGCATGATCGCGATCCGACGGGCATTCGAGCGGCTGCTCTCCCTGATCCCGGTGCCGCGGTCGGTCGACGACACGCCGGGGGTGGTCGATCCACGGGTGGACCCGGATGCTCTTGAGGCGTTCGGGCGCGCCGAGATCACCGGGACGGGCCAGCCGTCGTTCGGCGGCAAGCCGATCATCCGGCGCTTCAGCACCGAGCGCGCTTCCGACGCCCGCGCCGCCCGCGACGCGACGCCGCCGGAGCCGGACTGACCCCCGCTCCGCCCCGGGCGCTCGCTCTCCTCGGAGGATGGGACGCGCACCGGGCGTCCGGGGGCCGTTCGCCTCTTGCCAGGTGCATGACCGCCGCCCACGCTGAACGGTTGGCGGGAGGCGCTGGCATACGGTCGGAACCGCGGTCGCCGGGACCGCGCTGAGCCACTGGCGAGACCGACCCGCGGCGCGATCCGGGGAGTCGCAGGATGGCACGAGTGGGTTTCGAGTCGTCGCCCTCGACGCGCCGCTCGCCGCGCGACCGGGCACTGGCTGCAGCCGTGCTCACCGTCGCGCTTGCCCTGGCTGGCGCCGACCCCGCGCCTGCGGAGGGCGCGGCCGCCGGCCCCACAATCGAGGTCCTGAAGGCGAGCCTGGGGCCCAAGGGTGTCAACGGGACGGCGACGCTGTCCGTGTTCGCGACCGGCGCCGGCTCCGTTCAGGTCAGCGCCTGGGCGCTCAAGCCCGCCTCGACCTACGTGGCGGCGATCCGCCGGGGAACCTGCGCGAAGGTCGAGCCGAGCCTGGTCGCGCTCCCAAAGGTCGTCACGTCGAAGACCGGTGCCGCTACGAGGCAGACGGCCCTCACCGCGGCCCAAGTGGCGGCGATCCGGTCCGAGGTGCACGCCACGGGCCGGGTGATCGTGCGCCTGGGAGCGGGCACACTTGCCCGATGCGGCGTGATGAAGGTGGCCAGCCGATCGCCGCGGGCAGGCAGCGTGACGATCCACCTGCAGGCGCCCGACGGCAGCCCGCTCGCGGGGGTCCCGGTCACCTACACGCAGACGACGCACGACTTCCTGTTCGGGGTGGGAATGACCGCACCCGACAGTGCCATCATCCGCCAGTCCACGGCCGACGCGATGGCGATTCCGCTGCGCAAGTTCGAGGATCTCGCTCACATCGGGGTCAACTACGCGCTGCCCTACGTCTCCTGGCACATGACCGAGCCGGAACCGGGCACCTTCACCTTCGAGCACCCGGACCGCGCCTATCAGCCGACGGCGATGCGCGCCCTCGGGTACACCCTCAACGGGCACTGCGTGATCCACTTCCTCGACGAGTCGTTCAACCTGCCCGCCTACGTCCGCGCGATGTCGTTCCAGCAGCTCAAGGCCGCGGTGTCCGCCCACGTCTCGGCCGTGGTCGGGCGCTACCGCGGCACCCTGCAGTACTACACGATCAGCGAGCCAAGCTGGCCTGATGCCGATCCGTTCCACCTCTCGTCGGCCCAGTGGGTCGAGATCGTCCGAACCGCCAGCCAGGCGATCCGGGCAGCCGACCCAACCGCCAAGATCATGGTGGTGGTCGTCCCGCTCGACCTGCCGAACGTCGGGTACTCGGCCACGGGCATCCTCGACGCCCTGGTCAAGGCCAAGGTCGAGTTCGACGCGATCGGCATCGAGGTGTACCCCTTCTTCTTCGAGAAGGACCGCAACGGCTATCCGGCGATCCCGGCCGTGTCCTCCCGGCTCAACGACTTCGCCCGCTTCCGCAAGCCGGTGTTCATCTCCGAGATGGGCGTGCCCGACAAGCCATCTCCCCAGGCCCAGGCCGACTGGCTGCGGTCGCTGTACGCGATGGCCTTCGAGAAGCCATTCGTGGCCGGTCTCGCCTGGTACTTCGTGGTGGACGATCCGTTCCTGCCCGGCACCGGGCTCTTCCCCGACGCCTCCTCGCCCGCCCGCCCGGTCTACCAGGCGGTGGCCGATGTCATCGGGCAGCGAACGACCGCCGCGGCCACCTCGGCGGACAGGCAAGGCACGGTGCGGATCGAGGGCTACGCCGGCGACTACCTCATGGAGGTGGGCGAGGGCGCGGCCAGGGCCAGCGTCAGCGTCCACGTCGCCGAGGGTCGCGACGTGTCGGTCGTCGCGATCGTCACAGGGGGCATGATCACCGTCGGCCGAGACTGACCCCTCTGCGGGGTTTCTTGGCGTCGAGACAGTGGAGAACGTCACCCTGCCGAACGGCACCCAGTTGTACTCCGCGGGCCGGGTGAACCTCCTATAACCGTGTTCCCCCCTCCCGCGGCCACCGGACCGTACGAAGGTCCACAACTGGCGTTGGGTCCCCGACCGACCAGGTACCGACCCCGGGACGGAGCGCGTGCTTCGCGTGGCGCCAGGGTCGGGCGGCGACCTGGGCCACGGGGGCACATCCTTCATTCGCCCCGGCTCCGCACCGCGCCTGACCGATCGGCAGGGCCATCGGGCGTCCGTGGCGTTTCTCTTTCCGAGGCCACGCCGACGGCCTCGGCGAGAGCGAGGCGACCGGTGTCTCCGGGCCGGACGAAACGGCGGATGGGGACTCCGTACCGCCGCAACCCGATACCGCGAGGATCACTGCGGCGACGAGCGCCGCAACTCGTCCAGCGTTCCCCACGAACCCGATCCCAACGCGGTTGGCAGCCATCTCGTTCGCTCAACTTGGCGGGCACGTCTTTGTGTCCGCCCGATGAGACGCTGGGGCGGGAGCAGATGTCGCGCCAGAGGCGTGGGTTGAACACGCGGCGACGTCCTCGCCACGGCCGAGATCTACGACCCCGAGACCGGCACGTTCGGCCCGACGGGGCCATAGTCGCGGGACGTCCAGCCGCTCGTCGGAGGATGGAACGCGCACCCGGCGTCCGGGGGCCGTTCGCCTCTCGCCACATCCATGACCGCCGCCTACCGTGCCCACCAGCGGGAGGCTTTGACACGCGGTCCACATTCCGGCTGCCGGGACCGCGCCGAGCCACTGGCGAGACCGACCCGCGCGCAACCCCGGAGGGATGGAGGATGGGCGGGCACGACTCGGGCCGGCTGCTGGTCGGTCTGGCGTCCTTGACCCTGTTGGCGGGCTGTGCCGCTGGCGCGAGTCTGACGCCGATGCCTAGGGATACGCCTGCCGAGGTGCGCGTTTCGGCGACCGTGGTCGCCAGTTCGCTCGCCGCGACTCACGCCATCGCCGATTTCGGCATCGAGGAGGGCGTGCGCATGGTGAAGGTTCGGATCGTTGACGAGCTCCAGATGGAGCTGCGCATCGAGACCGAAGGCAGCGTCGTCCTGGCCGGACCTCCCCGGGTCTGTCTCGTCGGTCCATTCTGGGCCCCGGACGACGCGGGGCTCACCGACCGGTGCTGGGGAGAACCGGACCTCGGGGGGCTGCTGGCTGCGCAGCTGGCAACAGACGCGGCGGGACGCCCGATGCTCGCTGGGGATCGGCCGATCGTTGTCGCCGCGAAGCTTCGGCGCGGTGATGTGCGCTGCGACTATCCGCCGGGGGACTGGCAGCTCGAGGTGAGGCTCGAGGCAGTGGTGGACGGCTCGTCGGTCGGCGCCACGGACCTGTCCCCCGTCGGCCTCAGCGTGCCGGCGGAGGTCGGGAACCCGCTGCCGTTGTCCCTGATCCAGGCGACCCGCTATTGCGGTCTTGCGAACGTCGTGTACCGCGAACAGGGCGAGCCGCCAGTGGCGACGTCTCCGTAGGAGTCACGAATCCGGGAGAGGCTCGAATCCGCGATTCCACCCGGTGGCTCACGGTGCAGCATCGACGGGAGGGCGTCGAGCTTCCCGTCGGACCGTGAAGCGATCTACTTGGTCGCGCACTTCACGCGTGACGTGCCCGCCCGCGCGCTCGTAACACCCCGGCTGATGCAAGATGGCACCGAGATCGCTGCGCTGCCCCGGACCTTCGACGAGGCCGACGCCGACTGCCTGTTCGGGGCCCTGCCGGGCGCCCTGCTCCCGCCGGGGCTCCGAAGGCGCCCACCGGTGACCGAATCAGGGTGGCGCTGGACCAGCCCCCAACGTTCGCGGCAGACACGCCCTTCTACACCTCGGGTCGCTTTGCCCCCGAGACCAACCGCGCGCTCGGCAAGTACGGCTTCGAGCTCGATGTCGATGGCGTTCCGCGTGCGGCGGACTTCAAACAGATCACCGTCGACGGTCCGGGCAACATCATCCTGGCCTGGGTGTTCAACTTCCCGGCGGGCATGACGGGCATCCACGTCTTCACCGGCCGTTGGTATGCGCCATGTGACGATGTGGTCTATTCATGCGAGGGCGGCCACATCAACAGCGTCGTCTTGACCCTCGAGCGGTCGGTGACCGTCGCCTTCGAGTAGCCGCCGTCCCGGCTTCCCCGGCTCCGCACCGGGTGCTCCGCTCAGTGACGTGTCACCGGGGTGCCCTTTCGAGCACCCGGGTCTGCCCCGGAACGCCCGTGGCAGCGTGCCAATGGCCCCTCGCGCCGCCGCGGCCCGGCGACGACATTGCACCCATGCACGAGCGTGGTCGCCGTGACGTCGAGGGTGTCAGCCCCCATGATCCGATGCGCCGCGCGCTCGCCCCGGACCACCCGCTCCTCTTCCTCCAGCGGACGGCCGGCAATGCCGCCACATCGCGCCTCTTGGCGGGCATGACCGTCCAGCGCCAGGAGTATCCACCCGGCGGTGGCGAGGCCGGACCAGCCGCGGCTGGTGTCGTCAACCTCGTCGCTGGCATCGTCAACGTCAGCGGCGGCATCGTCAACGTCAGCGGCGGTTCCCCCGAAGGCGGCGGGGGGCCCGAAGGCGGCGTGCCGGGGGGCACCCCAGCCGGGGGCGGTGGATGGGCAGAAGAGATCCCGGTGCCGGCAACCGGCGGCGTGTAGCCTGACCTCAGAGGCGCCGCACCAGCTCGATCGACTTCGTCGCGAACTCCTCGGCCGTCACCACCCCGGCATCACGCAGACTGACCAGCTCGCGAAAGCTGGTCGAGTGGCTCGCTGGAAGCCTCGTGCTGGGTGGCCACGAGGTAGCTCGCCATCCGTGTTCAAGCCCAGGCTCGGGTATCACGTGATGAGCGTGAAACGGTGCCCCGGGCGGGCGCGTGGCGTTCAGGACGAAGCGCCGCCTGGGCCCCGCACGGATCTCGGGTTCCATGCTCCGATTGCCCGTTCGGGCAACGCGTCTGCCCGATAGGGCGCCCGGCCAGTACCCGCGGCCTGCGGTAGATGGGGCAGAATCGCAGGGTGCGTAGCCGACGCGACGACCTTCTCCGGGAGGACGCCCTCGCTCATATGCGCGCGCTCGCGCCCGCCAGGCGCCCAGCGGAGCCCGCTCCGTCGTACCGTGGCACCGAGCTGGCCCTCCTGCGCCCGGCCAACGCGCGCAGCGGAGACCTCGTGGCCCTGCAGCGGCTGGCAGGGAACGAGGCGGTCCAGCGACTCGCCGGATCGAAGGCCGAGCCGGACAAGATCCCGAGCCTCGCGCCGGGGCCGTACACGGGCTCGCGCAAGGTGAACGAACAGATGGACTGGTTCGAAGAGAGGCAGAACATCTTCCCGCCCGCCATCTTCCAGGAGTATGGCGCGCACCCGGGACCTTGGGCGCCGCTGGCCAGCTTCTTCGAGATCTACTTCGTCCGCAACCACCACAACCTGAACGGTCTTTCGCTGAACACGCCGGCGCGGGAGAAGGCAGCCTGGACGATCATCGAGAGCCACAACCCGGGCAAGCTTCCCTACATTCGCGAGGAGAAGACCAAGGCCAGGCGGCTGTCCGCGCTCCTGGACGCGATCCTCGGCCAATTCGAGGCCGAGTACCGGCCGGCCCATGACCGCTGCCAGGCGGACTACCGCAGGAGCGGGTTCCGTCTCTTTCATGAATGGATGGCGGTCCGCTTCAAGCGCGTCTCATGGCCGTACTCCTACTGGTCCAAGAAGGGCAAATAGCCGGGCGGGCGGCGTCGGCGGCCTGAGCGCCGCGCCGCCCCCGCCGAGATCGAGGCGGCCGGCGAGAGGCCGCGGGCAACCCAGCGCCCTCCCGCGCCCCGAGCCACGCCAGCCCGACGACGACGATCGTGGCGATCAGCGCGACGGCGGCGGCCATCGCCAGCTCCTGCCTTCGAGCGGGTGCTCGCACATCTGACCTCCGTCGCTCGCGAGCATCCTCTGCCGCTGGCTGTCCGCCCACGAGTGCCTCAACGCCGCTATTGGGCGAGTTCCCGCGCCGCCCCCTGCGATCTGACCCGGCCGAGCGTGCTCGTCGCTGCGTGCCGTCCGGCTCTCGACCGCCCGGTTGAGGCAGGGCACGCTACGCCCGAGCGGAAGGCTCTGACGCGCGGTCCACACCCCGGCCGCCGGGACCGCGCCGAGCCAATGGCGAGACCGACCCGCTGGGCGTCCCAGGGAGGGCGTGCGATGAAGGGCTGGGTCATCATCGTGCTGGCGATCGCGCTTGGCATCGTCGGCGCGTGGGTCGGGTACTGGCTCGGCCATGCACTCGGCTGGACTACGAACGCCGAGTGGCCGTTGCGGATCGGCGGCGGAGATCGCGCGATCCTGCTCTCCATAGGCCTGTCGTTCCTGAGCGTCGTGGGCGCGGGGGGATTGCTGGTCGCACGACCGATGCGTCGGGAGCGGCGGCTGCTGGCCACCGGGCGGCAGGCGCACGCCACGATCCTGAAGATCTGGCGGACGGGTCTCTCGGCGCGGGGTTTCATCGGGGGGAGCCGCAGCCAGCTCGGATTCGACCTGGAGGTGCACGCGGAGGGCCGCGCCGCCTACACCGTGCACACCACCGCCATGGTGAGCTCGGCCGAGGCGAACGCGTTCGCGCCTGGCGCCGAGGTCGCAATCCGCTACGACCCGTCGAAACCGACGCACGTGGCGGTCGAGGGCCTGGTCGCGCCGTCGCCCGCCTGACCACACGCGCGCCACGCCCCCGCGTCCGGTTCGCCGGCCGGGGGCGTCATTTCGTCCGCGGCCCACGGCTCCGCACCGCCCGCTCCGCTGGCCCGAACCTTCAGCAACCGGTAGAGCGCGCGACCGACCCGAGGAGACGTCGCGCTGGCGTCTCGTCGCACCGGTCAGGACAGGCCCGCGACCTTCCGCACGAGCTCCGTGCGGGAGCGCACGTCGAGCTTGCCGTAGACGTGGCCCAGGTGGAACTCGACGGTCTTCGGGCTGATGAAAAGGGCCGCTCCGGCCTCCTTGTTCGTAGCGCCACCAGCGACGACGAGCGCGACTTGGAGCTCCTGCGATGTCAGCGTCATGAGTGACCCGCCAGGGCTCGCCGCTGGAGTCTCGCCGGTCGCCCGCAACTCGACCCTCGCTTGCTCGGCCCATGGCTCGGCGCCGAGCATCTCGAACGTCGAGAGCGCCTGGTGGAGCACGACGCGAGCTGCCGCTCGGTGGCGCGAGTGGCGGCGACGTCTGCCCAGGCACAGCTCTGTCCGGGCACGCTCGAACGGCTCCTGGTCGCCGTGGAGCTCCAGCGCATTCAGCAGGACGGTCTCGTACCCGTCCTCGTCGGCGAGCAGGCCGCGGCACCGTGCCGCCGCCGCCGCCGCCCACCGGCTGCCGGTTCCCCGCCCCTGCTCCTCGAGCTTCTCAAGCTCGCGGACCGCATCCTCGATGCGGCCCACCCGAAGATAGGCCTCAACGAGATCGGCGTTCCACTGCACCACGGTGGGGAGCCCAACCCCGTTCTCGACCTCGAGGCGAGCGCATTCCGCCAGGTGGGCCGTCGCACGCTCCGGATGGCCGAGCGAGAGCTCGAGCACGCCGAGCACGGAAGCCGCGTAGTTCTCGATCGCCGTCATGCCGACCCGGCCTGCGACCTCGAGTGCCGCCGCCACGTGGCCCCTGCACTCGCCCTCGAGGCCGAGGAGGGCTTCGACCCGGGCGAGCGCGACGAGCGCGATCGACGAATCCACGGCCTGTCCGGTCTCCCCGGCGATCTGCACCGCCTCGGCGGCCGCCGCGTAGGCGGGCGCCATCCGCCCGCAGCGGAGCTCGAGCTCGGAGAGGCTCGCCAGCGGGTGCGGCAGCATCGTGACAGCGCTCGCCGTGCGCGCCGTGCTCACGATTCGCTCGAGCATGCGCCTGGCCGTATCCCAGTCCTCGATCCAGAAGAGCATGTGTGCGGCCGTCACGACCACGAGCCCTGCCTCGCCGAGGGGGTCGAGCGTCTCGAGCAACGGGATCAGCGGCTCGAGGATCGCCCGAGCTTCGCCGACCCTGCCTGCGAGCGTCAGACCAAAGCTGAGGGCGAGTTCGGCGAGCATCCCCACCGGGCCGCCGATCGACTCTGACAGCCGAGCTGCCCGACGCGCGGTCTCGACGGCGAGCTCGACCTCGGCGGCCCCGATGGCGCCGATGGAGGCGATCGCGAGCATCATCGCCGCTCGCTCCGGGTCGTGCGGCTCGACGCGGTCTGCCTCATCGACGAGCAACGCGAGCACTTCCATCATCGGACTGATACTCATCAGGGCCATGCCGCGCAGCTGCTGCAAGTCCGCCCGCAGCGCCGGATCGGTCGTCAGCTCGAGGACGCCGGCGAGGAGATCGGCTGCGGTCTACGCCTGGCCGCCGAGCCGGAACGCGTCCGCGGCCCCCACCGTCCGGCGGACCCGGTCGGTGTCCGCCGGGCTCAGACGGGCCGCCGTCGCCAACGCGTTCGCCGCCGCCGCGTACCCGCGCCGTCCCTGCGCAGCGGTCGCAGAATCCTCGAGGAACCGTGCCACCTCCTCGTCCGGCCCGGACGCAGCGGCGGCGAGGTGCCAGGCGATCCGGTCGTGTTGGTCGGGATTGAGGGCCATGGCGAGCGCCCGGTGCGCGGCGCGCCGTTCGACGGGATCGGCGACGTGGTATGCCGCCGAGCGCAGCAGCGGGTGGCGGAACTCGACCCTGCCCGCCTGGGTCGTGACGAGCCCCTCTCGCTCGGCGGGGTCGAGCGCACTCGTCGCCAGGCCCATGCCGGCGAGGGCGCGCGCGATCTCGTTCGCATCCCTGGAGTAGCTCGCGGCGGCGATGAGCAGTGCGCGCCGGGTCTCGTCCGGCAGCGGCTCCAGGCGCTGCGCGAAGGATCGTTCGAGGCTGCGGCCAACGGCAATCGGTCCGACGATGGGCGCCGAGCCCCCGAGCTGGGCGTCGGTGAGCGTCGCGAGCGCCTCGAGGATGGCGAGCGGGTTCCCGCCCGTGTCGGCGATGAGACGCTCGCGGACGCCGGAGCTGACCGCTCGGGCGGTCCCGGCCACCAGCTCGGCCGCAGCGTCTGGCGCAAGTCCTCGGAGCTCGAGTCGCTCGATCCCGGCCGACTCCAGCCAGGGTCGGTCACGCATCGCCAGCAGGAGCACCACGCTATCGCTGCGCAGCCGGCGGCCAGCGAACAGGAGCGCTTCGCGGGACGGCGTGTCGAGCCAGTGGGCGTCGTCGACGACGGCGAGCACCGGCGCCTCCTCGGCTCCCGCCGCGAGCAGGCTGATCGTCGCCGCGGCGGCGGCGAACCGATCGCCCGGCGTCGGCGGCCCGAGGGCGAGGGCGCCGGACAGCACCGCGGCCTGTGGCTCGGGGATGCGGTCGAGGAGTGGCAGGAGCGGCCGCAGCAGATCGGCAAGCCCGGCGAACGGCAACTCGGACTCGGTCTGGAGCGGCCGGGCGCGCAGAACGGTAAACCCGGCCGCAGTCGCGGCGACCTCGTCAAGGAGGGCGGTCTTCCCGATCCCCGGGTCGCCGCAGACGATCAACGCCGCGCTCACGCCGCTGCGGGCACCGTCGACCAGCCGGTCGATCCGCGCAACCTCATCCGCGCGCCCGGGTAGCACCGGGGCAGTCTACTGCGCCCTATCCACCGTCAGGAACCCCGGAACCAGGGGAATCCCCGTTGCGGTTCGCCGGACGACCAACCGATTATCGCTGAGCGAACGGCGGGAGGCATTGACGCACTGTCGGAAATCTGGTCGCCAAGACCGTGCCGAGCCAATGGCGAGACCGACCCGCGCAACGCCAAGGAGGGTACGTTATGAAGCGTCTCCTGACCGCAGCGGCAGCGAGCCTTCTGCTCACACTCGCGCTGGTCGCGCCCGTGGGCGCGGTCGGGCCCGGCTGCTCGGACTTCGGCGCCGCGACCGCGGGCCTCGCCCAGGCGGGCGGGTTCGGAAAGCTCGTCTCCTTCGTCGCCCATGGCGGGCTACCTGGTTATGCCGGTGTCAGCGATCTGGTCCATGCTGAGCACTCGGCGATGTGCGCCCACCCCTAACCTCTCAACCGCCCCCGGCCCCCGGCCCCGCACCGGGCGCTCCGCCTCCTCGGAGGATGGGACGCGCACCGGGCGACCGGGGGCCGTAGCGTACCTGCACTCGGTTTAGGTTGACGCGGTTGACCGCTACTACGTACTTCGTGCTCAGACCCCCATGGCCACGGGCCACCACGAAGGATGAGAATAGGTCGCGCCCGGCGAAGCTCGGCTTTCCTTGGTGCGAGAGAGCCCGCTGCTCAGACTGACGCTGGGGCCGTCCCGGCA
>Ga0315284_10014705_pt1 | contig 11143 bp, 14 predicted proteins | sample YL17G09_16_MG_FD_203696 | JGI IMG/M metagenome (GOLD analysis project Ga0315284, IMG submission 203696) | Sediment microbial communities from Yellowstone Lake, YNP, Wyoming, USA - YL17G09_16 | ecosystem: Environmental > Aquatic > Freshwater > Lake > Sediment | place: USA: Wyoming | collected...
ACAACGGGCTTCCCCTGGGAGATCAGAGAGTGAATTCCAAAGGCAAGTGGGACAATGCAAACAATGAGGAGGAACCAAGAGATAGTCTGATACCAGGAAAAAGGTGCGTGAAACCAAACATTGATATGGAGAAGAACCAGCGCGACGATGAACTCCCACGCCCAGAAACGATAAAAACCATGAGAGCGCGGCGCACGGAGCGAGGCGCGAGAGACATAGATGAGCCCGGTGGACAACACGACGAAGGCGATCAACTGAAACATACTCTTCTCCTCAAATTGAAGATCCAGTGTCAGTTCATAACACCTTGAAACCAGAGCGGTCTAACGGTTTGGTTCAGCGGCAGCGGCGGGTGGGCGAGACTCCTTCTTGATTATCGCGCACTTCTGGCAAATCGCGCCTGCGCGCGAGCGGCGCAGCCGCTGTGCGCTCAAACCCAGGTGCACTCGCAACCAGGAAAGCCGCCGTATCACCCGCTGGGTGGATGAAGCCCTGCTCGAAGAGATGGCGCGCCGCATCAGAACCGAGCCACACAAACTGGAGCAGCGCAAGTGTATCGTGGAACATCCCTTGGGAACGATCAAGCAAACGATGAACCAAGGCTACTTCCTCATGCGAGGGTTGTGTAAAGTGCGCACCGAGATGAGCCTGACAGTGCCGGCTTACAATCTCAAGCGGGTGATGAATATCCTGGGTGTGCAAAAAATGGTCGGAGCGCTAGGGTGAAAAGCACATATTCATTTTTTTTCACTGCACTGGGTTGATCCTTTGCGTTTATCGGATCACCATATGACCTAAGGCCGAGATATAGAAAAGCTTTGCAAACGCTTTTCACACAGTCTGGCGAGTTGTTGGGCGCACAACAATCATGACACGGCTTTCTGGAACACGTCGGGGCTGATTCTTTCCCGGACATAGTCCGTGATTACTCCTACGATTGCATCTCGTTCGCAGTCACGGAACATCTCGTGCTCGGTCTTCTCGAACCAAACGATTCTCTTCTTGTCGGCGGGGGTAGCGATGCCGTTATAGATGATGTCTACGCATTCCGGAGCTGCCGTGGAGTCTTTCCTGCTTTGGAGAATGAGAGCTGGCGTAGTGACTTCTGATAGACGATTGCGCGCTGCTTCTGAGAAGGCGAGCAACGATGCAATTGCATCGGTGGGGGCCCAAGGGTAGTTGTTGTGATGCTTTGCCAATTCCGGGTCGACATAGACAGGGGGCATGTCCCACTTTCTGAACAATCGCACTATGAGGGGGGCAAGGAAACGCAGGGGCCGGCCCGGGGCGAACGGCGATTCTATCTGAACAACAGCGGCAGCGAGGACAATGCTGTCAATAGTATCCGGGTGTTGAGCAGCCAAAGTGATGGCCACAAGGCCCCCCATGCTGTATCCAATGACAATGGCCTTCTCTACTCCCGCAAGCAAGTCCTGTAATGCAGTTTCGCCGTCCGATACCCATTCGTGCCAAGTCACACCACGTAGGGCTTCCGGCGAGTCAGCCCCGTGACCACGCAGGACTGGCATACAAGTGGGTAGGCCCAAGGCCCTCAGTGGGGGCTCGATGCGACCAACTGCATCTATGCTATCTGTGAAGCCGTGGAGAATGAGGACACCATAAGGCCTTCTTGACATGTCGAGCCTCCCAAACGGCGGGCCCGCGAGTACCGATCCTCTGATTCGCGTGACGCGCGCCCAACGATTAAGGATTGATGTGGCGGCTAAAAAGCAAGATTTGGGCCAGTTCAACTGCGCCACCACATCAAGCCGAGTTGAACTAAGCCGTTTTTGCAGGGTTACATTGCGATTTGGATTTTAAGGCATCCTGTGCAAAGTCTTTCCGGAGCAGTACGGGTCTGGTTAACAAGAGTATACACCCTAAAGCTAAATCAAAGCAAGCAGAATGGGGGGAACACAAGGGGGGTCCAGGCATTTTTCCTGGATCAGGACAAACCAAACCAGGGGCGCAAGGTAAAAAGCTGGCGCCCAAGGTAAAAGTAAAGTGCTCAGGAAAGTCAGGCTGGCTCATGGCGGGCAGCTTTCCTGGGGGTATCAGACCCAAACTCGACAAAACAGCCATAGCTTCCGGCTTTACCATGGAAACAGATGGTCTGGGCCGGGGGTTGATTCATTCTGGCTTAGCGCCATTTTCATTATTTTGAGCCTGGAAGCCCAGGTAGGTCAATTTAATGTAACTGTCCTGCCTTACGGCTGTGGACCCGTTGTCCCGTATGGCGTTGGATCAATGATTTCTGGAATTCCATCACCGTCGGTATCAGTCCAGCCGAACAGCACATAGGGAATCCAATCATCAGCAGGAATACCTTCTGGTCCCGTTGCTCCCAATTGGGGTGGCCAGTCATCCATCATCCCGAAAAGGTGGCTGAGTTCATGGTTAAAATCCATCACCAAACCGCCTAGCAAATCGCGGGAATCGGTCACGCTGGACCAGATATTGATAACACCAAACTTATTTGCTCCACAGCCCTGTAAAGCGATTCCGCCGCCGGGTATGAGAAAATCCGAGAAATACCGGGCGGCGTAGGTGGCATTGACGTCCAAATCTATCTGCATCAAAAAGTCATAGCTGGATGGGTTCTTCCCTGCCAGTGTGCTTATCTGCTCAGCGGTCAACAATTCACCAAGTACAGGCGGGGAAGCGACATAGGCTGCATCTGCTTCGATGCGCAGTGGCGCTGAGGCGAAGCCCTGACTGGTCGCAAAGCTGGTATATAGACCATTGAGCCAATCCACCACCACCGGAACCTTGACCAGAGCGTCTTCCCGAACTGTTCCGGTATTGCCATAATCCACAAAGATGACCAGCACCCGGTAGGTCCCTGCCGGGCGGCAGAAGTAGATATCCTTGTTCAAGCGGTGAGTGGTATCGGAGTATTCCCCATTGCTCCATTCAATATGCGCGTCATCGAATATTTGAACATAGTAACGCATCCCTTTATAATAGGCAGCCGCGATCCAGCGTGACCGGGTCGGATTCTTGGGAAAATCGAAACGCTGCAATGAGGGTGCCGGAATGGTCACCGAGTATTTTTCCTGAAACAGTTCGCTTACCCGGCGAGTGGTCTGCTCCTGGCTGAGCGGCGGTGGCAAGGGTGTGAAAGTGGCAACTCCGGTCACGGTGACATGTGCGGTCACCTCTGCGATCTGTTTATCATTGTCTAAAGCTGTGGCAACCAGAGTATATTCTCCACCGCCGTTGGGTGGAGACCAGGGAATTTCTGCAATGAATGGCAGCACACCCTTGGTATTCAACGCTTCGACGATTTGCCCTACCTCATCAACCGCGGGTAATCCGTTGGCTTCCAGGTCCACGACCATTGGGGCTTTCCCGGTCACTTCCACCTGGACCATCACCAGTGGACGGCCATTCGCATCCAGTGTAGTGGATACCGTATCGCTGTCTGTCAGGTTGATAAAACGGAGCTGCATCCCGTTGCTGGAAACAGAACTACTGGAGGAAGTGTTTGTTGGTTCAGTGGAGGGAGTGTTTGTAGCTACAGCCGAGGTAGTGTTTGTTGGCATAAAACCAATATCTGGCGCCCAGGTTGCAGGGGCTGGCGTCATATTGACAGGGGCTGGCGTGAAAAGATTGCAACTCCAAAGGGTCAGTGCCAGAATGATTACAAACCACGATAAACTTGCAGATTGTTTGCAGAACATGGCATTATTCTCCAAGAATTTATACACTTAATAGAGTTAAGCGCGCTATTACTAAACCCATTATAACCGCGGACAGTTCTATTTTCTTTTTTCATCCACCTTCAGCTTTTTCACATTGCTCATCAGGGAAATGAGCGGCAACGATTATTGCGTCCCAGAGGCCAAGACGCATGACAAGACGTTCAGACATTAGAAACTACCTTCTCGTCAAATAAGTATTGGCCGACTAACGGTGTGGCTCACCTGCCGCCGGTTCTGGCAAGGTAATTATCTCATCAAGTACGAAACTTGCCAAAGAACCGCTGCGTACCCGCGCCGAAGGCGGTCAGGTGGAGCCGGTGTTAGCCGCCGTGTGGCTTCATTATGGTTTAGGCACTTGATTACCAAATGCCTGGTAACAGCCGATAACGCACCTGCCGGGCATAATTCACATAGCCAGGCAGCTCGGCATGTAAGGTGTGGTCTTCAAGGGCTGTGCGGAGAATGAGTAAAATTGCACACGATCCACTGACGATTATTGCCCACCATGAAGCGAGTAGGGTGGGCATGGCTAATTCAAAGATAATCATGCCAACGTAAGCCGGATGACGCACGTAGCGATACGGGCCGTTTGTAACAGCAGTGTGGCCACGGTCGGACTGTATACGAACGATCTGCGAGAAGAAGGCGTTGGAGGCCATAGCCCATGTGAGCAGAGCATAGCTCAGGACACACACTATCAATGCAGCAATTTGGGCAGCCAAAGGAAAACCACTTGTCCAGCCATAGCGTTGATCAAGTCCGGCGAGAATATAGCGCACCAATTGCAGAAGTCGAAGGATGCTCAGGATGGCTCTATCCCAAGTCTTAGCTCCCTTGGGGGGAGTCAGGCGCTCAGCCATCAGTTCTGGATTGAAGTGGAGGAGGAGAATATCCATCGCTGTATAACAAGCCAGCCACACGGCGATTGCTGCCCAGGCAGGCCACCAGTCAATCCGCCCGGCTGACCAGAATAGAGCTATGCCCATGCCAACAATACCCAAGATCTGATCCAAAACATAAAGTGCGATAAGCTTTGTGTTCATGTTCTTTTCCATCAAAAAGATGGCGGCTAACGGTGTGACTCACCTGCCGCCGTGATTGCATAACTCCACACTCATCACAGCACTAAACTTTGCAAATCGCGCAAGCATACCCACGCCGGAGGCGGTCAGTTGGAGCCGGTGTTGGTCAGCTTTTTCCGTTGATATCTACGGCAGCGATATACCGAGTGCCATCGTAAGAATATTGCCAATTACTGAGATAATGAATCCTGGAACCCAGGTGTTGACTAGCGAACGGTAAACCTTCTGAAGATTACCATGGCTAGGCGATTGCGACTTGAGCTCATCAATGATTGTTTGTAGTTGGTTATTTAACCAAGTCATTTCCCGCCGAATTGCTTCATCTGCGGTTTTCTGTGCAATCTGAATATTTGTGCCATTTACTTTGGATTGAAAGCCAATAGTGTTTGATCCCGCCCCGCCTCCTGTGACACTAACAGAAATACCTGTACCTCCACCAATGGCAGTTGCTGAAGTTCCTGTTATATTTATCTCGAAACGGAACTGTCCAGGATTTCTTTTTATCGAGTCTGCAATAGCCTGAATTAATGAAATGGCTTCAGCTTGTTTCATTATCTGACTCCTTTTGATGGATAACAACAAATATAGGATAAATCAATTAGGCTGCCCAACTGTTTGGTTCACCTGCCGCCGATTCTGGCAAGGCGACAAACCCTAAAAACTACTTTTCTAGCCAAGTGCCGCCGCATACCTACGCCGTAGGCGGTCAGGTGGAGGCGTTGTTGGGCAGCTCTGCTTGTGAAATCCGTACCATCGCACTTTGTATGCTGGAGTACCTTGCGGTCATCAGGGGGATATCCGAACAAAATCAAGCGGTGGATTAGGATAGCCGGGAATATTCAACTGATTAGCCAGATCTAGCAAAACATTCCGAATCGGTGTCATTGAATCTGTTTTTGCTCTGCAGATGTCGAAGGGAGGAATTGGTATCAAATCACTCATCCAGAGATGAATGACGATTCCTGCTACACTTGCATCAAGATTCAGAGAGGAACGAGCGGATATAGTAGTTGCCTGCCATTCAATATCAGTGCAAGTTGGCCCCGATGGTAAGGTGTCCGGTGGTGCAAGCATCGTTATTACAGGTTTGCCAAGTGAAAGAAGCTTTATTGTCGACACATCCACATGGTATTGATAATTTGCAGGATCCTCGACGGGTTTTGCATAATCTTCAAATTCCAAGAAGTCGAGAGATGGTGTGTCGAACACATCGTACCAATTCTCCGAATCGAGTTGGCTAACTGCACCAGTAAACATGACTCCGACAGGGTGGTTTGCATCCAAAGACTTGATGTAAGAAGCCATCTCTTCGAACCACGCTTTGACCTGTGGTAGGGTTACCGACGGTGGATGTACAGGGTAGTAGATGGGATTGGCTAACGGCTCTTCAATTACGATCCAGCCAAAGATCGTAGGATCATCTCGGTATATTCTTCCGTTGACTGTATTGCGGCGGGATATTAATGTCTCGAGGTGTATCTTGAAAGCCCTTGCCAATCTCTCATCAGTAATGAGACCCTCAATGCCAAAGGGATTGTAATAAGCCTGATCTGGTTGTATGGCGATACCGAAACCATGGACGATTGCAGGCATAACATACAAACCATGTCTTGCCGCTGTATCCATAAAAAAGTCCAATCTGACAAGTTCGGATTCTAAGTAAACACCTAGTGGTTGCTCAAACGAAGGGAGCATTAGATGCAAAACGTTAATTCCGCTGGCTTTTGCTGAGCCAATTAGATCTTCGCATAATGCTTCGCTCCAAGTTTCGTGCCCCCAGAACCATCCAGGCACAAAAGCGCCAACGAAACGAAAAGGTGTATCGCCAATGATAAAATGAGGCTCAGATGGGATGGGGGTCAACGTAGGCGTGGTGGATGTTGGCCATGGCGTTAAACTTGGAAGAGGTGTAGCAGTGGTTGTTAGTGTAATAGTTTGTACAGGAGTCGTAGTTGAAGTACTCGCTAGGAGTAAAGAAGGTTGGGAAGGTGTGGTCTGAGGTGTAGAAATGCTGGTTGAACATCCAGATATTGTTAAACACGTGAGACAAAGGAGATGTATCAAACACGTTCTCATATTCGACTCCATTTCCACTGCCATCGCCTGATGGTGAGCCGCCTAACGGCCTCGAGCTAAGCCGCTCGGTGGCTCGGGCTCAGTTCCATTCTCGCGCTAGAACCCTGGCAGGCAAGCCACGCCGTCCTATTCGCCCGCCAGCCGAAGACGGCTCCAGCGAGCTGTTAGGCGGCAAGAAAACTCTCAGTCAGCCACTTGGTTATTTGGCTGGATGAGATCCCACAGATTCCCATACAGATCTTCAAAGACAGCTACTGTCCCGTAGGGGGCATTCTTTGGCTCCCTAACGAAGCGTATTCCGGCCGAAAGCATCTCATTGTAGTCGCGCCAGAAGTCATCGGTGCTGAGGAAGAGGAAGACCCGCCCTCCCGTTTGGTTTCCAATGAACGCTTCTTGCTCGGGTGTTGAGGCGCGGGCCAATAGAAGGCTGGCGCCGTTTGAGCCGGGAGGAACCACGACAACCCAGGGCTTGTCCTGTTCGGGCTGGTAGGAATCCTCGACCAGCGTGAAACGGAGCTTCTGGCAGTAGTACTCGATAGCTTCGTCGTAGTCTCGAACGATCAAGGCAACATGGATAATCGCCTGTCGCATATTCGATCTCAATCCTCAGTTTTCAAAACGCAGGGTGTTGGCACCCCTCAGTGTAGACCAAGCCTTGCCACCTAACGGTTTGGCTCAGTGGTAGCGGCGGGACTGGCGAGACTCCTTCTCAATTATCGCGCCATTTCTGGCAAAGCGCGCCTGATTCGCGAGCGGCGGAGCCGCTGTCCGCTGAAGCCGTTGTTGGGCGGCAGTATTTGAGAAAATCCGAGTCAACCCGCCCTTATTTGAACTAATCTTTCTATCCACTTGTTCAACTTGATGCTGAGGTTGTGGATACCACGAATCTGCGGATTCATTCTGTTCTTCGCCTTCACGGTCTGAAGTAAACCGGGGATTATCAGGAGTGCGAGAATACCGACATACCAAATAGGCACATAGTTGTGCCATACCGCTTGTATGGTCAAGTACACCCCAAGCGGAATCAGAAAGACCACTGAGGTGACTATCCCTGGCGCGTATTGTTTGAAATAGAATAACCAATAAACATGTTGAAGGGCGTTCTGAAGCGCAAGAGCAATTGCTGGAAGCAATACAAAAGCCGCTATCGTCGGATTTCCTGGTAGAGTCCCAGCAATACACCAAACCAATCCCATCATGCTGATGAAGACTATCCATGTCCGTGCAGCCCTGTCCGTTGTCGGTGGCAAATCGATATAGTTGCGTTGATACCAGCGCATAATGTTCCATTCTTCAGCTTCGTGAAGTGCGAAAAGTACTACAAACACCCATAGACCTGCTATGAAATCAACCTGCTTCACTATCGCCCAAATATCATTCATCTAAGTTTCTCCAGTATTGAGTATAGCACCCTACTCATTGGTATGAAGCCGCCCAACGATTAAGATACTATGTATGTAGGATAAAATACCAAAAAAACAGAGCCATAAATGGTAACTTCATAATAACACAGAAAGGAGAACGATTATGGATACCAAGACGGTTCAAAGCACCTTACAAAGCCCGATCTCGCAGCAACTGTATCTGGCCTTCGAGCTAAGTCAGAAGCAGTGGAAACTTGGCTTCACGGTCGGCATGGGTCAAAGACCACGGATACGCACGATCCAGGCGAGAGACCTTCAAGCGTTGCAATGGGAAGTTCAGGAGGCACGCCACCGATTTCGATTGCCGGATACGGTCACAACTCTGAGCTGCTATGAGGCTGGTAGGGATGGTTTCTGGCTACATCGCTATCTGCACGACCATGGGATTACCAACCTGGTGGTTGATTCCGCCAGCATAGAAGTCAACCGCCGCTCCAAGCGGGCAAAGACAGACATGCTCGATGTGGACAAGTTGCTGGAGATGTTGATCCGCTATCATAGTGGCGAGCGAAAGCTTTGGCGGGTCGTGCATGTTCCCAGCCTTGAGGTGGAAGACAGACGTCACCTGCATCGAGAAATGGCTACGTTGAAGGCTGAACGCACCCGGTACATCAATCGCATCAAAGGGTTGCTGATTGGTCAAGGAGTATGCATGCCGGTGATTGAGGACCTTCTAGAAAGGCTGGAAACGGTGCGCCTCTGGGATGGATGCGGGCTTCCTGAAGAGTTACACACTCGTATGGAACGCGAATACCAGCGTATCCAATTGGTCAACCAGCAAATCCAGCAATTGGAAGTCCAGCGAGAGGAACAACTCCGCACCTCAGACCATCCCAGTATAGAGCAAGTGCGCCAACTGCTGCGACTAAAGGCGATCGGTGTGAACAGCGCCTGGTTGTTCGTGATGGAGTTCTTCAGTTGGCGAGACTTCCATAATCGCCGGGAAGTGGGTGCCCTGGCCGGGCTTACCGCTACACCCTATACAAGTGGAGGAGCAAGCCGAGAACAGGGTATCAGCAAAGCCGGTAATCGCCACATCCGGGCAATGATCGTTGAGATCGCCTGGATTTGGCTGCGCTACCAACCCAACAGCCAACTGAGCCGCTGGTATCAGCAACACTTCGGTCAAGGCAGCAACCGCCTGCGACGTATTGGGATTGTTGCACTTGCCCGTCGACTGCTGATCGACCTCTGGCGTTACCTGGAAACGGGCATCGTGCCTGAAGGAGCAGTGCTTAAATCCTCGTGAGGCAGTGATGACATACCTGCTTCCCCTGGAACGCTTCTCCTCAGGCTGGTGTGAGCTGCCCGCCATATCAATCCGGGTTCCCTATGGAAACCGAAATTAAGATGGGGCCGCTCAGTACCTGTTTCCAGGTTCGCTCCTGAGCGAATGCAGTATTGGGTGCCTGACGTTTCAGCCGTCAGCACGGATAGAAGGTCGTTCGAGGCATTTTTTGCCCAACGCCTGTGGAAACCGCCAGTCGCGGGTTGGTCTTGCCAATGTTTCAGCCAGTAGGTGTGTGTCTGCCAGCGCCACTATATATCGGGCTTTTTTTCGAGCTATTCCTGCGGTGAGGGATGATTTTTCATCGCTAGTAATGAGCTTGCCCAAAACGCTCCAACCAACCCTTCACGGGCCGGGTCTTGAAGGCTGTATGTTGTTAAAGGGCTTGACAAAATCGCATACATAGAAGGATTGATGTGGCGGCTAAAAAGCGTGATTTGGGGCAGTTCAACTGCGCCGTCACATCAAGCCGAGTTGAGCTAAGCCGTTTTTGCAGGGCGACATTGCGATTTGGATTTTAAGGTATCCTATGCAGAGTCTTTCCGGACCAGTACGGTTCTGGTTAACAAGAGTATATACCCTAAGGCTAAATCAAAGCAAGCAGAATGGAGGGAACACAAGGGGGGGCATTTTCCTGGATCAGGACAAACCAAACCTAGAGCGCTAGGTAATAAGCTGGCGTCCAAGGCAAAAGGAAAGTGCTCAGGAAAGACAGACTGGCTCATGGCGGGCAGCGTCCAGTAGGTTGAATAGTTTGCTGAAGGCGCATAGCCTGGCCACAACTTGGACAGCGTAAGATCGGGACAAGCGCTGAAGCCGCAAGCTCTTGACCTTGCTCTGCATCACCAGATTCAGCGCAATCTGGAAAAGCATTTTGAAGCTGCTGGCGCATTGCAGCCAGGCGTTTGCGGCAGCCTGGTGCGAACGGCAGGCGGGGCCGAAGAAGCCAAAATAACGTATCTTGACAAAGCCCTTGGGCAGGACGTGCTGCAGAAAGCGGTGGATGAATTCTTCGGCGGAAAGGGTACACAACCTTAGCTGGCCGGTGTCGGAAGTCCGATAGCGAAAAGTGACCTGATCGTGCTCCATCTTGACCAGGCGGCGGTTGCTGATTGCCACGCGGAAGACATACGGGGCCAGGTACTTGAGGGCGGTACGACCATAACCCATCGGATTGCAGTGGAAGACCCAATCTTGCTGCCACACTTTACCGGGTTGTGTGTGCAGAGCGCTGTCTTTTGCAAGCCTGAACTTGCCCCGGAAGATCATCGAGCGCGTAGCTTGGGTCGAACTTCGTATGACCCAACAAAACCGTCTTCTCCATGCTACGCGTAGCCCCTCGAGAATCGTCCCATGCGTGTCGCGAAGTACCCCTTATTATGCTGCCCCTGTCCTTCCTCCGCGTTCTCCGAGACGCTCACCTTTTGCGCCCCTCGGCGGTGAATATTTCCTTCTTTTTCGGAGTGATTGTTAGCATATCAACATCCCGAAAGGGTGGCCGGGTACATTTGGTAGTAGACTTCCTGTTGGTTAGGAACGGGAACGTCCTGCTCCGGGTGTGTGACGTTT
>Ga0315284_10014706_pt1 | contig 11143 bp, 14 predicted proteins | sample YL17G09_16_MG_FD_203696 | JGI IMG/M metagenome (GOLD analysis project Ga0315284, IMG submission 203696) | Sediment microbial communities from Yellowstone Lake, YNP, Wyoming, USA - YL17G09_16 | ecosystem: Environmental > Aquatic > Freshwater > Lake > Sediment | place: USA: Wyoming | collected...
GTTCGGACACGCGGAACCGGGACACGGCTTTTCGCCAATTTCATTATTGAGTTTCGCTTTATTTAGCGTGCTGTCACGTTCTTGTCTCATCAGTTTATCGCACGCATTGCAAAGTGCGTTGGTTCTCATGAGGTACCCGTATTTATCCACTCGATTCTGATAATATTTGTAATGTTCGCTTCCTTTAAGATCGAGGCATTTACTGCACTCGTGAAGTCCCGGAGGTTCGCCCTTGTGAGCGATAAACCCCTTGATGTCTGGATTCAGTGCCAGAATTTCTTCGACTCGTTTCATTAAATTTATTCCGACTACATTCATAAAGCTGCTGCGGTGGTTCATTTGATTTTACAAAATTTAAACGTTGTAGAAAGTATTTCAATTTTTTAAATAATATAAAAATATATTTAAATGTATACGAATAATAATATAATATAAGTATCGCTGAATCGAAACTATAAAAAATAAAGTAAAATAAAGTAAAAATGCCGAAATCAAACTTTAATCAGTTTTTAAATGAATGCGAAGATGTAAACGCTAAAAAAACGTCCATCGGCAAAATTAGTTTTGAAACAAACTCACAGTGTAATGACGAATGTGAAAGTCAAACGAATCAAACGAATCAAACGAATCAAACGAATCAAACGAATCAAACGAATCAAACGAATCAAACGAATCAAACGAATCAAACGAATCAAAATGGTCTAAAAACTTTGAATGTGTTTTCTTCAAATTCGAATGTTCGTTCTTATTCTAGTTCTAGTTCTTCAAATGTGTTTTTATCAAAAAGCGCAAACAGCGGTCGAGATAGATTTGATAGATTTTCAACAACAAATAGAAACGCAACTTCAATAACAAATGCGACAAGTGTACAAACTAATATTTTCAAAAAGACGGATGATAATAATCAATGTTTTAACGAAAATCCGCCGGCAACATCAAGGCCGACGCCGAATACAGTTATTGAAATAAATAATGAAACATTTCCTTCACTGACATCAACCCCCGTCACTGCGGCGACGACTACCAGAAGCGTTCCAAAAAAATTCAAAAATTTCAAAGATGCAATTTGTGCTGCTGCGCCCACACTTGCCGTATCATCTCCAACAAAACAAAAACAAACTCGGGTGCTTCCAAATTCCGCAATTCCTCCTCCGATGGTTGTAAAAAGAGACAGTGAAATGTATGCAAAAAAAATGCTGACAAAAACAAAAAATATTTCCGCAGTTTATGACGACGATGATGATGATGAAGATGGCGACTACGACAATCGCGACTTTAACTGCAATCGCAATAGTAAACCAATATTTATGAACAATTACGGAAACGATAGCGATTAACCACGATTTCTTCTACTGCGACTGCGACCGCGACCCTTGGTTCTGGTTCTACTTTGGCGATGTTTTTTTCTAGTAATAAGGTTCTCTGGTTCTAGGTGCAATTTGTTCGGACTATCGTCGCGTTTTTTTTTCCACGCTTCATCACTTTTATGAACTTGTGTACCCATACCCTTTGGTGATCTGGTGAATGGGGTTTTTATTAGAGCTTCCTTCATAAATGGAGTAACGATTTCTTCAAATGTGGTGTATGTTCGGGGTTCGCTTTCCAAAACTTTTTTGTCATCTTCGTCGGGTTCATATTCGCCAATTTCATAACTTTTATAATTGCTTTTTTCTCTATTTTTTACCCATTCCTTCGACCTCGGCGTGTCCGGTGTAACAATAACTTTTCCGGGGGGTCCGATGTTATGTTTCTTATAAATTGTTCTTTTTGCTGTTTTAGATTTTGTTTTACCAGGACGTTTGGGACTTCCTATATTAAATTTTTTCATCTTATATTATATATAATTATTTTTATTTTCAAAATGCTGTTTTTTTTTATAATATTCGCGGATTCATTTACGACGAATATTATAAAAATTGAATATTTAAAACCAATATAAATAGAACTCAACATTAATACGTATACGCGCAATCAGACAACAGACAACAGACGACAGAATAATGGCCACCACCAACACCAATCCAAACACATATATTATTAATTACGACAACGACACCGGAGTGTTTAATGATAACAATATAAGCCAACATGCGTTGTGCACAACTAGATACATGCACATAACTCCGCACAGCTATATTTTGTGCCTTCCTCGCATTCCTTATACTGCCACGAAGATGGATCTTGCGAGAGCGGTTGAAAATCAAATCATTAGTTTGGGGAAAGGGAAATCAACTGAAATCGAAAATTTTGAATATGTAAAAAATGTAACGTTTATTCGAGCGTTTGACCAAACTGAGTTTAATATCCTGACAAGTTCAAGGTCGCTCGGTTCGTCGTCATTTGGAGTAGGGTCGGGTTCAAAGGAGTGTTACCGGGATCCCTGGTACAAGATTGCCTTTGTAAATGTTGACATTCCACCTCGTGTTACTGAAAACGGAGCCCAAATTTACACAAACGGTGAAAATGAATTCTATAATGGCGTTTGCACAGGCGACATTGTCATCAATTCCTGGACCGATGCATTCTTTGTTGCGCATCCAAGAAGTTATTTTCAGCAACAGCAGCAACAGCAAGAGCAACCACAAAAAAAATCCGAGAAAAACCAAGAAAAAACAGAGGCACAGGGCATCGCATTTCAAAAATGGAGTTACGAGTTCAAGTTGAGACAATTTGAGCGCAAAGTAAAGGAGCATGAAAATACGATTCGGCAGTATGAGCTGGACGCCATTCGAAATCAGGATAGGGTGAATGAGTATGCCGAAAGCATACGATTTTTGACGAGACAGCGATTGGATTCTCCGGAGTTGTACGGACTCCACTGTGCAAGCAACGGAGTAACTTCGTATCTTCCCGCACTGAACAACCGTTATTCCAGGGTGTGCGTTTCAGACACTACATTTTTGGAAGTAAACCGAAATTTGAAATTGAAACAAATGAACGGTCATGTCATCAGTGCGTGCGACGACTGCGACGCGTGCCAGGAAATGATTCATTCAATTGATCATACACGCCCCGAAGAACGCGACGAATTGTTTGCCCACATTGAACAAATGATTTGCAGAGTGAACAAGGGCGTTCAGCGGTTCGAAAAACTGCACATGACTGCAGAGCGTTCGCTATTCGGACTAAGAAACCGAAAAGTACTTGAGGATTTTGGCTCATATTTGAACACGGCACTTGAAATCATGGAGGAGGTGACATCACGCGTAAGCACGTTTACGCAAGATTTGGAGTATGCAAAGTGTTATGGACAGCTATTTCGCTGCAACGATCATCAATGCTACGGAACGTCGGCGGCGCCAACATTAAATTATTATGACTATGCGGAAGATGCTGATCAAGTATATGATGAAGAAGACGGCGGTGATGACAATGCCGGAATAGTGGAGTCAACGCAACAAATGTTGCAATATTTTGATGAGCATAGCCAAGAGTTATATAGGCAACAAGAACAGCAACAAGAAGAGCAACAAGAACAGCAGCAAGAACAGCAGCAAGAACAGCAGCAAGAACAGCAATCTGAAGCTGAAGCTTCTCCTGTCTTGACTGGAGGCGGCGCATACCATGAAGAAGCAGTTATCATTGAAGGCGAAGAAAATGCTGTGAATGGTTCAGAAACCGTGGCCGTCGCTGTCGCCGAAATCACCACTGAAACCGTTGTCCGAGAAACGCAACAAAAGAAAAAGAGTGGCTGGTTATGGTTTTAAAAGTAGAGTATTAACAAAGTGAAAAAATATAAAATATAAAAGATAAAAGATAAAAGATAAAAGATAAAAGATAAAAGATAAAAGATAAAAGATAAAAGATAAAAGATAAAAAATAAAAGATAAAAGATAAAAGATAAGAAATAAAAGATAAAAGATAAAAGATAAAAAATAAGAAATAAAAGATAAAAGATAAAAGATAAAAAAATATATAAATTTTTTATTTTTTTCGTAGAATATATTATAAATAAACTTTTTATAAAATGGATGTAAACATGTTTAGAAGCTATTGCACCCCCGCAAAAATATATTTAACAATTGCTGTTATTTATTGCATCATTCAAATTTTCACCGTTCCAGTTACTTTCGCTATTATCAACCTTGGTTTCGCGCTCTTATGGGCATTCTTTTTGCAATGGTTGTGCAAAAAAGGGTTCAGTTCGGTATCTTGGGTCCTTGTGTTGCTCCCATACGTTGCAATGCTTATGCAAGCGCTAGGATTCATTAGTTTTAACAGTTATGCAGTTTTAACTAGAATGTAAGTGGTAAACAAATCGCTATACGCGTCGTCTCAAATTTCTCCATTCTCCAGCACAAGTGTGTTCAATGATGCTGTTAGACACAAGTTTCGAAACAACATTTATAGGAATCGTTTTACTCCTAGTGTGTATCACGCTGGTTACTACATCCGGCCCCGTCAAATACAGCACATCATAATCGCGTTTGGGAGCGCGTTGAATGAACATGCGCCGCCTTATCTCTGCTAAAAACTCTAAAAAAATGGGATTTTTGGGTTTCGAAGAGAATGCGTAGTTTGCAATTCGGACCGGGTGTTCAAGAACCCCTTTTCTTATCGGCTCATAATATCCCGGATTGTTTCTACTTATCGGAACTATATTTTCTATAAAAAAACATTCATTTGCAGTTATATTTGCCAGCGATTTTTTAAGCACAATGTCTGCGTCCAAATAAGTGCCCCCGCAATGATACACGATCAAATAGCGCATAATGTCATATTTCATAATGTTATTCGCCGCGTGATATATGCCTTCGTATTCTGGATACTGCTGCACCAAGTATTCACAATCACTTTTTGTCCACAACTTTATTTCGCACACAGAGTTTTTTACAATGCTGTTGTATCCACGCCTATACTTTTCATTTGCGTGATGAAGCGGACTGGGTGCGTCCACACCGTACCAAATCATGTGAACGACGGGTGGAATTTTTACACTTTTTGTATTTTCTTCACTCTCAGCCCTGGTTTGATTTTCAAATCCATCTTTACCCATTTTAATAACGTTTTATTCCTTTTAAAAAGAAGGAATAAAAAAATAAATGGATAGAAAACGAATCCGAATCAAAAGCCATTTTATCTTATTCATTTTAATATTTTATTTAAACGTCAACAAATAAGTAAACTTGTTTAGATTTCCGAGCAGCTCGTCCCTTATATTTAAAAGGTCAGAATTGTTCATTAGCGCGGGACAATTTGACATGTGCTCGAGATAAAGTTTAAACTGCGCGATTTTTTGTTTGAAGGGACCTGCTGAACTGAAATCGTAGAGCGGCAGCGACTTTGTGTGCGTTAAGTTTACGCGCGGCGTTCCTTCTTTCCCGAGCAACACTTCGATAAACGCGTCCACATTCAAATTCAGATCGGAATACAGCTCGTCGGTCGCCTTGTGTGTAGAATAACTGTATGTTTTCCAATGATGCAACTTTACCATGTTCAGCATTTCTAAAAATGTGCAAACAATGTTGGAATGACTGTACCCTCCTCCGGATCCATTCCCCATTTTTGTTCTTTTCGTTTTATTTTTCATGGATGAGGTTTTTTTGGTAACCATTTTTTTATTTACTATTATTTATCAACTTGCTATACTATCTCTTAATATTTTTATTTTTTTTATGAAAATAGAAAAAAAAATCAATGCAAAAAATGTAAATTGAAAAACTTTATTTCTATTTTACATTCACCAGTGTTTCAATCATCGGTATTATCGTCGTTACAAATTCCATCAATCAATCAAATCAATATAATGAGTTTTAATAATACACGCAGAAATAGTGGTGTTCGTGCCGGTGCCGGTGCTACTGCTGCCAAATTCTGCAAAGTGTGTTATGACGCGGGTCTTCCGACCGAGGAATTCACTTCACATTTCGTCAAGGACCAGCCCGGTCCCAACGGAAGAGTCGTGTGCCCAACGCTTCTTGCTCAGAAATGTTTGATTTGTGGTGTTCCAGGTCACACATCAAGCTACTGTCCTGACAACTCTTCTGTCTCATCGTCATCATCAACCGTTCAAAAAGAACTTCCTCGTTACGCCCTGGCCACCGATGACATTCGTCATCCTCCTCATTCCGTTCGTTTGCCCCCCATCCAAAAACAACAACAACCGCTATACAGACCCGCTGCGCGCATTGTTTATGCCAACGAGCTTCCAAAACCTCTTGACGCACGTCGCGAATTTCCCTCCCTTCCCAACCTTTCTTCACTCCGTCGTTTTGAAAACGATGAGCCGCAACTGAAACGTGAATCGGCCGCTGCGGCTGCAGTGGCAGCAGCTTCTCCTGTTCACTCGCCACTTGCGTCGTGTACCAAGATGAAATACAACAAGAAGAGTAACCCGTTTGGAGCCCTTGACAACAATGTTGACAGTGATGATGACAGTCGCGAAGAAGTAGCACCCCTGCCAATTCAAAAACAAGAGAACAAACAAGAGAGTGCATCTTCGTTATCCTCATGGGCTTCGATTGCGGCGGCGGCAGGCAGCAAATCAACTGTTATGGTGGCATCGTCAAAACAATCACAGCAACAACAGCGTGTACGTTCACGCTTCTCCATCGTTGTTCCAACTGCAATCTCGGCAGCTCCTCTTCCTCTTCTTCCACCCATGGCCTTCAAACCAAAACCTGTTTCCGCTTCTGAACTCGAAAAAAAAAAGCAAGTCAAGAAGTTGTGGGGAGACACGGATTCGGAAGATGATGAGGAATTTCTCAAAAGAGGAATCATCGCCATCGCCAACCAGTAATGACGCAACGACGCAACGACGCAGCAATGAAAAATGAAAAATGAAAAATAAAAATGAAAAATGAAAAATAAAAATAAAACTAAAAAATAAATGTTTTTTTTTATGATATAAAAAGTAAAAAATAAAACATGTATTAGATGAACAACACCGTCATAGTTGAAAATAATAATAACAATGAAATTGTTATACTCATGGCAAATATGCTCAATTATTTAAATGTGTCATTCTATGAATCACTTTTTACATATAATCATGAACAAGCGCGCGCAGAATTGAATGCAATATATGAATTTGTTGTTCTAAAATGTACAGAACCGCCGTCCTTGGACGACAGCATTAATTTTTATAGAAATGTAATTTATTTAAAAAGTGTTACCGATACGGATGATGGTACCTATCACACGTATATGCGCCAACTGAAGTCATACATTCAAAAATTGAAAGAATCTTCTTCTTCTTCTTCTTCTTCTTTATAAAATAAAAATAAAAATAAATAAAAATAAAAATAAATAAAAATGAAGTAAAATTTTTTATTTATTTTTATCATTTTTTCAGATATATTTACATTGCAAAAAATGTAAATTGAAAACTTATTTTCTCATTTTACGGTTATCAGTGTTTCACAAAACAATCTATACCCGCCAATATGTCGTCCGCACAAGAGCTCAATTTCCGTTTCCAAGAGGCCGGCTACTTGCGTGCTCTCAAGAAAGGACTCGAAGACAAGTCAACTCAATACAGTTACGACGACCACGACAGAGACAACAGCAGCAGCAGCAGTGATGACGAGATTCAAACTCGTTCAAAAACCACCAAAAAAATTGCGAAACAAAATGAGAGAAACGCCAGAAAGCAGCACACTACCGGAAAGCAGCAGCACACTACCGGAAAGCAGCAGCACACTACCGGAAAGCAGCACACTGCGGCGGCGCCTCTACAGCAAGATTCAAAGTCGGCATCGCCTGTTGAAAGGAAGCAAAAAAAACTCACCAAACGCCAGCAAGTGTTGCAAAGGCACGCGGATGAAGAAGCAGCAGCAGAAGCAGCAGGAGCCGCGTCTGTTCTCGCATCCATCGCAGATGCCGCTATCACCAGAAGCCAAGCGCGCAACCGAAACACCGTGGTCTGGACTGAGAAGGACAGAGCTGCTGCATCTCGAGCTGCAGACATTGCTCTTGAAGTTGCTACGCAAGCAGCAGAAGCGGCCCAAGGAAAAAAGAAGAAGGAACAGCCCGCTCCTTACTGGACCCGACTCCATGAGAAGAACCGCTCAAATGTCCGCTTCCAGAAGGAGATTGGGCGTGTCTTTGAGTGTGACTTTTACTAGAGTCGCACAGCGCTCGCTCGCTCGCAAAAAATAAAAAAGAATAAAAAATAGAAAAATAAAAAAGAATAAAAAATAGAAAAATAAAAAAGAATAAAAAATAGAAAAATAAAAAAGAATAAAAAATTGTTTTTTTACTTATTTTTTTATTCTTTTTTTTGTTTTTTCATGCAATTTTAAACAGCAAGCTTAGCTCACTCATATAATCTTAATCTTCCACAAACGTCAAACCGGCCAAATCCAAGACGAGCTTTTTCCTCTTGCTCTTCAATCCATTCATCCAATTCTTTCTCTTTATCCATTTCTTCTTCTCCATACCAAATGTGGGTACCAAAACCACACTGGAACCATTGCTTGTACGTTTTTCCATTTCGGGAAATGATGCGCTCATTGTTCTCATCGTACGGGATTGAAGGTTCTTCTTCACTGATCCGAATTTGGTCTTGAACGTGTTGCTTTTCCGCTTCTGCAATCCTCTTTTCTTCTTCTTCTTTTTCCATTTCTTCTAGTTCCCGTTTCGTCATTTCCCTTTCTTGATAAAGGTGATTCTCCTCCCCGGTTTCACTGAATCTATAATCCAATATCCATTGTTTGATTTTTTTTCCATCTCGCACAATGATTCGCTCACCAATGTCGTCAAATGGAATCGACGACTCCTCTTTGATGCGATCCGGGTTGCAAAATGGCGCCAGTTGAAAATTCTGTAAAGCGGCACGCTGTAGCTCCCGCTGCTCCTTCTCATACTGAATTCGTTCAACATCATCGATGCTCAACCCTGCTTGCGCAAGCGCTGTCGCCAGATTTCCTTTCAAATTTTGTATTTTGTATCTTTTTCTTTCCAGCTTTTGTTTGAGTTCTCTGTTTTCAACCAACAATCTTATCCTCTCTTCATCCAAGCGGCCAATTTCTTCCACGTCTTCCATCTGTCTGTACATTGCGTTTGAATCGTCTCTTGTATAAAACCCTACCAACAGTCAATATACAACTAAAAAATTCAATTTGTTTTTTCATTTTATTTTTTAATTTTTTATTTATTTATAAAAAATAAAAATCTCTCTACAAAGTATAACCAAAAGTATAACCTAAATCTAAATCTATAAAAATATAATTCTATAAAAAAGCGATGATGTATTCACTTGTCGGTGCTCCATTTTACGATGAGAGAAACCAATGTTATAAGAAAATAATTCGAATCAATAAATTTCCATCAGGTCCGGGACCTTTACAACAAATCGTGAAACGCGTTCGTTCCCCGCGCTTATCTCGATTTGACGTTTTTTCATATGATTGCGGTTTCAACGCCTTTAACCCGCCCTGCATCTTTGTAGTATGCAACCCGCTATCGCCCCACCAATTTTTAACAGTGGACGAGCTCCCCGAACTCATGTCTTTTTTAATTGATAATGGATATAAAATTGATACATCCATTACGAAAATGCTCATGAAATCAAATGTGAAACCGTCAAATGATTTAATCTGCTATATTAGCGACGTTGCAACTTCCACTTCATAAACCATATTCACGTCTGTTTTGATTCTTCCTTCTCCTTCATCTTGAAAAAACGCTTGAGTCCGCACAAGTTCAGTTTAAACTCTTCAAATAAAGATTCAATCTTCGCGCTCGGTTTTACAATTTTAATTTTATTGGACAGCGAAACACACGACAGCACAATTTTACGATTCGTGTGCGGAAAACGATTAATATCGTACCGATTCTTTGTGTTGTCAATAATCGTTTTCATAATGTCGTCAATCATATTGTGTTCCACAAAATATTCAAAACATTCGCGCGACCCATAGTCGTTATTCGAATACGCTAAAATCTTCACCAAATCAACCACCAACTTTTTTCTCTCTTCGCTCGGAATGTCGAAATATTCCACGTATTCCATAACACGAGCAAACGAAGAAATCATATTGCACGGAAAGAGCGGGTACATTTTCTGCGACTCCAATGTCTGCTGCAAATGGGTGTAAACTTCAACCCCGGTGTATTTTTGTTTTGGCGGCGACACATTTCCGTTTTTTTCTTGTTCTTTTTCTTTTTCTTGTTGTTGTGTATCAATATTCAGGCCGACAACACCTCCTTCAAAAGCAACATTATCGCCTCCGTTATCGCTATTACCATCTTCAGATGATTCTGTTTTCTCAACTTCATTATTCTCAACAATGTCTTCTTCTAAAATGATTACAACCATATCATCATCATCTGAGTCGTTCAGTTTGCTTTTAAAAAATATTTTATTTTCATTTTCAATTTTTGAATTATTATTATTGGAATCGTCATTTATTTTTAATTCTAATATTTTCATAGTATTTTCTGCAGATGCCGCAACTGACATTTTTATATTTATGTAAAATACAATGTGGTTAATCACTTATATATATATATATAAAAAATTTTATATTATTTTTGTTAAATATATATATTTATTATAAAATGTGTGTGGTGTGGTATACTGACGTGGTTGCGTGTTTTCACAACTAGTACTCCCATATTTTATTTTTTTCAATTAAATCCCTTTTTTATTTTGATAAATCGTTGAACCAGCTGTTTCAAGCACTCTTTGAAATCGTATAGAGACGCCACATGCTTTGGCAGTTCGCATATTCCTTTTCCGCGCTTGCTGTGGTTCGCTCCGTAAAATAGCGCGAGTTCCAGCATTTTTATAACAAGCCGTTCTTCTTGCGTAAGCTCAATTTCATTCGAAAGCAAATCGATTCTATATGCACCTTGATAAATAAATCGATTGTAATTTCCACAATTGTATACCGACGGTTTTAATGCGCCGCCGCCACCTTTAGACCCGCTGTTATGCGGAATCGCAACACCCGGTAAATTTGGAATGTTTTTCACTAGTCCAATTCCAACAATTTTATTCGCGTCGTTCAGCATTTCTAAAACAATCATCCAAGCGCTTCCGCGAACAGCGTGCTTCATCGGAATCGGAGAACCGTAAACGCATTCGTCCATTTTTTGATGCCGCCTTCTCCATGCACAATTTTGTTGGAGCGTTTCAGTATTAAATCGCGTCGTGCAAATAAAAACCATGTGCCAATTATTCCATTAATAAAACACG
>Ga0315284_10014707_pt1 | contig 11143 bp, 6 predicted proteins | sample YL17G09_16_MG_FD_203696 | JGI IMG/M metagenome (GOLD analysis project Ga0315284, IMG submission 203696) | Sediment microbial communities from Yellowstone Lake, YNP, Wyoming, USA - YL17G09_16 | ecosystem: Environmental > Aquatic > Freshwater > Lake > Sediment | place: USA: Wyoming | collected...
TAAAATATAGGGTTTTCCCGTCCCGGCTAAAGGTAGATGGCCCCTCATATAAAATCGTGGTAAGTTCTTTCGACAATAGTCGCGGATGGTCGAATTTACCTGGCTTCTTCTGATCGGACTGATAAAGGTTGGTAAACAAATTATTGTTCAGATCGCTATGGCTCATCAGGAAATCATTCTTCCTGTCGGAACAAAATATAATTCCGTTCTGATAAAACGCCGGCGCCAATTCCTTCGCCTGTGTATTAAAAGAAAGACGCCTGACATCAAAATGGTTTTGGGAAAAAAGTTGAATACAGGTAAAGACAACCAGGAAAATGAATGCTACTATTTTTTTGGTGAAACACATTGTCGTTTAAAATATCGTCGGGTTTGCAGCTTTTATCTGATATCCAAAATTATATTCCAGGGCAATCTCAAAAGAGTTCCGGTTATACGCATTTAATGCGCTTATACCATAGTCATAGGCAAGTCCTACCCGCAACTGGTAAGTTACTTTATAGTCAAACAGCATCACAATTGCCTGTTTACTTCGATAAGAAGCTCCCACACGAAATGCATCTTTGTACAACAGGCTGAGCCCGCCATCAGCGATTATTCCCCCGGCCTTATCATATTCCATAAGACCTGAAGGCTGCAATCCCCACCTGTTGGCAATATCAAAGGTAATTCCGGCTGTAAGGTAATAGGCATATTTCTTAAAATCGTGGTATGCAGTCACCTCAGCTGTTTTACTGGTTTCATAGCCGAGGATAAGCGGTACGGAAAGTCCGGCATAAAATTTTTTGGAGTAATAATACATTCCAATACCAAAGTTAGGCAACAGGTAGCTGCTTGATTTTTCACTGAAAACGTTATCATCATTGCCGAGCTCAATCGGATCGAATTTGCCGGTTGCAACGCCACCCTTCAGCCCTAATGCCAGTTTTCCTTTGCCCAGTGTTAACCGATAGGCATAATTCAGGTAAAATCCCGTATATTTGCGTAATCCAATACTTTCATTCATCATCAGAAGCCCCAGTCCCATCTTGGTGTTTTTAAAAGGAGTTTGAATACCCAGGATGTTGTAAGCTGGAGCTCCCTCAAAACCCATCCACTGGTTACGATGTGACAGGCTCACGCTAAGCATTTCATGGCTTCCTGCATAGGCCGGGTTAATGGCCAAACCGTTAAAGCTATAATGGCTGTAAAGCAAGGCCTTTTCCTGCGCTTTCAGACACGGGGCAAAGATGAAACAAAGTAGTATGATCGCTAACCTGCGCATTTATCTGAGTATTTCAACAAATGACCTGAAGTGCACCTCATCCTGCTTTCCGGCTACTTTCATATCGATCAGATAATAATAAGTTCCTTCGGGCAATTCAACGCTGTTCATATTTCTACCATCCCAGAAATTATCTTCCTGATAATTATCCGATTCATACACGAGTATACCGGCGCTGTTGAAAATTTTAATTTTAATCAGCTCTGCATGAACTGCACCAATATCAAAGACATCATTCTTAGTATCACCATTAGGTGTAAATCCTTTTTTAATGACCAGCGGATTTACCAGGATTTCCATATTGTCGGATACTGCCTGGCAATTGCCGTTGGTAACCGTCCATTTCAATGTGGCAGCGTTGGCCAGTTCGCTGATAACAGCATCGGGTATTGTATCGTTGTCAAAATCTCCTTCTCCCGAAACAATGGTCCATTTTCCCGAGCCGACCACCACCGGAACCGCCTGAAGCTGAGCTGTATAACTGAAATCGAGACTCTGGTCGGGCCCGGCATCCGGTGCAGGCGGCTGTTCATAAAAAGTAATTTCCACCGTTTTTGCATTCGTGCAATGCCAGTTGGTCTCTGTCCAGGTCAATACCTTGGTTCCGAAATCATCTGCCGTAATATTGCTGTTCGCATCGGTCAAATCGCTAAAGGTCACCCCTGTTCCTGTCCATAAACCTGATGAACCGGTGACGCTTTTGGAAGCCTTAAGTTTATAAGTATTGCTGCAAATATCCTCATTGTTTCCTGGTCTCGCATCCGGAACCTCATAAACAACCACCCGAGATGCTTGTGTAAAACCGCTGACATCCGCAAAGCATCCGCTGTCATCTTCAATCGAATACATGGTAAACTGTCCCGTAGAGGAAGGGTTAAAGGCAATGGAATCGGGAGAAAGGGTAATGCCGGTTTTGGTTTGATTTGACAAGCCCCCCACCGCAACGTTGAACGGGCCATTCCCCGACAGATTAAATTTTACGTACACGGTCCCACCCTGGCACAAGGTATCCAGATCATCAATTACATCCCCCGTGGGAAGCGGATTGATCCTGACTTCCACAATGTCACTCACATCGGTGCATTCATGTGACAGGGAGGAGGAATAAACGTTACGTCTGAAGTATTGTCTGGCTATCAGATTCCCCGAAATATAATCCTGATCCGTTCCTGCACCAAAAAAAACCTGTGTCCACACTGAATTGTTGCTGCTCTGCTCCCAATAGTAGGCGTACGTTCCATTGCCATCGTCAGGTTGTGAACCCGGCAAGGTTATGGGAGTATTAAAACAGGTATATTGCACGGAACTGCCCAGGATGCTGTTGTTACTAATAACAGGATAAACAGTAATGGAAACCGCATCACTGGTATCGGAACAAATGTCACTGAAAGCTTTTCTTGCAAAAAGGGTGGTTGCGGTAAGGGCTCCTGGTGAATAGGTGGCCAGATTGTTTGTGCCTGTCGCATTGGTCCATTCGGTTGCACCGTCTTCCAGTTTGATCCACATGTAAGTGAGGCCTCCAAGTCCGCCACCGGCAGGAACTGCGGCCAATGATGCCGGTGTGTTGAACTGGCAGATGGTTTGATCGGCCACTCCAAGATTATTGATAATATAGGGTACAACAATCAGGGCAAATGCCGAAGACGTGTCATGGCAGACATTATTGGCACCCGAGGTAACAACTCTGCTGAACCAGGTATTGGATTCAACTTGCTGAACCGGTGAGAAATTAATATTTCCCGCACCGGTAATATACTGCCAGTTCCCTGTTGAATGGATCCTCCATTGGTAATGGTACGTGCCATCACCACCTGCAGGTTGTTCACCGGTGATCCGTTCGGGTATATCACCGGCACAATACCGGTCCGAAGCCGATGTCAGCAAATTGTTGGACAAAGCAGGCAGTACATCAATGGCCTTTGCCTGCGATGTATCTTTACAGGCACGATCGTTCCCCGAATATACAATTCTCCGGTAAAAGGTAGTATCTGTTAATGTACCCGGATTATATCGTAAATTGGTGGCAGAAATATTGGTCCAGTTACCGGTCAGTGATCTGTTCTGCCATTGGTAAGCATAATTTCCGTCTCCGCCCCCGGGAGTCTTTGCATTCAGAAGTCCAGGACCCTGGTTCTCACAGATCACCGTATCCCCTGTTTCAAATGCATTGCGGGTGATCAGGGGCAGTACGGTAACCCTGACCGGGTTACTGGTACCGGAGCAGTATTTTGTTGAAGTAACCACCCGCCGGTAATATCTGGATTGCTGAAGTACGCCGGGATCATGAGGATTCGTTGTTCCACCGGTGATCCAGGTTGCCTGATCGGTGCTGTACTGCCAGAGGTATTGATAAACACCATTTCCTCCTGCAGGTGCCGTTCCGGTAATATTTTTTGCATGTGTGTTATAGCAGATTGTATCGGTGCCGGTTATTGAATTGCCGGTAATGGCCGGATAAACATAAACCTTAATTACCCGGCTGGTATCAAAAATACCATCCGATGTAACCACTCTTCTGTAAAAGGTAGTCTGGGTTAAAGCCGGTGGCTGAAGTCTTTTCAATTCTATGGTGGTTCCGGCAGCATCATCCCAATTGATATTGTTAGCACTTTGTTCCCAGGTATAAATGTATGTGTTGTCACCCCCCTTGGGCTGGCTGGCTGTTATCACATGAGGAATCTGGCCTGCACAAACGGTATCAGTTCCCCGGATGCTGTTAAACAGGAAACCGGTAAGGGGGGGTATTAGGTCGCTTAATTGCACCCCAACAGTACCCGGTTTACCTGGTAAGCCAAACACTGAAGAACAACTGCCTGCGACTGAACCGGAAGCGCCATTTGCGGCATCAACCGTTGCAGGGATGGAAGTCCCTGAATACCATAAAACACCTCCGCTACCGCCACCTCCCGAACCGGTACAATTGGCTGCATCGGTGGTGTTGCCGCCCTTCCCTCCTTTTACATTAATCAACAAAGAACCGGAGTAGTCGGTTGCATCAATCAATACTGTTCCGCCTGCACCTCCACCGCCACCGCTTCCGGTGGTAGATGAGGCATCTTCTCCTTTGGATATTATTGATTTTCCGTTGCCCGCAAGGGTCCCGGTAAGGATAATGACAATTCCGCCGCCGATGCCTCCCCGGGAGGGTGTTGAAGTTGACAATTTTGTTCCGCTTCCTCCACCACCGCCCATTATGATCTGACGGTTTGCATAAGAATAAAGGTCATAACAGCCATATCCGCCCCATCCGCCAAGGACCGGGAAGCTCAGGTTACAGGAGGGTGATTCCTTTCCACCGTCGCCGCCCTGATTGTGATTACTGCCACCGCCTCCGCCTGAATATTTTCCATTACCCGCGCCGCCGCCATTCAGGGCAAAACCCGTTCCTTTAGTATAGGGCCACAAGGTTGTTATTATTCCCTCGCCTTTATTACCCGACCTGTTAATTTCATACGGGTAAAAATACAAAGTATCCAGGATGGTCAGACTGACACTATACCTGCAACCACCGGTATAGTTTTCGGCAGGTACTGCCCCTCCGCGAAAACCTTTGGCACTTACATCAATATCCTGGTTCAGCTTAACCGAATCGGTTCCGATGATCGCTAAAATTCCCCCGACTTTTCCATTCCAAGCCATTGCAGTAACGGGTCCTGGTCCTGAAGTAGTAACTGTTTCCCCTTCCACAAACCTCACGAGTTGGATCTTCTCACCAGCGTCATAGGTGCGTGCGATATTATCGGTGAAAACTACCCAGGCCACAGTATCATTGATCACATTTATCTGCTCTACCTGTAAAATTTCGAAAGTGCCGGCATGATTGAAAGATTTCTTGGTGCGGTTCCAATCTCTTTCGAAACCCGGATCGGTTAACAATGTACCCCCGGTTATTTGAATGAGCAGAACTTTGTTTTCCGATTGAAATTGAGTCAACTGACCGCCTGTAACATCGGTGACTTTTACCCGGTCGGCCTGCACTTCATCTACGCGCAGGTATGAATTGGGGATTCCTGTAATCGTGATGTTTTGTGAAAGGCTTATGAACAGAAATGTCCACAAGCCCATTACTATGAAAATAATCCTCTTCAAAGTAATACCAGGGTTAGTAAGTTGGTTTGTTTGTTGTGTTTCAAATATATAAAAATATTTATACAAAGTATTTTCCAGATATCAACACCTGTTACTATTGTACTACCGGCCCCTGAAAAATCATTGCCCGGATCCATCCGCCAGAGCTTTCACATGAACCGGAAGTTCAAAAATGAAAGTGGTACCGTGGTTGACTTTTGTCTTAAACGTAATATTGCCGCCAAAAGATTCAATAATATTCTTAACGATCGACAAACCTAATCCCATTCCACTGGATTTGGTGGTAAAACTTGGCGTAAACAGCTTACTTTGAAGTTCTTCGGGTATACCCTTGCCGTTGTCAGTTATGCTAATACGAACCATTTTGCCATTCAGAACCAGACTAATACCAACCTTTCCCTGTCGGTTATCAGGAATTGATTGTATGCCATTCTTCAGGAGGTTAATAAACACCCTCGACAGTTGTTCTTTATCAGCATAAACTAGTATCCCTTCGCTCTCATGTTCAAAAATAAAATCAACGTTTTCGGTATTGGTAAAAAGGGTAAGCGAAGACTTGATTTTATCCACGACATTGATCTCTTCATTAAATGCTTTCGGCATTTTAGCGAAATTACTGAACTCCGATGCAATAAAAGAAAGGTTGTCAATCTGCTCAATCAGGGTGCGGGTCACCTTTTCGAGATATTCATCGAAATTCTCCTTATTATCTTTCCAGGATCGTAACAAATGCTGGACGCTCAGTTTCATGGGCGTGAGCGGATTTTTAATTTCATGGGCTATCTGCTTGGCCATTTCTCGCCAGGCGCTTTCACGCTCCGACCTTGACAGCATTTCCATACTTTTCACGAGCTCTTTCACCATGCGGTTGTATTCATCCACCAACTCAGCAATTTCATCATGACCCTGGTATACAATTTCTTCATTCTTTTTCCCAATTTTAATTTCGCTGAACTTCTGCTGGATCATCCTGAGCGGTCGGGTTATCTGGTCGGATATGATAACCGCCATGGCAATGGTAAGTAAAATGAGTAATACATAAATATTAACAATTGCAACAACCAATGTGGTAACATCGCTACTTAAAATATTCTGTTTCGTGAAATAAGGCAGATTGAGATAGGCCAGCAGCTTATTATCGGCATTTACAAAAGGCACATAAGCTGAAAGAAAGCTGAGATTGCCAATATTCTCACGGTGAATAAACTCGGCTTGTTTTTCCTTTACCATTTTATTGTAAGCCTGCGGATCCATTTTCATACCCAGTATACCCTGGTCAAATAGTTCCGACCGGGAAGTGGCCAGCAGATTACCCTCAGGATCATATAAATTGATATCGGAATAAAAAACATCGGAAAACTTAATCAGCAGTTGGTTCAGGTTGTCATAGTCGTCGCCCTTCCAGTTCGGGCTGATCCTGTTGGGCAGATAAGCCAGCAGGTGATCGAGTTCAATATAAACCGACTGTATTTTTTCGCTGAGGATATCATGCTGTTTTCTCTGGTACTGCTGTATACTGAAATAAATGGTACCGCCGCCAACCAGAATAAGGGAAAGAAATAAAATGGCAATGATGGAAAGCTGGATCTTATTTTTAAAATTAAAGGTTATGTCTTTCCCCAGGGTAGAAAAATTCCTGATGGTGACAAAGATCAGCATCAGAATATAATAGAAAAGAAATATATAGGAAAAAGAAACAAGCCTGTCGAAAAAGGTTGCAGTAGGTCTGCTGACCATAACAGCATTGTCTTTGTTGACAAGAAAAATCAGATGGTTATAACCTTCAAATTTCTCCGGTTTGTTCTTATAGGTATTCAGGTCAAGGCTGTACTGAAAGGTTCCTGATTGTGTCACCAATTGGTTTTTGTGATACTGGGCAAAGGAATATTCTTCCAACAGTTTGTTTTTCTGGAATTTCTTGTCCAGCAGTAAATCCGGAAAGCCCAGTTCCTCGGCCACGAGCCGTGATGTAAGCTCAAGGAAGAATGTAACTTCACTTTCGGTTCCCGGCTTTTTGTAAGTCAGCCATCCTAAATAATTGATCTGACCATTTATTGTATCGAGGTAGTAAAAATTTGTCCTGGGCAACCGCATGCTCCCTTTAGCCAGCATTTCATTATAAAAAACATAGCAGTTCATCTGCCGTACCGGGATAGTGTCGTCGATAATTACATTAGTGCGAGGATCGCAATCAATAAAATTAAGTTTGTACTTCCCCCAAAACCCGTTAAAATAGTTACTCCTGAGATACTTGAATATTTGCTCACTGCTGATGTTCCTATTGAACATATATTTACTAAAAGTTTCGTCTTTGCTAATCTGATTGCTGATATCCTCCAGCAGGTACTCGGCCACCGGGTCATGCTGGGCTGCCAGGTTCTCAGCCATAACCTGCATGTTATTCATCATTTTCTGCCTGGCATACTGGGTAAACAGGTAAACCGAGTATACCGAGAAAAAAATGACCATGAAAGCCATGGCAGTATAATTGCCTGCAGGTATGTTGCGGTATTGCATGACGGCCAGTGCGACAAACATTAAAATAAAGGCCAGGTGTGATCCATAATCAAATCCATAGTTCAGCAGGTATGCCGTGAGGAATATCAGTGAACTGATCAGGATAAAGGCCAGGATTAACTTTCTGAATTTGCACGTAGCGCATAAAGAAAGCAATTTGTTGGATAACAATAGTAATGCTGCAAAATGCATGGCTGCGATCAACAGTCCGATCACGGTATAGAAATTCAGACTGGCAGCTTTATAAAACTCAAAATTGATAGTGGAATGCAGGATCAGATTGGAAAGAATAAAATGAGAATACAGGTAAAAGCCTGTCAGGATGATTATCATCAGGGTAATGGAGGCATTAATACCGAATTTCATTCCTTTATGGGTCGCATCAGGAAATTTAAAACAAAAACAGAATTCCATTACCAAAAACAGGATCAGCAGAGTATTCATAAAGACATCCCCAAGAGAGGGCAACCAGGCAGATTTGGCAAAGGGTACGGGGCCAAATAATTCAAGATTATAAAGATCAAAAGGGACCTGGAACCTGTACTGTATCCACCTGAAGGCCACAAAGAAAACGACAAAAATCAACAAGGCAGTGTTTTTTACTATCGGCCTCGAAATCCGTTCCAGGATGCTGTGGATCAGGAATAGTAAGGCTATAAGGGTCAATATAGTCAGGAAGGGTATCAGGAATTTTTCCAGGCGGGCAAACCTGAGTTCATGCGTGCTGAATTTTATAGAAAACAAGTAAATGCCCTCCCAGTCATGAATAGAGAAGGACCCTGCCTGTGGTTCGGTGAGGAGTTCCGTGGAAGTTGGAAGCTTCAGGTCAGATTGAAAGCTGTTCACCAGAAAGTCATTTTCATAAGGGTACTGTGATTTTACCAGGATCAGCCCGTATGCCCTATTTGATTCATTCAAATAGGGCTTGATTACGTACCAGCCGTTAGAGATGAATGCAAACCGCTTTCCTTCCATTTCAATCTCTTTCAAAGGAAAAAAAGTAAGCATATTATCTGACCAATAGATCAGGCTGTCATGGCGGAATGCGACCATAGTGATGCCCTTGTCACCGGGTAATGGCGTATTTAATTGCCAGTTATAGTCCAGTAACCTCTGATAGATACGATCGGTCCGTTGGAATTTAATATTGATTTCTTTCTGCAACCTCCTGTGATCACCTCCTTTGTAATGCCAGTTATCCAAAATAACATTCCCGGTTATGGCGAGTAGCAAAAGGGCTAAGAATATCAGGAAATATTTACCGGTTTTCATAATGACATCCTCACGATTAAGATTTCAGGCGATATCAGGCATGATGATAAGGCTCTCCCCTGATAATGGTAAAAGCCCGGTACAGTTGTTCAAGAAAAACAAGCCGGACAAGCTGATGGGAAAAGGTCATTTCCGATAAAGATATGCTTTCAGACACCGCCTGGTATACCTCTCCGGAAAAACCATAGGGCCCACCAATTATAAAACCCAAATTACGGGTTCCCTTGTTCATGGCTTTTTGTAAAAACTCAGAAAACTCAACGGAATCGAAATGTTTCCCTTCCACATCAAGTAAAACAGGTTGATCTACCTTTTCCAATGCCGATAACAGAATTCTTCCTTCGTTTTCCTTTTGTACGTTTTCAGGTTGGGTTTTCATATTGCGCGGCTCATTCAAATACACCATTTCAAAAGAAATATAATGTTTTATTCTTTTCTCAAATAATGCAATACCCTCTTTCAGGTAGGGTTCCTGAGTTGCTCCCAGGTTAATGATGCTGATCTTCATATAAAAAAATTTTCGTAAGGGAATTGTTGGCCCGGATTTTGATCAATCATCATAATTGAATTAAATAATTAAATTTGCGATGCAATTGGTTTTATCGCTATTCAAAAATACTTTTTATTTTGACATGAGCATGATAAACACTATGCTGAAAATCAACAGTTTCAAAAGAATTCTTTTATTGATGCTTCTGATCATACCCATTCAGGTGAAAATCAGCGCATCTGCCCCCGGCGATATCCCACAGGCTATGATTGACGCCTTAAAGTCGGGTAATACCGTTGAGCTTTCGAAATTCTTCAATACCAGCATTGAACTTGCCATTCCCGGTCAGGAAGATATTTACAGCAGTCAGCAGGCAGAACTTATTGTTAAGAGTTTCTTTGCAAAGCACGTGCCAACAAATTTCGTCATCCTCCATAAAGGCGGCAAAGAAGGTTCTCAATATGCCATAGGAAATCTCAGTACATCCACCGGGAATTTCAGGGTAACCTTGCTGATCAAGCAAAGGGAGAACAGACCTTATATTCATCAACTCCGTTTTGAAGAGGAAAATGCCGAATAACTATTTCGACGAATTTATTGAAAATGCATTAAGGGAGGATATTGGCGACGGAGACCATACTTCACGTGCCTGCATTCCCGGTGATGCTATAGGCAAAGCACAATTACTGGTTAAAGAAGAAGGCATATTAGCCGGAGTAGACGTTGCAGTGAGAATCTTCAGCAAACTTGATCCGGATATCAAAATTGATATTATTAAACAGGATGGGGACCTGGTATCCCCTCCCGATATTGCCTTTATTGTTGAAGGTAAAGTATTGGCGCTTTTAAAGGCTGAACGGCTTGTGCTCAATATCATGCAACGTATGAGCGGCATAGCCACTACCACGCGACAATACGTCAACAGGCTTAGCGGATTGAAAACCAGAATCCTGGATACACGTAAAACAACGCCGGGTATGCGAATGCTCGAAAAATCTGCTGTGAAGACCGGTGGAGGAGAAAACCACAGGTTTGGACTGTATGATATGATTCTGATCAAGGATAACCATATCGATTTTGCCGGTGACATCCCCAGTGCCATTAAACGTACACAGGAATATTTAAAAAAAACCGGCCGGAATCTTTCCATCGAGATTGAAGCACGTAATCTCGATGATGTAAGCACTATTCTTTGCATAGGTGGCATCAGGCGAATCATGCTTGATAATTTCACCCTGGAAAATACCCGTAAGGCAGTGAAAATGATTGCCGGACGTTTTGAAACCGAATCGTCAGGCGGAATAACATTTGAAAACATAAGAGATTATGCTGAATGCGGCGTCGATTATATCTCGGTAGGAGCACTCACTCATCATATCAAAAGCCTTGATTTGAGCTTTAAGGCTTTAAACTATAAACCTGATGAATTTGGACCAACGCACTTATACCTATAAGTTTTTTAATAGCGCGATTCATAAACTTGGTGGTCGTTGCAGAAAAGTAAAATTTCC
>Ga0315284_10014708_pt1 | contig 11143 bp, 18 predicted proteins | sample YL17G09_16_MG_FD_203696 | JGI IMG/M metagenome (GOLD analysis project Ga0315284, IMG submission 203696) | Sediment microbial communities from Yellowstone Lake, YNP, Wyoming, USA - YL17G09_16 | ecosystem: Environmental > Aquatic > Freshwater > Lake > Sediment | place: USA: Wyoming | collected...
CGTTTCCACGTTCTCTATTATATCGTCTGCTTTTTCCAATAATAATTTAGCATTAGTATCTAGACATCTGATTTTATCTTTATACGCTTTGAATATACTTAAATAAGGATATAATAAAGGTTCCCCATTGCTATGAAATTGAACTATTATATCATCAGGAATCTGAGATGCCAAGTCTATAGCCATCTCTAATTCCATGTCGCCCCAATCTGTTAATTGAAGTTTCTCTAGCTTACGACGGCCGCACATCCAGCATTCTTTATTGCAGCGGGATGTAAGCTCAATGTTAACGACAGCTAAACCATTGAATCTCGATAAACCATTAATCGGCATTGTTATCTTTGTCGTCTCCATAATCTTCCTCTAAGAATTCAGCCACGGTCTTAGGATGAAATGTTAAAAATATTAGAATAGTTTTAAATATTTCTTTCCAATCGTCCAAGTTGGAATCCCAGTGCGTGGTCATAGTTATTTTCCGGCCTTCGCAATCTATTACGGTAATTTCGTGGGGTTTAAGAGTTTCCATCCCTGCCTCCTTTTTAAGTATCTTGAAACTTGATGATGCAATATAACTGGCTGGTCTATTTTAACAAAAGGGTCTTGCCCTTTAGGCAATGTTTTAATATAGCAGTAGTCTAGAGGCAAAGAATATACTATGACTTCCGGATTTTCTTTCAAGACTTTAGCTAATGCTTTCTGTTCCCATTCTTGAGATGCTCTAGCAGATTCAGCCCACTTTGTAACCATATCTGCTATTCTATTATTGTTTCGTAGATATAGAGTGCCACTTAATGCTTCGAATATAATAGACGGTTGATGATACCATGCTTTCCAATCCAGATAATGTAAAGCCATATCGTATTCTTCAGGTATATCGTGAAACAATTGAGGATACTGTTCCACGGTAGCATCTGCATCAAGAAATACAATATCTTCTTTAAATTTCCTAAGGCAATCCATAATGAAGCGAGGTTTAAATGCCGTATTCTTATACCAATCTCCTAAATCTGGAACGATATCTACATAATAAGGCAGACTTAACTTACGCACAGAGGCCAGTAAATATTTATCCAGCACGTCTTCGTAAGGTGTATCTTTAGTTGCATAGGAAACTATTATGAATGAGTTCATTTTTCTTTATAAATTGTAGGGTTAATTTTTTTAAGTTTTTCTAGCAACTCTAAAATGGTATCTAAATCTGAATAAGAAAAATCCCAGCACAAGCCAGTTTCTGGTTTTTTTTCATCTATAATATACCATAGACAACATCCTATACCATCTTTATATTTTACTTTATCTACCGCAAATTTTCCTTTTCTAATCATTTTCTCATCGCTTTCTTATAATAGGGACTGCCGGGGTCTATTCTTTGTTTTCCATCTTTCGCAAAATCCCATACATCTGAAATATCTTTATTAGTTAATTTTAAATTTTCTTCTTCTAATTTCTCAACGTCTTCTTTCAGGACTTTGTTTATCTTACGTCTCAATCTTCTATTTACTCGTCTCTTATCGTCTTTTTCGCTATGAGCTGTAGTGAATCCACCTATAGGATGTTTCTTATGTGAGTGGGTCATTAAGTTTTTTAAAGAACTCCTGATAACTTATTTTAGGAAAGTAAGGTAGGTTGCTTCTCAAACTTACATTCCAAATGTTATCGTGTTTCTTATTAAAAATTTCAAATGTTTTAATTTCATTCACAGGACTGCCGTTAGGTAATAGATAAATATCAGGCCTTCTAAAACCAGAAGATAAGACCTTATGAGTATCTTGATAATAATGAGTCTGCTTATCAGTTGGGCTTTTCGTTCCGAAGTCATAACCTAATAAATAAATAACATCATACTTCTCTTTAATCGCTATAGATAATCCAAATGGCCCTACTTGTCCTAACCCTGTGATATATATAGCGTTATCAAATTCTTTTTCGTCCCTAGTAATTTGATAAGTCTTTATTTCTGGTATCTGGGCATAGATATCAAAGTATCTAGCATGCAGTTGCACACCTTGGAGATGCAGATTTTGTAATTCTTCTACCTGATGTTTAAAGAAACTTTTATCTAACCATAATTCTCTAGTAGGTAGATAAGGCATTGTCTTATAAGCGAAATTCAAGCTCCAGATTTCTTGCCCTTTGATTTTATTCCATAAATCTAGGACAAGTCCTTCCTCTAGAATACTATATCCCCCACCTACAAGGATTACAGATTTCATCTATTCTCTACCTCTTGCGCTTTAATAATCCAATCATAATGTTGCCATACTTCAGTAGGAGTCTCTCCGGCTTTGCCAGTCCATATCTTGCAAGGTATTACAGGTTTAGCTTTACAGCTTGAGAACCCTGTTAAACATACAAATATAAGTATAATACCTAACGCTACGGTCGTTACTTGTTTCATATATATCCTCCATGGCAGGCCACCAGAGACTTTAACTCTGACTAATCGGTCTGGAGCCGATTGTGCTGTCACTAACACTTGTGACCCATGCTAACTTTGCAAATATAACTCTATCTTTGTTATATCAATTTCAATCTGCTCTAATCGTTTGGAAATTTTAGGAGTGCAAGGAGTTACTTTCATCAAGTCTTCTTTCTCCTGCTTCAATTCTGCGAGTTTAACTCTGTAGCGTTTCTTCTTTAACTCAGGGTCGAATTGTGCTAATATAAGTTCAATGATTTTTACTATTGATTGCCACATAGTTCTCCTTCTAGAACTCCTTTCCATGTTTCTTAGGCCTAGTTTTGTTGTAAGCCATCTTCTGTTTAATCTGCCATTCAATATCTATTCCTAAGGCTTCACACATATCAGCTAGACGAATGAAAGAATCAGCTATCTCATCTTCAAATGTATCTTTCTCCCATTCTTTGTTTTTAGTTGAAATTTCGTAACATTGTCTATTATTATTTCTTAATGCTTCGCAAGCTTCTCCGAGTTCAGTAACTATTAACATAAGAAGTTCGGATATATTTCTTTGGTATACTTCTCCAGTTGAGCATTTATGCCAAAATCCTTTATCTACTGCCATTTTATGCGATAGTTTACACAGTTCTTTAATTGTCATGTTCATCTCGCTTTGCTTTTTCTTTAATTTTAAATAAGTTTGACCAGCCATGTTTGTGAGGTTTACACATAGCGCAACCGCTACTCTTTTTATCTTTTATTTTATTAGGTCTATTTGGATGCCGCATTTTCAGTCTCCATAACAATTTGCCAGATTGACCCACAAAGGCTCCTATGTTTGAACTCTTCGTCGGTTAAACAGCGCATTTTCGCTGTGCATTTTTGGCAATCTTTTTCTCTTATTTCTATCATCTATCCTGTATTTCGGCCAATCTTTTTTCTACTCGTTCTAATAATAGAGTAGGCATTAATTTAGATTCTCTAAAACATTTCCGTATAAATCCTACATAAGCATCATCTAATTCTACCGTTGTCGTGGTAGCTGCGCTGAATATATCATGAATCTTATAATACATCCTGCGTTCATCTTCTGCTAGGCCTTGCTTCTGCATAGCATACGTAAGTATAACGTTTTCAATAGTATCCGTCATTAATTCTACGGGTGTCTTATTTTTTAAATTCTCATCTGTGAATCTTAATCCTTCAATATCTACACCTAAAGTTAAAGTCTTCATTCCATTACCTCCTCCTCGCTTGGGGCTTTCTTTATGTCAATCGCTTTCGAATGACACAATATACATTCTTTCAAGAGGTCTATGTTATCCTCCCAAAGAAATGGCTTCCTACAGTGTTTGCATTTTACTAAATACATTTTAGTTGCTGTATTACAGCTGTTAAATCGTTCGTTATATTTTCAAACTCATCATGGTTGCAAGTGAATAAAGAAGCATCTGTATCGTCATCTATAAATCTAGTATATTTATGACCTCGTTCATGAAATATTACCTCTGTAACTTCATGTACTAAATTCTCGAACATGTCATTAGGATATAATGTTCCTATAGTAATGAGTCTCTCGTTGATATTATAGCATCCGCCGGCAATTTTATATAACTGCACCGTATATTTTTTGCCGCAGATGTATAAACTTTTAGGTATTTTATGTTCCATAGTCTCCGTCTTTATATACATGTATTAATCGGTCCATTAAGTCCGAATCTTCTATATAGTATAACTCCGATTCTTTCACGCTATTCAATATTAATTGCCCCAATCTCAGGTCAGGATTTTGCTGCCATATTGCTAGTAGCAGATTAACCGCCTTCAGAATTCGCTTGGTATTTTTCATAGCAGCCTCCTTTGCAGAACCATTTACCTTCTCTATATTCAGCTCCATAAGTTTGTTGTTTACAGTGGGCACAGAACGTAGGTTTCTTTTCTCCAAATCCTCCAAAGCTTGTTATCTTTCCAAACAGCACATTCAATCCGTCTTTAGCCCGCGTGGCTCTCTTTCTATTTCCTACTACCTCTGCGTTAGATAGTCCTATTTTTTTCATAAGTCCTTTAAATACGGAGCGTTAGCTTTCCGTTTACTTAACGTATAATGCTTCTGATAATAGGAACAGAATTTTCTAACTAAGCAATAATCTCTGCAACGGCCATCATATTTCCATCGTTCTTTCTCCGTGCATAGAGGTAATTTATTATCTGGTTGTAGGGAGGCATTCTGGTGCATCAATACTCGCGCTTCAATATGTGCCTGCTGTGTAGCGAAGGTCCAGATAGGTATCGGAAGAACTTTAAAAGGTATCTTAGGATAATCTCCACCCTCATACTTTCTCAATTCTCCTTTACGCCAATCTCTCAAGATGGCATTGATAAATCCTTTCTCTACGATAAAGTTTAGCTTTCTGAAGAACCAAGTATAGCAATTGACTTGCTCTACCCATTCTTTCTTCTCTTCTTTAACGGCCCAGACGCTGGTAACTTTGTAATCCTCTACAGACTTTTCTTTCTCGTCATATAAATCTGGCCGGCCTGCGATATAAACATGACCTTCCTCTGTCTCTAATTTCTTTCCTTTAGAAAGCGTAATAACTTTATCCGTAGACATATCTACAAACATACGTTCTTCAATCAATCTATTTTTAGCTTCTATTCTAGCCACTACTTCATGCACCGCGCTGCCTAATAATCTCCAGATACTATCCGATACATCCTCTTCTAAGTCTATCCAATGCCGAAGAGATAACTGCCGTATCCTAGGAGGATTATTAAGAACTGATACGCTTATGATATTCTTATCAGAAGTAGATAAGTCATAAGTATTCTTAACTATAGCGTCTACAATGCTTTCTGGAAGTTTGAATTTATTCGTATAATTCATTTAGTTCCTTTTGGGTAATAACAAGATGAAGAATAACTACTTTTGCTACTACTACTGCTACTTGAAGAACTCCAACTAGAGCCGCCATGTCCTTCTGGTTCTGGTGATTTTGTCAAACATATTAGTCTACTTTTGCAAAATTGGCATTGCTCCTCGGCCTCACAAGACGGGTCTATCTTTGCTATCTTCACTAGATACTCGTTTTAGTTTTCCTTATAAATGGGTCTATTACTTTCGATACATCTCTTAAATCATATACATCTTTTTCACAATGTATCAAGGACAAATTCAATGCCCAAGTCTCGCCACGCAAACAGCCGTGCTTAATAGAATGAGATAGATGGTCTTTCCGAGTATGACCTAATATTTTTAAGCATAAATTCTGCTGCGTATTACGGCTGAGTTTTAATTTATTTTTAGATATTATCCATGTATCTGTCTGGCTTAATGAACCATACGGAGGAAATTTAATCCCGCATATCAATGCTCTTGTCCTGAGAAACGGCAGGTCAAATCTACTTCCATAATGTGCATATACGCGGTCGTATTTAACTAGCAAATCCACTAAAGATTTAATGATTCTAGTGTCATCTTTTGGCGGGGTATTTCTATTATGAGATTTATATTTATTGATGTCATTGATATTTATAACATCTTTATATAATTTATTTGCATTGCCATCCCATAAACACCAGCAGAACATGACACCGTAATCGGCTTTTAAATCCTCAGTCTCTATATCTAAATAGGCTACCTTCTCTGCTAAATCTACTCCTACTAATTGGTCATAGCAACGATTGTGTGATATACCGTCATGATGAGAGTGCCCTTTCAACGGGCAAGACCAGCGCAGTCTTTTTTTCAATCCGTCAGCTGTAAGTTTTGATAACATTGTTTTCCGTTTTAAAGATGACATACGTCTCCTTCGCATTTAGGTTTCCCAGCTTTAACTTTAAACACTCCTTCTTTACAACCGTCCCTGAAGACTGTAATGCCTTTGCATCCCATCTTCCACGCCTTTAAGTATATATCTTTAACGTCATCTACCGAAGATTCATTAGGTAAATTGACGGTCTTTGAAATACTTCCGTCTAACCATTTCTGCCACTGGGCCTGCACTTTTAAATGCCATTCAGGAGCTATTTGGTGCGCAGTTCTGACATACTTAGATTTATATATCTCTCGGGTTTCCTCCAATACTCCTACAGTTAAATGTCTTTCGAAAGCTGTCTCAAATATAGGTTCTATTCCGCTACTGCAGTCAGCCAATAAACTTAATGTTCCCGTTGGAGCTATGATTCTTTTCCAAAAACATTTAGGAGCTAATTTATCCGTAGTTTCTTTATAGATTTTTCCTAGCTCATCTATGAATTTAAGGGTCTCCTCGCTATCGTAATACAACCCCATCATAATAAGAGCGTCCGCGAACCCCATAATTCCTACACCGATAGGGTCTAGCTCCTTCATAGTTTTATTTATCTGTGGTAAAGGATACCAAGATATTGCGTTGTTATTTCTTAGAGCTCTAGTGACCAGAGCAATCGTCTTTTCAAAAGCTTCAAAATCAAACTTACCGTACTTTACAAATTTACTGATATTGATTGACCCAAGGCAGCATGCTCCATAATCCGGCAATGGAACTTCGCCGCAAGGGTTAGTGGCTTTGATTTTTACTTTAGGAAATAGACTATTGTCTTTGTTGATTCTATCATAGAATAAGAAACCCGGGTCACCAGAATTCCAAGCACTGAAACATATTACATCAAATATTGTCTTGGCGTTTATAGTAGTGATAACCTTATCATCCTGAGGATTAGTTAAAGATATAACTTCTCCTTTCTCTACACTATTCATGAATTTATCGCTAACTAATACGGAGATATTGAAGTTAGTTAATTTGCCGGTCAGTTTACTGCGAATAAACTCCATGATTTCCGCGTGTTCAAAGTTAAGGATACCCATCAAAGCTCCGCGTCTGAATCCGCCCTGTTTAACTACCTCTGTCGCCGTATTAAATAGCCCCATGAACGAGACTACCCCGCTGGAGGTGCCTCCCCCGCTCAGACTGGCCTCTTTAGGCCTCAATTTACTGAAATTGATACCTACTCCTCCACCAAACTTAAATATGAGCATCATGTCCCTTAAAGTAGAAGAAATACTATCCATATTATCTTCTATTGGCAGAACAAAGCAGGCATGCAGCATACCTTTCTTAGTACCCGCGTTACGAAGGCAAGGAGAATTAGGAAGAAATATGCCATCTTCCATGGCTTTTCTTAAAGCTTTCTCGAACTTTAAATCACCTAATGATAACGCGTTAGCCACTCTGGGGTAGACATCTTTCGGGTGTTCATCCTTCTGGCAGTATCTATCCTTGAGAACTTTAAATGCATTCTTTGATATGCTCATTTTCTCTCCAAGTTTATCTCGCAACGAAGAGTAAAGATTTGGGTATCGTTACGTTTCATCCCGATAATTAACAAAGGGTCCTTATTCATTTCTAATGACTTCTCCCATATCTTTTCTATCAAATCCAATTTGATACTGTAGCTTTTCTTATCCGTATATTTAGCTTCAATGCTATAGTTCTTATAGTTCAAATCTAACGGAGAGAACCATAAGGCCCCGGAGTTGATAGATTTTTGACACTTATTTTCGAATCTATTTCCTGTCTTTCTTGGGTTCTTTCGGTGGTTCATGAACATCCTTGGTTTCATCTTTCATGGGTTCTATTTTTTCGGCCCCAAGTTTTTCCATTATTGCTACAAGATTGGTCCTGAGATTATGAAGTAATTTTAATCCGAGCGTACCAATTTTTAATAACGCTTTCCATCTGATATCCTTTTCCTGCTTAATTAATTCGTCAATCTGATTAATTTCTTCATACAAATCTTTATTTCTTAACATTTAAGCCTCCTTAGCTTGTCTCACCGAGTTCTAACTGCTTATCAATTTTCAAAAACTCTTTCCAATTTTGTTTAAATTCATCTGATATTCTCTCAACATAGCATAACTTAAATAATTCCTTGTCATAATGCAACACTAGATTTTCTAAATCCTTCTCATCATTAACTACTACCGCAATCATTTTTTCCCCGAGCTCTTCAAATACAACATGATACTGCATTATCAACCTCCTTCCATCCAAGTAGTTCAAATATACTATCAGCTTTCATAGATATATTGCGGCGGACCATCTCCTCCCAATCAATATACTTAGGCAAATCTTTTATTTCATCCGTCAGCATCAACACATTTATCTTTCTTTTCTTTTCATCTTTTCCTAAATCCTTTACAAATACATAGTGGAACAATTCTCCTTTGTTAAGCTTGGCTTTCGGAGCCATGGCTTGTGTATAGGCGTAGGCCCGTATAAATATAGTTTCATTCTTGTAGGAACGATTTGCTATCTTACACGGGAAAGCCAATTCAGGAAGGGGGACTAACTGGATATTAGCTTTCTCTGAGTCGACCCACGCCAATACATCAGCTTTCGGAACTTCATCCAAAATTTTATTGACTAACTCTTTCATGAATTTTGCTTCATATTTACTACTGGAACTCCGTTTGATTGCCATCCCTTTTATTTCTGGGTCTTTCTTGCCTTCTAGGTAGCCATAATAATGGCACTTCCCTAGGATTAAAATCTTATTAAACTTTCCTTCGCTTTCGAACTGTATATTTATATCGGGCTTATCATATTTTTCTATTGCCCAATCTACTACTAGTTTATTTATTAATTCTATTTCATCTTTGTCAGCTTGATATAGTAAAGCGTCTGTATCAGTATAGATAACCTTATATCCTAATCTATTCATCGCGCTCTCCACATACTGCAGTAGGTCTCTAGCTAGAAATGTTATACGAGAGGCTATGATTGGATTGAACATCCTAAAAGATGGGAAGGCCATAACGCCATAAAGACTATTAACTAACCCCTTTATAGCATTATATTTATTTAATATAACGACATCTTTCGTAGCTTTATATTCTTTCTTGATTTCGTCTTTCTGATTTATAAGCATGCGGGATAAATAAGGAAGTAAAGTATCTGGATTCTGTCTTATCTTTACGCCATCTATATTTAATCCTTCGCCTTCAGTTATATTTCTTGCATCTAAACAGAAGTTAATCAGCTGGTTAGGATACATACTGTTGCCTGTAATAAAAACCTTACCGTTTCTACGACAAATAATAGTTCGATTCTGTGTTTCGACACACCACACAATACCGCTATAAAATTCTTTTTTGACATTTTCTTCTTTGCTCTGAATTGTAAAGTTCTTTTTGGAAGAATAAATGTAATAAATCTTATTATTAATAAACAATCTTTTATCTATTTGAATATTTAATGTGGTTTTATATCCACATTTTATGGATAACTCGCACAATTGGTCTGCTAATATTTTGTTATTGGTAACTATAACTGAACTACCCTTATAAAATGAACCATCTCCTTTGATTATAGTGCTCAAAAGAATGCGCAATTTATCAGAAGGCAAATCTAATAATTCTTTGGTTAACAGTCTCCCTGCTGGCAAATAGGCTTCTAGTATGGGTGTGGCTTGTCTTTTTGGTATATAAAATTCTAGTTCAACTTTATCATTTCTAATTCGTTCTCTTTTGGTGTGTTCTAATTGGAGACTGGACAAAATATCTTCTATTTCCTTGCAATATCTTGGGTTGTGGGAAAAGCTTTGATAAATACTTATTGCTCCAGACCTATGTATATGGCCTTCGGTTACAATCCAGCCACATAACTTTATAATATTATCAGTTAATTTAGATTCACCATTATAACCTAAACTGCTTAAAGGTAATTTCATATAAGGAGCCAAAGAATCTGCTCTTTCGAAAATGTATTTACTCCATCCATACGGTTTTTTATGTCTCTGTCTTTTTTGAAACAAGACTTTATGGTTCGAGGTTAATAATTGGTCTGTATTTTGGCCTATAATATGTATCATATCCCCACGATAATTACCTTTGTAAATATTTATGATACTTCTGTATTCAAGTTGTTCGTTATTAATGTTAAACGTTAAAATTAAATCTAAATTATCTATAGTTTTATAAGTTTTCCATCCTTTTTTAGTTAAAATTTCTGTATCCTTGTCAACACAAGCAACATCGGCTTTATAAACACTCTTATAAATACCGGACTCAGACCTTCTATATGCTCCTTGCAATTCAGATTCTTCATCTTCTTCACGCCGCTTCTTACTAGGTAATACTATATGTCTTTTGGATGCTTCTCTTAACACTATTAAATCCAATATCTTAGAGTTAGCCGTCAAGTCTTCCCAGAGACACGTTGCAAAACGTCTTATTTCGTCGTTATAATCCATCAGTTTCAGTTTAGATTCTAATTTAATCATTCTATTGACATCGTTTATATTCTTATCTTTAACTATATCATCCAAGACTCCATATACTGTGGCCGGCCATGCGGGTTCATCTAAATACTTCTGAGCTATATTATCCAAAGCATATGATTGCTCACGCATATAAACCTTTTTGAACAATGCCATATAATCTAGAATACTAATGCCTGCAGGATATTGGACTTCTTTAACTTCTCCATATCTACTATGACCAATAGGACTAATTCTTTTAGCGAAGTCTTTGATACGTTTGGCTAGATATGTATAATCGAATGCTACGTTCCATGCCAGAATTACATCGGGTTGCTCCGCATGTATAAAATTAACGAAATTATCAAGCATGGTTGTTTCATCCGCGTAATCTTTTATCCACCATGTTTGTATGGAACTGGACAAAGAATTGTATATAGTGATACAAGATATTGTATCTAGAGCTTTTAATGGGTCTGGGAAATCTATAGACAATACTTC
>Ga0315284_10014712_pt1 | contig 11142 bp, 19 predicted proteins | sample YL17G09_16_MG_FD_203696 | JGI IMG/M metagenome (GOLD analysis project Ga0315284, IMG submission 203696) | Sediment microbial communities from Yellowstone Lake, YNP, Wyoming, USA - YL17G09_16 | ecosystem: Environmental > Aquatic > Freshwater > Lake > Sediment | place: USA: Wyoming | collected...
GATGTATTACTAAAAGGGAGGTTAAGTCCACATGAAGATAACCTGTAAGAACTGCTCTCATATATACACCAAAGAGTGTCCTATCCGAGTATGGGGGCGGAGTGAGGGTAATGAAATGCGATTAGACGCACAAGTTAATCCTAATACAGACTTTTGTTCACGCATGAGGTTGGTTGTAGAGATGCAGATAGGAGTAACGGACGCATTAGAAAGCAAGGGGTCCACATGAGTAAGGCAAAGAAGGTGCTAGTGCAGTTAATGGAAAACTTATGGGATGAGGGTAAGGGAGATGGAGATAGTCTTGACCTCGCCCTCTCCTCGCTACGGGGGATGGTGATGGGGATAGAAACACCATTTATATTAACAAGCTATGACAGACAGGCATTTGAATTAGCAAGGAAATCCATAGCTGATGAATTGTTTGGAAAGGAGTAGGGGATGAAGAAGACTTGTAATGGTGGATATTGTCAGTATAAGGTTTTAGAGGGTAGTATGCAAGGTTGTACTTACGAGGGCTATTGTGATTATCAGACACCTAAAGATAGCCGACCGACGATACCTTTTCAACAATGCACTTGTTTTAGCAGTGTGTTATGCCCTATACATGGTGGAGGAACTACCCGTTAACCAAAGCTCTAACATAAGGAGAGAAAATGAGAATACAGGAGATAGAAAATAAGTTTAAATCAGAAACAACTCTAGAGGAAGTATTAAACCTATGTAATACCGAGTTTGAACGTGTAGATTACTATGCTAACACAGTTTTAAAGTCTAATCTAAGCGATAATCCAGAAGAGGTTATAAAAGCACTGAACGAACTTACTGGCATTTATATGACTTTAAAGCCAATCGTTGCTATTTCGGTTTCCGAAAAAAGCAACAGAGAAATACGCCAGTATAATGTACTCAGAATAGAACTCGAAAATGCAGGAGGTAAGTTTACATCGGCATCTGTAGAGAAACAAGCCAGCGAGTTTGTAGGAAATTATAGACGTATAAGAAATATAGTTACAGCTTATTTAGAGAGTGCGGAAAAGGCAATCTCCACTCTACAGTCGATTCTCAAATACCTTATTACAGAAAGAAACATAACTCCGAGGGAATAGATGAATAAAAAATATAAGCCTTGCGAGGAATGCGGCTGTCAAGATTGCAAGACAGAAGTATGGCGTAATGGTAGTTGGCATTGTCCTTTATTGAAAAAACAAGTTTGCGGTATATGTTGTTATGATATTCAAGCCGAAGAAGACTGCACTAAAACAAAATGCAAACATAAGAGAACTTTAAGATGAAAAAATTAACTAAGTGTTTTTGGATAACAGAACGAGGAGATTGTTCTCGATGCTTAGACGAAGTTATATCCGCTAAGAAATGTAAAGGTAAATGTGAGTTTTATAGAAAACACACCATAATAATTGCAGAAAATTATCCAGATAATACTTATAAAGATGATGGTTGTAACGGATTAACGGAGAAAGATTATGATTAAAATTTGCTTCGACATAGACGGTACGATTTTAGTAGATGAAAGAAACGAAGACCCTATTTTATTCGACACCCCAAACTATGATGTAATTGCATTGTTCAAACTCTTTGAAAAATTCGGTTGTGAAATGTATGCGTGGTCGGGTGGTGGTAAATCATATGCCACAAGATGGATAAATAAATTTGGATTAAAAGCTAAAGTTGTGGATAAAGGAAGTTTTGTTCCAGATATTACGATTGACGACGAGGTTGTAAATTTGGGTTTAGTTAATATCAAAATATAAGGATAACGATGTTTATAAATAATCTGCACTCAGAAGGAAAAAATATTTATGTTTTTTGGCGAGACAATGAATTAAAATTAAAAGCCACTAAATACACTAATTTTTTTCCATATTTTTACAATGAGAATCCTTCGGGAGTTTTTAAATCCTACAATGGTAAATCCCTCCAAAAAGTAATCGTCTCAAAACCTCAAGATATTAAAAGACTAAGAACAGCTACCTCTTGGGAGGCAGATATTAGTCTTTGTAAACGTTTTATGATAGATAAGGTGGACACAATAGACCAATCTCCTATATCTTATGCTTTTATAGACATCGAAGTCCAATGCACAGAACTTCCCAATGTTCAATTAGCAGAATATCCCATTTCTTGTATCTCAGTCTATAATTCATTGAGTAAAACCATACAAACTTTCTTCTTACCAGATTATGAATCCGAACATAAAATGATGTTAGCCTTTATTGATTATATGAACAAAAGCCGTCCAGACCTGTGGTTGTCGTGGAATGTAAAATTCGACTACGACTACATGTATAATCGATTTCCAGACTTAGCAGAGAAACTAAGCGTAATTGGACAATCGCGGTATGGACATGACGAAGTTCGATATCCCGCAGGAATGTCGATTGTCGATTATTTAATGTGGTTCCAAAAGATTACATTAAATAGAGAGAAACAATACACCCTGGATTATATTGCACAAAAATATTTAAAAGTTGCCCCTAAAAAGAAGATAGACTTTAATATTCTAAACGAAGATTTAAAACAACATAATATAGAGGATATAAAACTCTTAGTAGGATTAGAAGAACAAATGAATTTAGTAAAATATTATGATGAGTTAAGAAGAATAACTTTAGTAGAATGGGAAGATTTTGAATATAATAGCCGTGCCATAGACATGTTATTATTAAAGGAAGCTAAACGGCGAAATGTAGTATTGCCATGTCGCCCAACAGGCGAGGGTGAAGAAATTGAGTTTGAAGGTGCATACAGGCAGATTTATGAGACAGGTAGGTTGGAAGATATAGGCAAAGGAGATATAGGGTGTTATTCGGAAGATACGGATATATTAACAACAGAAGGATTCAAATCTTATAATGAACTTAAACTAGGAGATATGGTCGCTTCTTTTAATACAACAATAAATAAAATTGAGTTTCAACCTATCTTATATTTAAATATAAAACAAGTACAGAATTTACAAATGATAAATTTAAGAAATACGTTTTCCACAGACCAACTATTAACATTAAATCATAAAGTTTTATTTAAAAAAAGTGAAGAATGCCATTTAAATAGCAACAACACTACAGATGATTGGCAAATTTGTTATGCTAAAAATTTTCAAATCTCTCATACTCTTTTACCCTTAACAGCAGAAATGAAAGATAGAGAAGTATATCCTATTTCCGACGACCTTTTAAAAATACATGCTTGGATTATTACAGAAGGATGGAACGCAAAAACGAAGGATAAAAATAAAATTAAAAGAACGTGTAAAAATAATAAATTAGATAAACGGCAAATGAGAACAAAACATAATTTATATCATATAAGTCAAAGCGAAAGCGTTAACTCTTCCTTTTGTCAAGAAATCGACGCCAGTTTTAAAAATTTAAATTGGAATGTAAGTAAACATTCAAGAGTTCGAAAAAACAATAGAATAGAAATAGATTGGAATTTAAAAAAAGAATGGTCTTCGTATATTAACCTAGAAGATAACTATAAAATAATACCTTTTTGGATGTTAAAAAACTTATCTATTCGACAATTAAATATACTATACTCTATATTAATGAAAGGAGATGGGGATAAAGCTAGATATTGTTATAATGCTATTGATAAAGTAGCGAGAGATAGATTTCAATATTTATGTGCATTAATAGGAAGAGCATCTTATCAAAATAATAGAAAAGAAGTTTATTGCAAACCAAATAGATTTACAAGTTTAGAAAGTGCTAATTTTAGAACCCAACATAGAATTATAAATTATTCTGGAATTATTTGGTGTCCTACCGTTGCAAATGGATTTGTACTGGTTAGAAGAAAAGGAAAAATATTTATTTCTGGCAATTCTGCATATCCGAAATCAATTATAGAATTCGGGTTGGACCCTGCAAATATTATTCCTATAAGAGGAGAATTACATTCTGACGCATTATGTATAAAGGGGACTTATTTTAAACAAAACTCAAATGCATTATTACCAACGATTATTAAAAAATTATTAGCAAAAAAAGACGAAATAAAAAAAGAACTTTCCGAATGTCCAGAGAATAACCCAAATCACGACAACATAGAAGTCACTTACTCCGCTATAAAATCTTTAGTAAATACTTCATATGGGGTTTTTGGGTTGAAGTTCTTTCGTTTGTTCGATGTAAGAGTAGCAGCGGCAACCACCTTTATAGTAAGGTCTCTTTTGCATTATGTTCAAGATAAATTAATAGCAGCAGGACATCCCGTAGTTTATCTCGACACCGACGGTATATTTTACAAAAACCCTACAGAAGAAATAAATAAAAAACTTAATGAATGGGTACAGCAATGGGGGAAAGAAACCTTTAAAAAAGATAAAGTAGATATAGAATTTGGTTATGAAGGACAGTTTGAATCTATTTTATTATTGGCGTTGTGCAGATATAGAGGAAGACTTAGAAAGACAAATGGCGAACTTAAAATAGAGACAAAAGGTATTGAATCAAAACGCAAAGATTCTACAACGTATTTAGCGAATTTTCAGGACATTTTAATAGACAAAATATTAGACAACGAACCAAAAGATAAGATTTTAGAATGGATTAAAATAGAAATATCTAATTTTAATAAACAAAACATTCTAGATATTTCATTTCCCTGTAAAATTGCAAAACAACCAGAAGAATACAAAAATATTCCTATATTTATTAGAGCCAAAACCAACACTCCCGAATTCCAACCGAAAGTAGGAGAAGGTTTTTATTATATCAAAATGTTAGGAGTGGACAAAGATAAGAAAGATAATGTTAAGGCATTTAACGAGGAGAATTTTTCTCACATTAACAGAGAAGACGTAGATTGGCAAGCAATGTTAGAACGCAATATTATCAATAAGCTAGACGTAATCTTTTCTGCAATGAAATGGAGCATAACAGATGTTTATATTGCTCCTCCTACTTCGAAGATTTGTGAAAAATGTCTTAAAGATAAGTCTTTATGCAGGTTTCCAGAAACAGGCAATACATGTAAAACTTGTGTTAAAGAAGTAAATAAACCACCTAAGAAACCCAGAAAGAAGAAAACCGATGAAGTGTAAATGTAAATTTCCTCATATGTTTTATTATGAAGGTGTGGGTGCAAAATGTTTAGAGTGTAATTTATGGGTATTTAAAATAAGAAAACCCTGGATACAAGGATTTATAGAAAAAACCAATCAAGTCTATAATAGAAAAAAGGAGAAAAAAATTGAAGAAGATTAATCGAGAGTCTTACTTAGTATTGTTAATAGAAATAAAAAAAGCCAAATACATATATACATTTGTTCCAGGTAATAAAGAAATGTCTATGTTGTATTCGATTCTAAATCCAATCACGCATATGATAGCAAGTGTAACCCCTTTAGTAGATGTACAAGATTTTAAAGAGGTTTACAGGTTATTAAATGACAGTAACAAACCAGAAAATTTGGAGTTTGGGAAAGAATAAATCAAAAGGAAAGGAGGGCGATTATGATAAGAACACGTGATTTAAATGAAGAAATAAAGAAGTTGGAAGACAACATAGGAAAAGGGGTTAGTTCCTCTTCTGATGTTGTTAAGGCTCTTTGTTTGGTTGCAAAAGTAATCAGAGATGTTCGTACAAATCAGGTAACAATAATGAAGGCGCAAGGAATTAAATTAATTGAAAGTGGCAAAGAAGATAAAAAAGGGGGTGTATAAAATGTATTTTGAAGAAATGGACGATGCTCCTACAGAATTACCAACAGAACCTACCACCACAACAGAAACACCTGTAAAGCGTGGCAGGGGGCGACCAAAGGGCAGTAAAGCAAAGTCAAAGGTTTGTCCGAAGTGTGGTACAATTATCGAATAATATTTTGGCAGAGCGTTAAAGGCGTAAATACGACTGCGTAGCGGTACGATAGAATAATAGGTGAAATTCCTTACCTGCCACCATATTAAGAATAAAAAAGCCAGTATAAAACACTTGTATTTATATATTATTTGGGATATACTTTAAGTATGAAAAGAAAAATTAAGAAAGAATGTAACAATTGTTATTATGCTTTAGATTGTTTTATGAGATACGTATTAAAATCTGGAGTTTGTAAATTTTATATTACAGAAAAGAAAGTAAATGAAAAAAAACAAAAATAAAATTATTGGCGGAGAATTCGAAGAAAGAGTATTTAAAACAATAGCAAGTGGGGTATTATGTTTTCAAAAAGGCGATATACAGACCAAAGACTATGTGTGCGAATTGAAATTTACAGAGCAAAAAGGATTTAGAATTACTACAAAAATATTAGAAAAACTTTGGAATCAAGCACTCGATAGTTCCAAACTTCCTATGTTAGTAATTGGTATAAAAAACGATAAATATATTTGGAAACTTACATGTCAAATTACAAAGGAGAATGTATGAGGAATTTCTGGACAAAGGACAAATTGGAATTAGTAAAAAATTATATACAACAAGGATTAACTTGTTCTGAAATAGCAAAAAATATGAATACATCTACAGATGCAGTAGATAAAGCTATTGGAAGATACAGCCTTCGTTCTAATATAACGTATATCAGAGAAGATATTAAAGATGATACATCCGAAGTTGTAAAAATAAGGAAAACCGAGATAGACACTTTGGCAAGACTTGTGGGAGAACGCATGTATGAAAATTATAATAAAATTACTTTAAAAGAACCAAAGCCATATCTTACCAAAGGCACAAGAGAAGAAGTTTCTATTTTAACTTTAAGCGATTGTCATATTGGGTCTTTGAATACAGTTTTTGACAAAAATACAGGTAAAAAATTAACTACTTACAATGAGAAAATTTTTGGACAAGAACTACAAACTCTTCAGGATTCGATTGTAGAAATTCATGGTATATTGAGCCATTCTTATTCATTAAAGAAATTAGTTATATTTGTTCTTGGAGATATATTAACAAATGATAGAGTCTTCGAAGGACAAGAATGGGAAATAGAAAAAACAGTGGGACTTCAATTATGGGACGGAGTAAATTATTTTGCAAAATTTTTTAATAACTTACTTGCCATCTACGATACCATCGAAATAATCGGAATGGTTGGTAACCACGGCAGAAGTAAACCATTAAAAGATTCGGACGACGAACCTGTAGAATCAAATTTTGAGTATCATCTTTATCGAATTTGGCAGAAACAATTTGAAGAAAGTAAAAGAATAAAAGTGATAGTGCCTAATACTCGTAGATATATTTATAATGTGAATGGTTGGAATCATATGATAGAACACGGAGATGCTATTAAAGGTATGTCAGAATATACACAAATAAAACAGATAAAAGACCTATATGTAAATTGCGGCGAATTCGATGTATTTCAAATGGGACATGTACACAGTATTAAAGAAATCGAAGTAAGCGACAAAATCATAGCCAAAGTCAATGGGGCTTGGATTGAAAAAGACAACTATGCATATAGAAAATTTAAGACATACAGTATTCCTAAACAATGGTTTTTCGGGTGTAGTAAATCTCGTCCAGAAACATGGTCTTATAAACTCGACCTCAGAAAGAAGAAATAATATGAAAGACCTCTGTAAATATACATGCGTAGAATTAAAAATAATTAGAAAAAACTAATGCCAGATTATATCTATATTCTTTGCTATCATTGTCGTAAATTTATATTTAAAATGATGAAAGACACAGAAGAACTTACTTGTTCTTGCGGGCAAATTGTAAAAAATCCTTATTGTAAAGGAGGCACAAATGATTAAAGATTGTGAATGGTTCTGGGATAATGGTCCAAATGAAAAAGGATTTTGTTGCAAAGATTTAGATGCGGGGAGATGTTGGGATTGTACTGCCCCTAATAAAAAGATTAGAATTAAAGAAGGATTGAAATCTGCCCCAGATATAAACTGTCCATATCCAAAATTAGGAAAAAAAGAATGAAAATAATGTCGAAACATCCGAAAACAGGTAAATTAATTAAAGTTGGGGATTTTAAGGATGGGGTATATACTCGTAAAGTAAAACCAGAGCATTACATGTTTACTTTAAAATCATATGGAATTACAGAAGATGTTATAAACACTTTAGAGAGTTTAGATTGCAGATATATTAGATTAGACACTGGCACTAAAATATTAGACAGTATATTTACTGCCTGGCTTTATAATTCTACAATAAGAAATTACGGACATGGCAAACAACGATTTCTTGCTGTTAATAAAATGAGGTCAATTTAATGGACTTTCCTGAATTCAAGGGTTTTGCCAAAATTGCTAGATATAGCAGAGATTGTGTGATAAGCGAAAAAATTGACGGAACCAATGGGCTTATATACATAGACCCCGATTTAAATATTTTTGCAGGAAGCAAAAGTAGATGGCTCTGGGGCAGTGTTCAAGATGAAATTCATAACGATAATTATGGATTTGCTCAATGGGTTAAATCGAATAAAGATGAACTTATGAAGTTAGGTATTGGTTCTCATTATGGGGAGTGGATGGGACAAGGAATACAAAGAAATTATGGACTTAAAGAAAAAAGGTTTTATCTCTTTAATGTGCATAAATGGACAGATGATATAAAACGACCTATATGCTGTAATGTGGTCCCTACTTTGTTTAAAGGCGCATACACAACTGTCAATATAGAACATTATTTACAGCAATTGCAAAATAGCGGGAGTGCAGCAGTTCCTGGTTTTATGAATCCAGAAGGAATTGTTATATATCATACAGCAAGTAAAACTTATTTTAAAAAAACTATATTAAACGACGAAAAGCCAAAAGGAAGTAAAGAAGAATGAGAATTTTGATAGTGGGTGATTTACATATAGACGAAAAATCTATTCCAGAGATTAAAGAAATCTTTGAAAACGATATTTTCTCTGTTAAAGCCGATAAAATAATCCAAGTAGGGGATTATTATCATTCTAATTTTCCTAGTGCAGCTGAACTTAAATTTGGCACTGAATTGGCAACGCTGTTAGTAAAACAATATAAAAATGTTGTTATTCTTTCGGGGACAGGCGCGCACGATATGTGCAGAGGGAGTTCGGTTATAGAATATTTGGAATCGGTAAGAGTAACTACAGTTAAAGGCGATTATATCTATACCAATTTACTCTTTGGGCATTGGTCCACAAATGAAAGCAAACTTAATTTTGGACATTATAAATATACCATTTCTGAATTAAATAAATATCAGTTTGTATTTTTAGGTCATGAGCATATCCCACAAGACCTATCAAAAACCATCTTTCATATTGGGTCGGTTAGATATGTTTCTTTTGGAGAAGTAGGAACCCCAAAACGAATTGCTTTATTGGAAGATGATAAACTCTCTTGGATACCACTTACAGCAACTATTCCTATGGTAGATGCCAAAAATCTGACAGAATTGGAAACTTTGAGTCCAAAATGTAAAGTCAGACTTGTCTATTCGGATTTTAATACATATAAGAAAGAAGCCGCTGAAGCGAATAGACTGCTTAAACGCTTCACAGAAGGAAAAATAAAATTAGACTTTGTTTCACAAAACACGCCTGTTAGTGCGAAAACCGAAACCATTAATAAAGACAAACTTATCCAAAATTATATTACCAATATTCAGGATAAAGAGGTAAAAAAATTGATAGAGGAAAATCTGCAATGAAAATTAAATCTATATCATTAAATAACTTTAAAAATTTTGAAGGTAAACATACTTTTGACTTCGAAAAGATGACCCTTATCGCAGGAGAAAATGGGGCAGGTAAATCTACCATATTAGAAGGGCTAGTATTCATAATTTGGGGCTACACTGCACATGGAGCGATTTCTGATATACCCACACGAACTAAGGCAAAATCATGCTCTGCAGGGGCGGTTTTGTCGTATCTAGGGCACGAAATAGAGGTTATTAGACACTTTCCGCTCAAGATTATCGTTAAAGTCGATGGCAAAGCCTTAAATCTATCTACCGCAGAGGCAAATGACTATCTTATAACCACTTTTGGCACTAGAGAATTTTTTATGAACTTTATTCTACTAGATGCAGGAAATCCTGAAAGTAATCTACTAGAAAAAGGTCCTACCACTTTGAAAAAAATAATCTTTGCGGGAACGGACACTCGTTTTAATTTAACCAGAGAAAAACTTTCTATAATCAAGCAAGAGCGAGAAAGACTTAACGGCAGTTCTGTAATTTTGTATAAACATTATCCTTCTGAAAAAAGACTAAACACTCTAACTACTAATTTAGTAGATATTGGTAATTCATTAGTAATTGCAGACGACGACATTAAAGCATCTGATTCTGCCATAAAGCGTTGTGAGATTTCTTTATCTGAAAATAAACAAAGAATCAAATACCTAGCAGACCAAATTGGGAATATAGGTAACATAAGGTCTTCTTTAGATTCTAAATTAAGAAATGCCGAAAGTAGGGTAGATACTCTTAGATTGGCAATTAAGAATTGTGAACAAACTTGCGAAAAATTACAGAAACAAGAACTTGCAGTTAAAGAAACCAATAAATGTTACACTTGTAACAGACTGTTAGAAACACAAACAGCAGACGAAATTATCAAAGCCAGAGACAAAGAAAGGACAGAAGAAGTAAATAAAATTAACAATTTTGATGCGGAGATTATAGAAAAGCAGGACGAAATAAAAATCATACAAGAAAACATTGTTAAAGAAAGAGAACAAAAGGCAGAAGAATATAAGAAAGAATCGGTAGATTTGAAGAAATCTTCGGTAGATTACGAAGAAGAAATAATAAATTACAAGTCGGTTTCGGAACAGGAAAAAACGAATCGAGTCGCTCTTGTTATACAAAAAGAAAAGATAACAAATCTTAAAATGAAATTAGAAGGACGATTAAAACAAAAAGAATTTATATATACGGAGCAAGATGTAATTGTTGCAAAGAAGGCTATAGAAGAAATCGACAAGCTATCGTCTTATTATCTATGCGAATCGGTTAAGACACTCGAACCTATTATAAACTCTGTGTTAGATAAGATTAATTTTAAGGTGTCATTTGACGTAGATTTAAAAGGCAAATTCAACATACTCCTAGAAAAAGAAGGAATACAATATAAGAATGCAGATTTAAGCACAGGCGAGAAACTTATATTGCAGATAGCATTTAAGTTGGCTATTCTTATGCGCGAGAACAAATCAGACC
>Ga0315284_10014713_pt1 | contig 11141 bp, 15 predicted proteins | sample YL17G09_16_MG_FD_203696 | JGI IMG/M metagenome (GOLD analysis project Ga0315284, IMG submission 203696) | Sediment microbial communities from Yellowstone Lake, YNP, Wyoming, USA - YL17G09_16 | ecosystem: Environmental > Aquatic > Freshwater > Lake > Sediment | place: USA: Wyoming | collected...
TATGACAGACTTTTCTTATACCTCCGGAAAAGGCGGTCTTTGTCTTTAGCTACTTCGACCATGATATCGTGGTGGCTGCGCTTGCCCCAGATATTGCTCACGCTGACCGACGCCGACCCGACGATCTTAGTCTTTGACCAACGCTCTTGGCCAGCCGCAGCAGTCTTTTCCCACAGCCAGACTTCGACTCGCCCTTCACGCTGCTTGTATTCGATTTCCCATTCAAGCCAGCGTTTCATAAAACTCCCCTGTAGATCCAGATTAGTCTGGAATGCTGATCCTTTAGAACATAAGTCAAGTATTCTGGCAGCGTTTCAGTATAAGCTATCACCAGATCGACTCGGTGATGGGCACTTCTCGGCGATATAACATCGATCCCTGGATGAAACTCTCTGGCTAATTTACGAAATTCAGGATCGTCGGCAATCAAAACGACCTCTTTCCCGTCGTACCGAGCATCATGAATCAACATGCTGATAAGCTTGGCGTTACCGATCATTTCTCACCAGCCATAATGATTTTGCTGATAATATCCAGGCTTACGGGCGTACAATCCCAGGCGTCTACCCCGACATGGATCATGCGGCCTTTTTGCTTATTGAGCGAATGCGTGTGGCCGTGGAGCAGCCACCGGCCGTCGTCAAAAGGCTTGTAGTCCTGATACCTTGCATCCTGGGTGTCGTATGGCATGTGATTCAGGTTCACGATGGCCACGCCAGGGATCTCAAGCGTCTCGCCGATTTCAGACAGTAATTCCCAGCCGTTATCGATATAGACCTGGCGAAGTTCGCGCAGCTTGCCTTGCTTGACAGCTTGCTTGAATTTCTTGTTGGCCGGATGAATAACGTCGTGATTACCGGGGACTAGCTTCTTGATGCCCTGGAGACGACGCGAGTAAAGCTCGATCGATCGTGGCGCAAACGAGAAGTCGCCCAGGCAATAGACCGTATCGCCTTGTTTCACAACCGAATTCCAGTTGCGGACGATAGCCTCATTCATTTCCTCAACCGTGGCATAGGCTCGATTCGGGTTGTATTTCAAAATATTTGCGTGCCACATATGCTGATCACTTGTGAACCAAATCACAAAAACTCCGGGATATCTGGTATTGCTGGGCCGCCCCACACGTCTACCACTTCTTTGACCTTCAATTTAAGTCTGAAGGCATCGCTTAGATCGAATCCTACTATCTTTTCGCCCGGCAGATCAGCCACAACCCTGAAAATTTCCTGGTCTTTCCAGAACATGCCGCTCCGGATCAGAGCCATTCCGTGCTGGCCGGCTTCATCAAGATCGAACCCAACACCCACTGGCTGCTTAAGCTTTTCGGACAGATCGGCAATAAGCTTTAGCTGAGTCTCGGAAACCCCTGATCCGAATGTGCAAACTGCATAGTAACCATAATGCCAGGCAGCAATCGCCGTGAAGGGGCCTTCGCAAACCACGATTTTGGCATTTTCCCTAGGGAAGTGGAGTAGATGCTGGGTTTTTTGGAACCCAAACGACGATTTGGTCTTTCGGTCTGCCGACACTGGATTGACAAACCGGCGCTGATAGCCAGCCACCCGATTATCTTCACGAACAATGAACACAACGGCGTTCGTTACCGGGTCAATCATGACCGAATCGAACGATGGCATGGCGCCACGACTAAGGGCGTACTGTGTCGCAGGGTGCTCAGGCCAGTCACTTAGCTTGAAAAACTTAGAGATATCAACGTCTTTGGTAGTGTCGATTTCGACTGTTTTCTTGGCCACCGGGTTCTTGGCAGCTTCAGCGAGCGATTCTTCGATTGAAATCACGGACATACCGCGCAGAGACGAGGTAGGCTCAAGGCCATGGAGTGTCATGACCTCGGAAAATTCCATTTCATGACCAAGCAAAAACTTGATAGACGAGTAATTTTCTTGGCAATTTCCGGCATAGCACCTGCCGAAGAATGGCCCGTCATCTTCCTCGCGCTCAAGCCTCAGGTGGACCTTCCAGCGCCGGTCGCCGCACGCAGGACAGTCTTGAACGACTAAGCTAGATCCAGCCTCTTTCCAGGCCAGACCTAGCTCGTCCAGGGCATTAGTAAAGTCTACCAGTTCCATGCTGTAACTACCTAAAGTGGGCTATTAAGGCTCAGAACGACGATTAACTACCCATTTTAGGGCTATTATACGTCTTTCAGGGAACGGAGCGCGGCGACCGCGAGGGCACGCTTGGCTTTGATGGGGTTCGCGGTGTCGCGCTCGCCAGAATTGAAGTCAGTGACCGTTTCTTTGGCCTTCTGGAACGCTTGGTTGGCATTCTTATCCTGGGTCAGTTGAACGAGGGCGACCTCCGAATCAACGATGATCCGCTCAAGCTCTTCCTTATTCTTGCCCAGGACTTCCTTGGCGTTTTTTTCACCAGCGAACTTCGCGTACTTCGTGTATTGCTTGGAATCAAGCAGGCTTACGTCGGTACGCCCCTTTGACACGGCCTTGCTGACCACGGCAGCCAGGGCCGGGGCATCAACGCCATTGACGGTTACAGTCACTTCGGTACTCTCTTTCGCGGCAGTAGTCATGTAATCTCCGATGGTTATTAGAAGCTTCCCAAGCCCGCTGCCCGTTGGCCTGGCGGTCGAGGGCCGTCGTCATCACTGTTGCCTTGAGGCATCGGCTGTTGCCTCTGAGGCTGTTGTTGGGGCGCCTGTCCGTTCGGCTGCTGGGCCGGGAACTGGTGCCCGCGAGCCCCAAGGTTCTGATTCATAAGGTCCAAAACCTTAACCAAGGGCGAATTCATGAACGCCAGGATCATCTGGTGGAAGCTGGCCATAGCCGCTCCCATCTTGTCCATCTGCGACCCCATGGCCTGGATCTGCTTGACGTTTTCTTCAGTCCTATTGCCACTCATGACCATCTGCATTTCGCGGTTGATCGCATCTTGGAAAATCTCCAAGACTTTCGGCCCGTTAGGCATACGTGTGACGATATCCGCAAGCTCTTGATTTTGCCATGCCGCAGCCAAATCGCTGATCAGCTTGGCTTTTTCGAGCAGACTGGGCTCTTTTGGCGGTGTCGTAGGTTCGGTCACTTTTGCCTCCATCTCAACCTTAGCCTGGGGCGCCGGTTCCGTCAACGTTTTTTCTGGGGCGACCGTTCGGGTAGTAGGCTTTCGCGTCATTGTTCCACCTGTTGACCAGCGCCCTGAGGCCTGGCGAGAAAACGTTTTTGAACAATCGAATCTTGCGGTTAGCAGTCTTGATTGAGGATGGATACAGGTCTTTGAACATGACTTGGGCACACTTAATCATTTCAGTAGCTTCAGTGTCAGGGACGCGGCCCTTGATGTACGGGACCACAACACCCTCGGTAGCACCATGAACCCCTTCCATTGAGCATAACTTGGAGGCGGCGTTGGCTGTTGCATTGATGTAATCAAGCAACTTCGCATTCATTTCGCTGTCCCAGTTGACGTGATTCTCTTCCTGATAGGCGTCCTTGAGCGCCTTCTCGATCAGCTTTTGGATCTCGACCGATGCCCTAAAGACGTTACCCTTTAGCATGTTAGTCCTTTTTCTTACCCCTGGGTTTGGTCGGCGTTGGTGCGCCTTCAACGGCCTCGCCGACGAACCCGACTTCAGAACCCATCTTGACGCCGTTGGCGGCATCGGTTTTCTTGGACGACATACAGGCGGCGTAAACTTCGTCGTAAAGCTGCTTGTTTACGGTCAGAGCGTCGATGGCGGCGTTCGGGCCGTGGAATTTGTGAGGGTTCGGAACCCCGACAGGGAATTCATACCACCCTTTCACGTCCTTGAACAACAGATTTCCTGCATCGTCCTTCTTTTGCTCGCCTTTGTTCGGGCCAGTGGTTTCCAGGTCGGCCTGTTTGCAGTTCCCGACGACGCCCAGGTTGGACGCCAGGTTGTAGAGGCTCTCACCAGGACGGGCGAACTTCAAGTCTTCGAAATTCATCCAGAATTCGCCCTTGCGGCCTTCCACGACCAGCCGGGATTTCTCGCAACGGAAGCGGATCTTTTTGCCGATCCGGGCGACTGTAAACTTGTTATCCACGCTGGCTTCGTCGCCAGAGAGAAGGGAGGCGTCCTTAGCCTCGACCGACTCAACGAACAGGATGCCGTGACAGAGGAAACGGAGCTTTTGGCCGCCGATCAAGAGGTAGCGCGGGCCGTACTGATCCATGTTCATCATCGTGTGCTGAACGAACAGCATGGTGATGGCATTCTCGGCCGAAAGGCGCAGCAAGTGCTGAAGGATAGGCCCCATGAGCTTGGCGTTGCCGCCGAAGCTATTGCCGGCGCCAACAACGTCGCCTTCTTCGATCTTGGTCTTGGCCGTAGCGCCTTGGACGCCACCCCAGGAATCGACAATGATTGCGCTCACATTGAACGGAATCTTCTTGTTCTTGATATCGGCTTCCAGGTCGCCCAGGTTACCGAACAGAACGTCGGGCTCATTGGAGGACAGGACAATCAGCTTGTCGGTATCGATGCCAGCCATGCGGTAACGTAGTAAAGCGGCAGGGCTTTCGGCGCTATGGGCGTACTCAGAGTCGAAAATGACGACCCAGCCGCCAGTCCGTTTTTGCTCTTCGCCGGCCCAGATCAGACAGAGGCCAGTCTTGCCAGAGCCAGACGGACCATAAACGAGGTTGCACTTGCCCCGAACGACGCCGCCAGTGCCCCATTGTAGAGCCGGATCGCCAGCATACAGGGTTTCCTCGCCAGCCAGGCGCTCAGTGATTACCGCTTTGATCGCCTTGTCGCGTTCGGCCAATTTCTTCATAAAACTAGACATTTACTTCCTCAATCGTAAATTCAACGTGCTCTCGCATGAACGGATTGCACATATACTCGTGGTTTTTTTCAACGTTTTCTGCATCTTCTCTTTTGTCAAAATCGCCGATCACTTCCGCTGGGCAGCCGTCATCCCATCGTGCTATTAATCGATACTTCATTGCTGAGAATTCGCCGCTGCCGCAGAGCCAGACATATAGTCAGAGTCGTGCTTGCCGTACATAAGTGCCCGGATGGTCGTAATGGCCATCGTAAATTCTGACTTCATGGTTGCCAACTGTTGGACCGCCGCATCCATGAGCGCCTCCCTGGAGGCCGCAGCGATGGTTCCTGGGTCGATGTTGACGTAGTGAGCCCGAACGTCCACCGTCGCCTTTGCTTCGATGCCAGCGGCCTTTCTGCCTTCCAGCCAGCCACCGAACTGATCGAGGGCCGCGATGGCTTCAGCTTGCTTACGCTTCGCATAGGCCATACGCTGGTGATACAGAGCCCAGCCGAGGTAATCGCCGGCTTTCCGCAGCCCATACGAGAGCTTAGAGAAGACAGTACGACGAAAGTTTTCGTCCTGAAGGTCAGCCGGATTCTCGGCTAACACAAGGTAACTACGAAGGATATCAACCCGCTCGTTGTAGAGCTTGGAGAATTCTGGGTCAACGGCTTCCATTTCGAGCGTAAAAGGCGCTTCCTCTTTTGGACTCTCGCTGCCAGGAAGTAGATGAGCCAAGCTGCCGATATCAACCGTCTTATTACTCATCATCAATCTCTTTGTGAATTTCAAAATAGAGGTAAGTATGCGAAATCTCTATTAGATTACCATTCGATTTGATAAGGTGGAGCGACCCGCTCTCGTCCTTGAGAGCGGAAGTCACTCCTATGTACTGAATCTCAGAACTGCCGGGGAATCCTACGGTAAAGGCGACAGGTGGGTCAAATTCCACAACCGTTTCAGCGGGCAGTCTGTTCATCAGATTTAATTAGGCGAAAGGGATATCGTCTGAATCAACCACAGCCGTAACCGTCAGGTTAGGGGCCTTCGGAAGCGCGTCAAGGGACGCCACGGTGGCCGTCGGAGCCGCTTCGTCCGTTTCGTCAACCCGGCCTTCCGGCTTTTTGCCGGTTTTCAGGAAGCGTTCCGGGACTTTAGTGCAGGCGCTTTCGACGTAGGCCAGGCACTCGGCGTGCGTCCAGGCGAACTTGCGCTCGAAATCCACGACGTTAGGCAGATCTGCCATCGTGATTTCACGTTTCAGGATCTTCTCATGGACGTTCATTTCGACGTAATCCCTGCTGGAATACTTCTTGCCGCTGACTTCAACGACCTTCTCTTCTTGGACCGCCGCGACGTGATACCGCGTGGCCATCCCAGCGCCGGTTTTCCAGATTTTGAGCCAGCCCAGCTTGGGCTTTTGTTGGCCCACGTCGAAGGGGCTGACGCCATCGGCCGCCATGCCTTTGATCAGGCTGGGGATTGCGGGCCTGGTGTCGCTCGCCTCTTTGCCGTTGAGAATGTGCAGAACGGACGCCGGCACTCGAAGGGCTTTGATCGTCGGGCTCTCAGGCTCGATGAAAAACAGCCAGCCGCCCTCTTTCGGGTACAGCTTGTCGGCCATCAACTTGAGCTTGGCCGCGTCGGTGCTATTGCCCTTGCCAGCCTTCTTAAGTTCCGACAATTGCTTTTTGTATTCCCAGTGCGCGTCGTTTTCGGGAGAGTGCTCACCGAAAAAGGACATACAGACCTTCATGCGCGTATCAGTGTCCGGATTCGGACCAGTCAGGAAGCCGAAGGATTTGATGGGACGAAACCAGGACTTGCCATTGGCATACGTCGGATCGGGAAGGATCTTGCAGATCAGGGGCTTTTCTTCGCCAGGGACTTTGGTGATATAGCGGGAGTCTTTACCGGGGGTTTCGAGTGCAAACGGGTCGAAACTGAAGATGTTGCCTGCGGTCGCGTTCTGGTCGGTCATGGTGGAATCCTTCTGTTGTTAGGTTGCGAACTCTTTGAAATAATTGCTCAGAGCTTCTGGAATGTCTTCTTTTTTGAGGTCGCCGGTACAAATATCGTTACTCGGCTCGTCACCCACGGTTATAACACGGTCGGCGATCCGTGTCAATAGGCCTTTTGGGGCCGGCCCAATGGTCACCCAGACCTTGGATTGCTTCACGTCGTCCCGGTGACACAGCTCAGCCACTTGAAAGATCTGAGACATGGCGATCGGGTCTTCCAGCGACAGAATATCGTTGAAAATGGTAACAAGATCACTGTCTTGTGTCACCGAGCGGTTGACCCGATTGTGAGGCAAGGTCACGCTGCCTGCCAACATCGAGGTAGGCCCCAGGACCATTTTGACATGCTCGCTGGCGCTACGCTGAAGCAGGGCCACATCGAGGGTAAATTTGCCTTTCGGCAGGGCATGAGCGTAGCCCTTGTTCCGATACGAATACAGGGTCTTGGGATAGGAGTTAGCCGGCCAAGCCTGGTGGCGGGCTTCGGCTTCGTCAAACCAATCCTGAACGGCGTCGTTACGCTTGCTGGTCATCTTGTTGAGAACAACCCAGACCGGCACTTTGAAAAGCTTATGATAAACCATTGACATTATCTTTCTCCGATTGAATCCGTGACGTGTTTCCAGATTTTCTTGTTTTTGATATCGCTTACAGTTTGCTGACAAATTCCATAAGACTCGGCAATCTCCGATTGCGGCTTACAGCCACTTGTCGATTCTAAGAATATCCCCATAACCTCACCCTCGTCAAGTTTTTTCGGCGTGGGTGTGCTCAGATTCGACTCCCAGGAATGGTTTATATTGCCCTGTCTATCGGTCCATTCGAGATTTGTAACATAGTTGTTAGACTTATCGCCATCTTTATGATTAACTTCATTCGCCCAGTCTGCCCTGTCGAGAAAGGCAGATGCAACGAGCCTGTGAATGTATCGACGTATATTTTTTCCAGCAACAGCCCGACCGAGACACACCGTAAGATACCCCCGTCCATTATCCATCAGAGTTAGCAACTTTTCTGTGCGCTTGTTTCTTACAAATCCGGTGTTTGAGACTTCGTACTGATCTTCAAATCCAGCGACCGAAGCCCATTCCACGCTTTCTACCCCTCGACTTTTGTTCTTTGTGTTAATTTTAGCCAAGACGTTTTTCTCTTCTGCTGTTTTTATTTTATGGCAACTTTTAATCCCATCTCTCAACCCGGCGTAATTGCATAAAATTTGCAGATTATCTTCAGAACAAAACAACCTACGAGCCCATATATCTGTAGAGATAGACGATCCGGTATTGATACAGACAATGCTCTCAATGTGATCAACCGCGATCTCTTTCGCACCTTTCTTGTCCAGAAAGTACTTGCCGCACTTGGCGCACCTGAAATGCACCCTACGCATAGGCTTACCATGCTTCGAGGCGACTGTAAACTCTTCTTTAGCTCTTCGTTTGGCGGCGTGATACATTGGCGTTTTTTTGAATGCGCCGCGTAGGACTTTTTCTATGAATTCCTTCTGGTTGTACGGCTTCGGCTTTTTCGGTTTCTTTTCCTCTCTCTCGGTCTTTTTCTTCGCCACCAGATTCTCCAATGTGTTTCAACACATCAGATACTAGCACCGACCCGGTATGGACGCAAGAGAACGCAACCTCTGGCTTTTCTGCTTCGTTCTTGCGACAATCGTCGGCCTTATCCTTGTCAACGAAAACACCAACAAAGTCGCCACCATCAAGGGAGTCGTAGTTGAGCACGATATAGAGCTTGAGCGTCTTTTCCATAAGTCACCTTGTAATTTTATGCCACTTGACTAGCGTAGCGCCTGCCCGTCCATTCCAGGTCTTAGGCCTGACGATAGCAAAGCCCAATTCTAGCGGTCTGATCGAATTCGTTATTGCTTCCGGTATTTTACCCTGCCTGTCGGGCCAAACAATAATATCGTCAGTATGCTCAGTTCCAGTAAACAACTGAAATACCAGGCGATCTTTAGTCCCATCGGCATATGGCCGAACCGTGGCGCTCGTAATGACGCCAAGGATGGCCAGTTCGTACTCGCCCGCCTCAAAGGCATCCAGGGCAATTTTGTTCTGAAAGACCTTGCCCCAATAAGGGGTTAGCAGGGCCGGCGTTCGATAGGTTTCACTGGCTCGCCGCTTCATTGGATAGGCAGCGTGCTTTGTGTCCTCAAACCCGTACATTTTCAGGTTTTCCTTGCAAGACGATATGATATCGAAATGAGACAAGGGATTCATTTGGTGGCGCCAGAGGCTCAGAGATACCGGGCCGTTCACTTCGCCAAGACCAATCAGTTCGGTCTTGCGTTTCTTGGCCAGGCTCGCCTTCGACTTGAGAGCCTTTTTGGCCTCTTCGAACAGCCCCTTATACATTTCAATCGTGATTTCTGTACCGGGCGGCAGCATCGAATCCATAGCCCCGCCAAACAACAGGTTGGCGATGGTTGGGATGTTCAGGCCCTTGACCTTGCGTTTCTTGGCATCTGCCAATTTCTCAATGAATTCAGCCCATTGCATCTTCAGTAACCTCCGCTTCCGCTTCGGTTTCTTCCGGAGCGTCAACCATGGCACCAAGCTCGTCGGCCATGAACAGCTTGAGATTCTTGGTATAAACCGATCCACAGCCCTTCATGAGGCTCAGAGGTGGGCGCAGCTTGTCGTCCTCGATCACCCAATCGGTAGGATGGCTCTTTACGATATCAATGTCCAGCACCAAATGGCGGCACTCGATCAGATATTCTCGGAGCTTGTCGTGGTCGTCGGAGTGGACCGTAAGCTCGCCAAGCCAGTAATGGACCGGGTATAGGAGCTTCATCCAACAGCCGTTATACCCCACAATGGCATAGGCAACGGCATGGGACATATTGAACGAATACCGGGCACTGGCTTCGATCGAGTCGTACAACTTCTGGGCCTGAGCCTCTGTCCAACCGCGAGCCAGGCATTTTTCCTTCAAAACGCCTGAGTGAATGGTCAGTAAGGCCGCCTCTTTCTTGCCGATTGCACGACGGACGACTTCGGCTGTCTCGTAGGTATAGTCCGCGAGCACACGGAACAGCTTGAGGCCCTGTTCTTGGGTTACGATGACGCCATAAGTATCCCCAAGGATATCTTCAAGATCCGGGTGAATGAAATATGGCTTGCGATGACCCTGAGCGCATTTAATGTAGTATTCTGCGGCAGTTACGCCAACATCAGCCGGATCTGGGCTAGGTGCGTCCATGGCACCTGGGCGCATGAGACTGATCCAAAGGGCGATATCCCTGATATTCTTGGGATTGATCTGCTTTGCCACGGATCGAACGGCGCCACCGCTCATTTGAAAGATGCCAGTCAGCAGGTCGCGAGCGATGATTTCACTGTAAACCCTCGGTTCGTGGGCAAACTCTCCCCACTGAAGGTTGAGGGCCGGGAAGGTCCGGTTGATCGATTTGATGCTAATGCCCTGAGCCTTTAGGGTAGATACCCCAAGGAAGTCGTACTTGACGCAGCCCACGACTTCGACTGGCTTCATACTGTAAGCGGTCGCAAGTCCTTGTTTTGAATGAATAAGTGGCACATAGTTCTGGACAGGGCCAGGCGTCAGGACGATACCGCCCGCGTGAATACCCCTTGTCTTGCAAATACCGATGCACTTTTGCACGGTTGCCCACATTTCGGCATTCTCTTTCGCCCAAGTCCGAAGCTCAGCGGACGCAGGCGTGTCCTCGTCCCAGAAACCCTTTACGTGGTCGCCGGTCGTCTTATCCTTGAACCCGAACAGCCAGTCAACGTCAGACATGCCCTGTGGAGCGCCCTTCATGGCCCTGCACATCATGGAAGTCTCGAACCGGACAAACCCTAGGACCGACCGCTCAACGTCCAGAATCGACGTTTTGAGCCTTAGCATGAGATCTGTGGCAATCATGGCCATCCAGTCCCCGTACTTCGACGCCAGGTAGGCCAGAATAACCTGGCGGTCCTGCCAGTCAGAATCAACATCTGGCAATGATCCCGATAGGATACGGCCTAAAGTCAGGAACCGCTCAAAGGGCAGGTCGTACTTGATAGGGTCGGTGATCGACACCCCAAGCAAGAAGAGTGCCAGGGAGCCGCCGGCTGACCCCCGCGTGTTCCACATGATATCGTTGGCTTTTGCGTACCGTGCCGCATCTTCCATAACGAAGAAGTAGGGCATGAAGTCCGCGACACTATTGTCACAAAGGACGGAAAGTTCGTAGTCAACCCGATCCTTATAGACCTGATATTGTGGGCTGTCAGCCGCCGGCATCCGGCCGTGGAGTGTGACCAGTTCCCAGAACTTTTCCTTGGTAGTCTTGGTGCTTACGCCGTATACCATTTCCATG
>Ga0315284_10014715_pt1 | contig 11140 bp, 7 predicted proteins | sample YL17G09_16_MG_FD_203696 | JGI IMG/M metagenome (GOLD analysis project Ga0315284, IMG submission 203696) | Sediment microbial communities from Yellowstone Lake, YNP, Wyoming, USA - YL17G09_16 | ecosystem: Environmental > Aquatic > Freshwater > Lake > Sediment | place: USA: Wyoming | collected...
GGCTCAGAAAGCTCGCCGCCAAGCGGTCTCATGGGTATATTCATCCGCCGATCAACCCAGATCGAAAAGAACATTCCAACAATCGCTGCCGGAAGTGCCACCAACGAACCAACCATGATCATAACGCCGATATCAATACCGAGATTTTCAGCCATGATAAGCGGTCCAGGAGTGGGTGGGACAAGGCAGTGTGTAATTACTCCGCCGGCGGCAATTGCCATCGCGTATTTCAGGTAATGTCTCTTCGTCTGCCGGTGCATGGACCTCGCCAGCGGCACGAGCAGATAGAACACCGTGTCGAAGAATACCGGGATCGAAAGTACAAAACCGCTGGCCATCAGCGCGGTGGAGCCGCGTTTTTCCCCCAGTAGTGACAGGAAGCCCCTGACGATGCGATCCGCCGCCCCGCTGTCCATCATGCACTTGCCGATGACTACGGCCAGAGCGATAACAATACCGATACTGCCGGCCGTACTTCCAAATGCCACTGCCACCCGGCTGATCTTCTCAGCCAGATCCCCGGGGGCAAGCAGACTCACTACTACAGCCGAGGTAATCAACGCAATAAACGCATTCATTCTCAGCAGCGTAATCATCAGGATGACCGTCGTCATGCCGACAGCGAGAATTATCAGCGGATGAAGATTGAACATAGTATTGCTTTTCCTTACAATAACCGGTTATGGATTTCCTCAATTCTCGATATACTTCAGGCCGAGCAGGGCGGCTCCCTTCATCGAAGACTGCTCGTCATAGACGTATTCGCCGTCCCTCATCCACTTTGATTTTGCCCGGATCAAGGCAGAATTTGTCGCTCCCCCCGTTATATGGATAACTTTTTGAAGAGGAACGTTCTTTTCGATCTCGTCCAGATGCGTCTTCTGATACTCGCACAGCCCTCTGACGACGGCCGCCAGTATTTCCTCACGCGTGGTCTGGTGAGTCAGTCCCAGCAACTGGGCACTGAGAGGCTCCAGGCTGTAACGCGAGCCCATCAGGTAAGGGACATACGTCACGCCACTTTCACGATCCAGCCAGCTTTCAATCGCCTTTGGAAGGAATCCGTCGTAAAATTCCTCGGTGTTCAATTCACTGCAAAAAAGCTCTCTGAACCAGTCCAGAGCCTTTCCGCCGGCGTTCATCACGTGCAGGGTCAGCCATCGATCCGGCAGCACATGGGCCCGGATATTGTAATTGGCCGATGCCAGACATCGATCAAGGCATACAAGGGTGATTTCACAGGTGCCGTTGACATTGATGACGTCTCCCGGATCCTTGATTCCCACCGAATAGGCAGCCAGCACGGCATCGTTACCCCCAATCAGCACGGCCGGATCCTTTCTGAAACCGAGCTGCCGTGCAAGTGACTCACTGACTCGCCCGACGCTTTCATGCGCCGGGACGATTTCCGCAAGCCGGTCGAGTGCCAGGCCAAAGGTCGCCGCGATGTCTTTGTTCCAGGTCAGGTCATTGGCAACGGTATTATACAGAGCCGTCAGTGACGCCGACGATGGATCGATGGCAAAGGCGCCCGTCAGCCAGTGAGCAATGTACGTATTGGAGTGGCCGAACTTGTGAGTCTTATCGAAAATGTCAGGGTGGTTGTCTTTAATCCAAAGGATGCTGGCCAGTGAGCATCCGCCCGCGACCGGCATATTGGCCGTGGTTTCCAGAAGGGATGTTAAGCCGACAGTATCTATTATGAATTGTGCCTGTTTGCGAGAACGCTGGTCAAGCATTAAGATCGCCGGGTAGAGCGCCTCGCCATTTTTGTCCATAGCCGTCAGTCCGGGTGTTGTCCCTGAAAGAGAAATCACATCGACATCGCCAATCACCTCGGCCATCGCTTTGCATCCGGCGGTGAAAGCCCGTTTCCATTTGTCCTGTTCGATATCACCAAACAGGCCGTCGTTATAGATGTTGACCTCGTATTCCTGCGAGAATTGCCTGACCGGGCTCAGAGCCTTATCGACAACTTTAAACATACCCATTTTCATGCCGGTCGTCCCGATATCAACCGCCAATATCATTGGGTTTTTCGCCGTCTGTGTATTTTTGGATTGAGTCATGGCCGCCCGGCTTAAAAAATATCTCAACGGAGTGTTATTTGTGATTTTCGCAATTCTTTCATGCGGGTATAAAACCCTCATCCGTAATTTGCCGCCTGATCTTTTCCACGGCCTCATTCGTCACGGCCCTGAGCGGGTGGCGAGGCTGACCTGGCCTGAATCCCATTATGTCCATGGAAGCTTTGACACCCGCTACGCCCCATGCTTCTGAAACGGCCTGGTTAAGCCGGGAAAGTCTGAAGTGAAGTATTCTCGCCTGGTCATATTTGCCCTGTTTAAACAACCGGTATAGATCGCAACAGGGATCGGGCAGGGCATTGGCAAGGGATATGACCCCACCGGGAACTCCCAAATGAAGGCATGGGTAGAAGAAATTGGCAGAACCGGTCAGGACGTGGAAATCTTCATCAGGGTCGAGGCAGGCGAGTAATTTGGCCGGCCCTTCCGGGGATGAATCTTTCATGCCGACAATGTTCGGGTGACGCGAGAGTTCGAGGACGGTCTGAGCCGGTATTCTTACCCCGCCCGTAAAGCCGGGAGCGTTGTAGAGTAATACGGGGATATCGATTGAATCCGCTATCCGTTCGTAGTGGCTTTTGAGAGTGGCGCCATCGATCTGTTTGGCGAAGTAGCATGGCGTCAGGACGCTGACATAGTCAAAGCCCATTTCGCAAACCAATTTCGATTTTTCGATAGTCTGTTTTGTTGATTCGCAGCCGGTGCCGACCATGACGACTTTGTCGCCTTTTTCTTCAGCGAAAACTTCGAGAACCCGAACCTGTTCTTTGTCGGTCAGGCTCCTGAATTCCCCGTTCGAGCCGAGCGCAAGATAACCGGCCAGGTCCGTCTCGTTGAGTTTTTGCAGGTTGAACCTCAGGTCATCGAGTGCGAGTTTGTCGGAACTGAAGGGTGTCACTACCGGGGCGAATACACCCGAAAGTTTTTTCTGATTGTCTGCCATAACTAAATCCTTATCAAAACAGGAACACTACAATGTACTAATCCGCTATCCCTTCTGCAAGGCCTCTTTGCCGGCTTTCAGCATTTGGACGATTGCATCGACGTCGTAAACACAGCCGCCCCATGTGCCTCCGCCGATCTCCTGCAAAGCAGCCCACAAGCGCGTGTCATCGGGGAGATTCGGATGAGGCGCCAGATCGGATCGAAACGGGCGTTTGGCCAATATGCGAGCGCCAAGCTCCACGTTTCGCTCATTCGCCGGAGTCTCACTATCTCCAATTAAGTCAACACTTCCTTTAAGATTATTACAATCAATGATAATTTGAATGATATCTCCATCCAGCACTTTTCCAACCGGGCCGGCTGCCAGGGCTTCCGGAGCGATGTGACCGATACAAGCGCCGGTGCTGACACCGCTGAACCGGCCGTCGGTAATGACCGCAACATCCTTTCCCCAGGGAATATATTTCAGGGCGCCGGTCACTTGCAGTATTTCTTCCATCCCGCTTCCCATCGGGCCCGCGCAAATGAGCACGACGACATCGCCGGGCCGAACAAATCCTGCTTTTATGGCCCGGATAGCGATGGACTCACCGATGAACACGCGTGCAGGGCCGATCTTGCGATACACGCCCTCGGCATCCAATAGCGTCGGATCAATGGCGGTACTTTTGATGACCGAGCCTTCGGGCGCAAGATTGCCCTGCGGCAGGGTTATGGTACTGGTCAAACCGCACTGGTGGGCCCGCTCAGGATTCATAATCACCTCGTCCGGATCGACACCATCTCTTTCGCGGAGCAGCTCGCGCAGTCGCCGCCGGCGATCTGATGTTTCCCACCAGTCGAGCATTTCGCCCAGGCTTTCGCCCGATACCGTCAACACGTGCAAATCGAGGAGTCCGAGCCGTCTCAATTGCAGCATGACTTCCGGCACGCCGCCTGCCAGGAAGGCACGCACTGTGGGGTGCCCTACCGGGCCGTTTGGCAAAACATCGACAAGACGCGGCACTTCTCGATTGAGTTTCCTCCAATCATCCGGCGTTGGGCGTCTCAATCCTGCCGCATGAGCGATTGCTGGAATGTGCAGGAGCAAATTCGTTGAACCGCCGAAGGCTGCGTAAACAACCATCGCGTTACGAACGGCTGAGTCGGTAAGGATGTCCCTGGCGGTCAAGCCGCGTTTGTGCAGCCGTACAAGCGCCCTGGCCGAACGAGATGCCATATCCAGCCAGATTGCCTGGCCTGACGGCGCAAGCGCTGCGTGCGGAAGGCTCATTCCGAGAGCTTCACTGACAACCTGGGACGTCGCCGCTGTTCCAAGAAAGTGACAACCGCCGCCGGCACTGGCGCACGTGCGGCAGGCCATTTGTTTTGCATATTCCAGTGTCACCAGGCCATGGGCAAAACGAGCTCCCATTGACTGAACCTTGGCCAGGTCCTCACCTTCGTCGGGCGGAAGTGTTACGCCGCCCGGCACCAGCACGGACGGCAGATCGTGCATGGCGGCCATTGCCATCATCATTGCGGGCAAACCTTTGTCGCAAGTCGCCACGCCGAGCACTCCTTTTCGTCCGGGCAAACTCCGTATCTGGCGGCGAAAAACCGTGGCGGCGTCATTTCGGTAGGCAAGACTATCCATCATTCCCGGCTCGCCCTGGGTCCGTCCGTCGCACGGATCCGTGCAAAAGCACGCGAACGGCATGTAATCCAGACGTTGCAGTTCTTGCGCAGCCGCTGTGGCCAGCAGACCAAGCTCCCAGTGCCCGGTGTGATAGCCAAGTGCAATGGGTGTGCCGTCACCTGCACGAATTCCCCCCTGGGTACTAATCAGCAGGAACTGTTCTTGTGTCAATTTGGCCGGTTCCCACCCCATACCCGCACTATGACTCATGCCAAAGATTTCACCGCTGGGGCTCTTGACGAGCATGTCCTCGGTCAAGGGCAGACCACCTTGCGGCCCCGCTGCGCTTGTGCTGATGTCATAGATGCTATTGTCCTTACTATCCAGAATATCTTCGAGCGTTATTTTATCCGGCATAAAATTGTCTCCAGAGTTACCTGAACGTTCGGCGGGTCGCCAAGTTCGGAGACGACGAGGTCCGCTTCCGTGAAATCCTCGTCCTTCGTATAGCCGTTTGTAGTTATAACGCAATGCATACCTGCTGTTTTTGCGGCAAGCAGTCCAATGCGGGTATCTTCTACCACAACACATTCGGACGGCTCAAGGCTTAGTCTCTCCGAAGCCAGGTTGTATATTTCAGGGTCCGGTTTTTTCTTTGACACAACATCGCCGGCCAGGATCGTGCTGAAACGAGCCTTACGCTCGGGACCGAGCAGTATCTCCGCTACTAAGTTCACCGCCCGCTCGTGAGAAGTAGAGCAAATAGCCAAAGCGATATTAGCGGCGATAGCCTCATCTATAAGCCTTGCAACGCCGGGACGTAAAGGCATTTGTCCCGATTCTATGATTTCCATGAAATAATCTGTTTTGAGTTTATGCAGTTCTTTTAAGAGTGTATCCTTGTCAGCAATATCGGCAGGCCAGCCGTAGGTATCGAAGTAGTGCCTCATGCGTTCTTTACCGCCGGAAACTACCAAAAGTTCTCCGTACAGCTCAACACTCCACTCTATCGGAAGTTCTTTTCTTGCGAATGCTCTATTGAAAGAAACTCTGTGCCCATCCCGTTCGGTATCAGCCAGAACGCCGTCACAATCAAAAATAATGGCTTTCATTGCGGCCTCCTTTTTTCCTTGCCTTAGCTGCGGCGTGATCTCCCCTGTCAAGCCTTTCCTGAGCTGCCGAACAGGTTAATCTTTTCAACAATACCCGCCTTGAGCGTATTGAACTGGGCATCAATTACTTTCAAAGGATTATACTCCGTATCGTTCGCATTATGGTAAGCGACAAATCCGTCAATGAACGCATATTTGAGCTGGGTCGATATGTTTACTTTAGCACAGCCGAGCGAAATGCACTTTTTAAATACATCGTCCGCCAGTCCCGTGCCGCCATGCAGGGCTATGGGGACAGGTGTCTTAGCAGCGATTTCTTCGAGCAGGTCGTATGCAATTTTTGGTTCGCCTTTATACACGCCGTGAGCGGTTCCGATAGCGGGCGCGAAACAGTCCGGCTCGACTTTTTCACAAAATATGATTGCCTGTTCGGGGTCGGCCAGATGCGCATCCTGATGTTTTACGTGAATGTCGTCCTCCACGCCCACGATGGCCCCAAGCTCGGCTTCGACTGTGACATTTTTCGGTCGCGCTATTTTTACTACTTGCCTGCTCAAAGAAAGATTCTCCTCAAATGGCTTCGATGAGGCATCAATCATAACCGAAGTCCACCCAGACTCGATGCACTCTTTGATAAGGTCTAAATCCTTGCAGTGGTCGAGGTGCAAAGCAATAGGGACACTCGATGAGCCGGCGAGCTGCCTTATCCAGGAGATGATAGCCGAGGTGCCCCAGAAGATAACTGTTTTGGCCGATGTTTGGATAATTACAGGAGCGTTTGTTTCCTCCGCAGCCAGGACGACAGCCCTGGTGGAATTGTAGTCCAGGATATTAAATGCGCCAACGGCATAACCGGCGCCGGCGGCTTTGCCAAGCATCGCCTTCATATTTTCAAGTGGCATTGCTTTTCTCCCTACCAGATATTTCCTGCAAATGAAACTCTCTTCTTACCGCTTCTATACACTGATCTTCCTGCGGCACCGAGCGTAAGCACTACGAATAGGCTATCTTAGACCAGACAGCTTGTCAACGGGAGAAACACGCCCGGCAGGATTCGGACCTGCGACCTACGGATTAGAAATCCGTTGCTCTATCCAGCTGAGCTACGGGCGCTCAACTTAGTAAATATGTGAAATATAACAATTTCCGGCTCGCCCTGTCAATCATTTCGCTGTCCCGGATCGTAAAAATCCGTCAGCACAGTGCTGGGATCTTTTGTGTATTGTAAATAGTCGCGTTAACAGCAGATTTTGAACCTTTCGGCCGAGCGGTCCCGAGGCTGTTAATTAATCCGTGATTCTTCCAGTTTGTTTACTCACAAGCCTCTGTTGCAAAGTGAACAACCTTCACCACGTCTCGAACATTAGCCGCTGGACACATTTGAGGGTAGCGAAATAATCACGGTTTAAAGATGAGAAAAATGAGTAACTGACAAACGCCGCTGGAGTGATATAATAAAACTGGGAATTTAGACTAGGTAATAACGAAGAAATCTTTCTTAAAACGCTGTTTATCAATGACTTAAATGTAGCATGGCGGGGGTGAATTCAGGAATTTTTATGAATAATCGACTAATCAACTGCCTTTTTTATTTTTCTTGATGAAAAAGATGCTGTTTTGGTATATAATACATTATAGAGACTTAGGAATTTTAATTTTTTTAACCTGATGGATTCTTTACAGTTTCGACATTGAGGAGCAATAAAGATTTCTATATTTGAACCAGAAGCTCATTTTGGGCTTTCAAAGGTAGGAGGTAGAGTCAAATCATATACAAAACACATATTTTTGAAGGAGGAATTTTATGTTCAAAGAATTGAGAAGTTTAGTAACAATCTGTGTGCTCGTGGGATTGATTGCATTCGTAAGCGACACCGTACGGGCTAACTGGCTGGAAACATTCGACGGCGACCAACTGGACCTACCCACATGGCAGTACGAGTGTTTTCCCGACGTGACTAAAACGTTCACGAATACGATTCTAACCGACCCAAACGGCAACAAATATCTAAGCCTGGATGAGATGAGCCCACGTGATATCGGTGGTTCTTTATTTGGCGCCGCTTTTGGGACCGACGAGGTCTTCACGGACGTTCGTGTTGGGGCAGTCGTTAATGTCACTGGTGATGCCTCACACAATTACTACGGCATGGTTGCACGTACGACTTACTTTGTTGATCCGGATGGCTCGATGACCGGCGTGGCTCCCGGCTTCGTTGCGGCCCAAACTTATGTGATGCACGTAAACTGGGAATACGGCCCGGCCAACCTGCGAATCGACATCGAAAAGGTCATCATGATGCAGAACATTATGAGAAATGAAGGAGAGTTGGGGCTGGACGTTCTCGTGCCGGGGCTCAATAATGCCCGGAGCTTCTATGCCGAGATGGACATCGTCGGCTCAGGACCTGTGTATGTTACAGGCAGTATTTATGAGTACAAAGGCGGCCCGCTCGTTGCCCGGACTGCAACGATGGTCGATACGAATGGAAACGATCCGTGGGAGGAGGAGAATGAGTATGATGAAGTCTTCAAGAGCGGTGCAAGCGGGATATTCGCACAGAGTGAACAACTTCATGAAGGGGATCCGGTCGGCTATCATACTACTTTTGACGATGTCTTCTCTGTTTCCGATGGTCCGGCGGCGGTGAATCCCAGTCCCGCAAATGGAGCGGTTGGTTTGCCTGTCGATGTAAGTTTGAGCTGGGTCGAGGCAGAATTCGCGACCGGCCGGGAACTCTGGATAGGTAAGCCCGCAGCGATGGAAAAGGTCGATCCCAATCCGTCTGGGACCACCTTCACGCCCGATAATCTTGAATTGGGCCAGACATACGAGTGGAGGGTCGATCAAATCGGCGCCTCCGGCACAGTAACAGGCCACACCTGGACCTTTACGGTTGCGGATTATATAACAGTGGAAGACTTTGAATCATACACCACTGATCAAGAAATAAGGAACGCATGGGTCGACAACATTGATGAAGTCGGTGTCGAATATGTTTTACTGGCGTCGGGCGAGAATAACTCCATGCTGTTCGAATTCCAGAACCAATTCAGCCCCTACGTTACCGAGATCTCGCGGACATTTGGCAGTTCGCAGGATTGGACGGCTAAAGGTGTTGATGAATTGTCGTTTTCATTTGTTGGTGAGCATGAGAACATGGAGCAATTGATGTATTTGACGCTGGAGGATGCTGCCGGTAAAAGCTTCAGGGTCGAGACATTCCCCTATGCGTGTCAGTCCGATTCATGGCGTGAGTGGACGATTGCCCTCGGGCAGTTCAGTGATGGCGGCGTAGATTTGGCCTCTGTGAAGAAAATAGCTCTTGGTTTAGGCGATGGTACCGATTCCGGTCAGGCTGGAGATGACAGGGACCATATATACATTGACCAGATTATTTTACACCAGGCGGGATTATAAATAACAAGATTTTGGGGCCTGTGCCGATTGATTCGGTATGGGCCCCGATTGTTTCTCGGCAGCTACGACTTGGCCATTGCCTCACTTATTGCTGCCAACACTAAATCAATATCCTCGGTGCTTATGCCGTAATGAGTCACCGCCCTGAGACGTCCCGGTCCCACTTGCAGCACTTTGACTCCCCGGCCGGCAAGTTGTGTCACGAGTGTCCCGGCATCGAATTGATTGTCTGCCATATCAAAGTAAACGATGTTCGTCTGTATCTTTCCCAAGTCAAGTGACAGACCCGGGATCCGGGCAATTCCTTCGGCCAGACACCGGGCATTTTCATGGTCCTCTGCCAATCGATCCACCATATGCTCTAAAGCTTCAATCCCTGCCGCAGCTATGATCCCGGATTGCCGCATACCGCCTCCCAGCACCTTTCGGTTGCGGCGTGCCTCGGCAATGAATTGGCTGGTTCCGCATATAACCGAACCCACCGGCGAGGAAAGTCCTTTCGAAAGACAAAAGCTCAGCGAATCGGCATGAAGGGTCAGCTCCTTGACACCCACTCCCAGGGCCACTGCGGCATTGAATATCCGGGCGCCGTCGAGGTGAACGCGTAAGCCCCGTTCGCCGGCCAATTTTGCGACTGATTCGGTATATTGGGGCGTCAGAGCCGAGCCGTTGCAGCGATTGTGCGTGTTTTCCAGGCAAATCAGCCGGCTCCGCGGAAAATGCACGTTGCTGCCGCGAATCGCCGCCTCGATATCCTCCAGCCGGATTGTACCGTCAGGTTGATTAGCGACTGTATGCGGGTGTATGCCGCCCACAGCCGACATGCCGCCGGCTTCGTAGACGAAGGTGTGCGACTGATCGCCCAGGATGACCTCTTCGCCGCGGCTGCAATGTGTGAGCACGCACACTAAGTTTCCCATCGTGCCGCTGGCGACCATCATAGCTGCTTCTTTTCCCATACGTTCGGCGGCCATTTTCTCAAGCCGATTCGTTGTCGGGTCCTCGCCGAACACGTCATCGCCCAATTCGGCATGATAAATGGCCTCCCGCATCGTTTGCGTTGGCAAAGTAACAGTATCACTGCGTAGATCAATCGTTTTCACCAGCTATCTCCCATCTGCCAATAATAATAGGATTTCTTGTCCAAATTCTCTCAGTACCGATAATAGATTGTCCTGTCACTAAATTATCAAATCTGCCTGACAAATAAAACTGTTTTTAATTTTTTTTAGGCTAATCATGATGATAGAGGTGTCTTCTTATAATTTGAAAATTTGTCTGAAAATTACGTAGTCACCACAATAGAAATATTCAGATTTTATTTGTATACTTAATGTAGTAAGTAATGCGCTATCTAAGGAAGGGCTGCTGTCGCGGAGGGTTGCAGCCCTTTCTTAATCTCTTTCCTCAGTGAAACTCACAAAATGTGCCATAGAGCTGTTCCATAGAAAACAGTGAGCAGGTCGAAGTTACTATCCGGTTATGTGAAAATCGCCTGCATTGTTGTCCGGAATAACCGGGGCCTATACCGAACTGATTGGTATAGGCCCCGAGGTGATACAAATCCATAGCTTCAACTGCTACATATAATCCGGCTTATGGTTGCGGTTCCGGCTCCGGTTCCGGAGCGGGTTCCGGCTCGGGTTCCGGAGTGGGTTCCGGAACGGGCTGATACAGCCGGATGTCATCGATGAACATCTTGCCCGAACCGCCGGCGATTGTCATATTGCCTTTGGTTCCAAGGCCGATCGCGATTCTGTCCACATTGGTCAGAACTATGCCCTGATCGGCAAACGCCTGGAGCGGGATAACCCACTCTGTCCAGGTATTTATCTGTGCCGCGGCAGGATCGTCATGGACTACCACCGCAGGTGTGCCGGCGCTGTTGGAAACCGCCACGTAAAGAGGCTCGGCAGCGTTGCTTGTAATGCCGATATCCTGGTTCGCCCACTGCTGG
>Ga0315284_10014716_pt1 | contig 11140 bp, 15 predicted proteins | sample YL17G09_16_MG_FD_203696 | JGI IMG/M metagenome (GOLD analysis project Ga0315284, IMG submission 203696) | Sediment microbial communities from Yellowstone Lake, YNP, Wyoming, USA - YL17G09_16 | ecosystem: Environmental > Aquatic > Freshwater > Lake > Sediment | place: USA: Wyoming | collected...
ACCGGAACCGGCGCAGAAGAACAGCGCGCCCGCGGCCGGTGCGCAACGGCAGCCCGGCAGGGGGAGATCCTGAAGATGGCCAGGCTCAAGATAACGTTGGTGCGAAGCACGGCAAACCGCTTGCGCAACCAGCGTCAGACGGCGCGCTCGCTGGGCTTGACACGCATGCACAAAACCGTGGTGCACAATGATACACCGCAGATCAGGGGGATGATCACCGCCATTCATCACCTGGTCGAGGTCGAAGAAGTGGCGGACGAGGCGCCGCAGCAACAGCATGGGAGCGCATAGGCAGACGCACGCGTCGCTCACATCGGTTGAAGGCGCGGATCGGTGGGCAGATGAGGATCGGTAACTCGACATGAAGATAGGGGAGTTGAGTCCAACACCAGGCTCGAAGACCCGCCGCAAGCGCGTGGGCTTCGGCATCGGCTCGGGGCACGGCAAGACGTCGTGCCGCGGCATGAAGGGGCAGAAGGCCCGCGGCAGCGTCCCGCCGCGCTTCGAGGGCGGCCAGACCCCGCTCCATCGGCGCATGCGCAAGCTGCGGGGAGTCTCGAAATCGGCGATGCCGCGCGGCATGCTGACCAAGGAGTACGCAATCATCAACGTCGGCCAGCTCGAGCGCTTCGAGCCGGGGGCGCAGGTGACGCCTGAGGCGCTGCTCGAGTCCGGCGTCATCAAGTCGGTCAAGGACGGCGTGCGGGTGCTCGGGCAGGGCGAGGTCACCCGGCCGCTGCACGTGCTGGCTGCGCATTTCAGCAAGTCGGCGCAGGCCAAGCTTGAGGCCGCCGGGGGATCGGTGGAGGTAGTCTGAAGTGACGGGGTCTCTGGGATCACTGCTCGCCGCGTTCAAGCTGCCGGACCTGCGACGGCGCATACTCTATGTGTTCGGCATGTTCGCGGTCTACACCGTGGGCCTGCACATACCCATCCCCGGCATCAGCCGCGAAGCGATGGACCGCCTGTTCGAGCAGGGAGGCAACCTGCTCGGCCTCTTTGACGTCTTCTCCGGGGGCGCCCTGCGCCGGTTCTCCATCTTCGCCATGGGCATCATCCCGTACATCAACGCCACCATCATCTTCCAGCTCCTCGGCATCGCGTCCCCGCGCATTCAGGCGCTCGCGCGCGAGGGGGAGAGCGGCCGCCGCAAGATCTCGCAGTGGACGCGGTACCTGACGATCGGCCTGGCGATGCTCCAGGCCTGGGGGCTGACCCTGATGCTGCGACGCAGCCAGGTGCTCGAGGTGCAGTCGATACTCGCCTTGATCCCCATTACCTTCAGCCTCACCGGCGGCACCGCTTTCCTGATGTGGCTGGGCGAGAAGATCACCGACAAGGGCATCGGCAACGGCGTCTCGCTCATCATCTTCGCCGGCATCATGGCGCGCGTGCCCTATGACGTCGGGCAGACCTGGGACGGCTTGCGCAACCAGGTCATCGGCATCCCCAACATTGCCTTCCTCGTCCTCATCTTCGTCGCCACCGTGTTTGCCATCGTCTACATGCAGCAGGGGCAGCGCAAGATCCCCATCCAGCACGCCAAGCGCGTGGTCGGCAACCGCATGTACAGCGGCGCCAGCACCTACCTGCCGCTGCGGGTCAACTCCGCCGGCGTCATCCCCATCATCTTCGCCATCTCGGTCGCCATGTTCCCCGCCACCGTGGCGCAGTTCATCCCGGTGCCGGAGGCCTGGGAGGAGAGCCGCCGCTCCATCCTGGAGGCGATGAACCCCGGCGGCAGCGTGTGGGGCTCGGGGTTCTACTTCCTGCTCGTCATCTTCTTCACGTACTTCTATACCGCGGTCACGTTCAATGTCGAGGAGGTCGCCGACAACCTGAAGAAGAGCGGGGGCTATGTGCCCGGCATCCGCCCCGGCAAGCCGACCCGGGACTACCTTGACCGCGTGCTGGTGCGACTCACCCTGGCGGGCGCGATCTTTCTCGCCGTCATCGCGCTCATGCAGTTCTATGTCAATGACATCACCGGCGTCCGCACCTACACGCTGGTAGGTGGGACGTCGCTGCTCATCGTGGTCGGCGTCGCGCTCGAGACGATGCAGCAAATCGAGGCCCACCTCGTCATGCGCCACTACGAGGGGTTCATTCGTTGATGCGCGTGATCCTGTTCGGGCCGCCGGGCGCCGGCAAGGGAACGATCGCCGGCTGCCTCAACCAGCAGTGGAAGGTCCCGCACATCGCGACCGGGGACAGGCTGCGGGAGGAAGTACGCCGGGCGAGCGACCTCGGGCGCAAGGCCCAGGCATATATGGACGCGGGCGAACTCGTGCCCGACGATCTCATACTTGAGATGGTGCGCCGGCGGCTGCGCGAGAGCGATGCGCAAGATGGGTTCATCCTGGACGGGTTCCCGCGCACCATCGCGCAGGCGGAGGCGCTGGACGGGATGCTGGACCGCGGCATCGATGTCGTCATCGATCTCCAGGTGCCGGAGCAGGAGCTGGTGCGGCGCCTGTCCGGGCGCCGGGTGTGCCCTAGTTGCGGCGCGATCTATCACGTCGACACCGTGGCGCCGCGCGAGGCCGGCATCTGCGACCGCTGCGGGAAAAAGCTGATCCAGCGCAGCGACGATGCGCCCGAGGCGGTACGCAACCGGCTCCAGGTCTACCTGGCGCAGACCGCGCCGGTGCTCTCGTATTACCGCGAGCGCGGCCTGCTGCGGACGGTGGATGGCACGCGCGGCTCGCAGGCGGTGTGCGAGGACGTCGCCGGCATGGTCGCGGGACGAGGGCGCGAGTGAGCGACGCCGGGGCCGGTGGCGGCGCAGGCGGGCGCGCCGGGCGCGTCATCATCAAGAGCGAGGCCGAGATCGAGGCGATGCGCCGGGCGGGCAAGGTTGTCGCCGAGGCGCTGGAAGTAGTGCGGGTGGCGGTGGCGCCCGGGGTCGAGACGGCGGAGCTGGATCGACTGGCGGAGGCCTTGATTCGCAGCCGCGGGGCGGTGCCGTCCTTCAAGGGGTACAACGGATTTCCGGCGAGCGTCTGCACCTCGGTCAACGACGAGGTCGTGCACGGCATCCCGGGGGCGCGGCGTCTGCGCGACGGGGATATCATCAGCCTGGACGTCGGGGCGATCGTCGACGGCTACCACGCCGACGCGGCCGCGACGTACGCGATCGGCGAGATCAGCGCGCAGGCGCAACGGCTGACACGCGTGACCCGGCAGGCGCTGTATGATGGGATCGCGCAGGCACGCGCGGGCTGCACATTGCGTGACGTCGCGCGGGCGATTGAGGCGCGTGTCACGCGGTACGGCTATTCGGTCGTGCGCGAACTCGTGGGACACGGCATCGGCCGCGATATGCACGAGGCGCCGCAGGTGCCGAACTATGCCGGCGGGGCGCCGAACCTGGAACTGCGGCCGGGGATGACCCTGGCGATCGAGCCGATGGTCAACGAGGGCGGTTTCGAGATCGTGAAGGATGCGGACGGCTGGACCTATCGCACCCAGGACGGCAGCCTGAGCGCGCACTGGGAGCACACCGTGGTAGTGCGCGAGGCAGGCGCGGAGATCATCACCACCGGGTGAGGCTCCGGACGAGGAGGGCACTTGTCCAAGGAAAAGGAAGCTCCGATCGAGGCGGAGGGCACGGTCACCGTGACCCGGCCCAATGCCATGTTCACGGTCAAGCTGGACTCGGGGCACGAGGCGCTCGTCCACGTCTCGGGCAAGATCAGGATGTCGTTCATTCGCATTCTGCCCGGGGACCGGGTCAAGGTCGAGCTCTCGCCGTATGACCTCACCCGTGGCCGCATCGTCTGGCGGTACAAGTAGTTCCACCCGGCGCGGGCGCCGGGCAGGCAAGGGAATCGCGATGAAAGTAAGAGCCTCAGTCAAGAAGATGTGCGATCGCTGCAAGATCGTCAAGCGCGAAGGCAAAGTGCGCGTGATCTGCAGCGACCCCAGCAAGGGCCCCAAGCACAAGCAGGTGCAGGGCTGAGAGGTTGAGACACGATGGCACGAATCGCAGGCGTGGATCTGCCGCGGGATAAGCGCGTCGAGATCGCGCTGACCTACATCTACGGCATCGGGACGACCCGCGCGCGCGCGCTGGTGGCACAGACCGGCGTCAGCCCCGACACGCGTGTGCGCGACCTCACTGACGAGGAAACCGCGCGGCTGCGCGACGCCCTCGAGGACCAGTACCGCGTCGAGGGCGACCTGCGGCGCGAGGTCGCCGCCAACATCAAACGGCTGATCGAGATCGGGAGCTACCGCGGACTGCGGCACCGCCGCGGCCTGCCCGTGCGCGGCCAGCGCACCAGCACCAACGCGCGCACCCGCAAGGGCAAGAAGCGCACCGTCGGTGTGCGCCGCGCCGCGAAGAAATAGAGACGGGAGCGCTTCATGAGAAGACCTACCAGACAGCGCAAGAGCCAGCGACGTTCCGTGCCCCACGGCCGCGCATACGTGAAATCCACGTTCAACAATACCGTGGTCACCATCACCGATGCCAACGGCAATGCCCTGGCGTGGGCGAGCGCGGGATCCGTCGGGTTCAAGGGCACCCGCAAGGGAACCCCATTCGCGGCGCAGTCCACCGCTGAGACGGCGGCGCGCCGCGCTATGGACGTTGGCATGAAGCGGGTGGATGTGTACGTCAAGGGTCCCGGCGCCGGACGTGAGACCGCGATCCGGTCGCTCCAGGCCGCGGGACTCGAAATCACGAGCATCCGCGACGTCACGCCGATACCGCACAACGGCTGCCGGCCGCCCAAGCGCCGGCGGGTGTAGTGCGCCGCGCCAATCGTCGTCGGGGACGCTGACAGGACAGAGACAGACCACCGCATAAGTCGGGAGAGCGAGATTCATGGCACGATACTTAGATGCCCGCTGCCGGCAGTGCCGCCGCGAGGGAATGCGGTTGTTCCTCAAGGGCGATCGCTGCTATACGCCAAAATGCGCTGTGGAGCGGCGAACCTACCCGCCCGGGCAGCACGGCCAGGGCCGCCGCAAGATGTCGGCCTATGGCCTGCAGCTTCGCGAGAAGCAGAAGCTGCGCAAGATCTACGGCGTTCTGGAGCGCCAGTTCCGGCGCTACTTCGAGGAGGCCGAGCAGCGGCCGGGGGTAACCGGCGAGAACCTGCTGCAACTGCTGGAGCGGCGGCTGGACAACGCTGTCTACCGGCTCGGGTTCGCGGGCTCGCGGAGCCAGGCGCGCCAGCTCGTCGCGCACGAGCACTTCCACGTCAACGGCAGGACCGTGAACATCCCGTCCTTCGTAGTCAAGCCCGGCGACGCTATCGAGGTCCGTGCGCGCAGCAAGCAGTTGGAACCGATTCAGGTCAGCCTTTCCGCCGTCGGCCGCCGCCGCATGCCGGAGTGGCTGGAGCTCGACGTCGGGAATCTGCGCGGCAGGATCGTCTCCCTGCCGCGGCGTGAAGATATAGACGTGGAGGCGCAAGAGCAGCTCGTCGTGGAGTATTACTCACGGTAGCGGCTGCGCGTATGGTCTCGGGTAATACTGCCGAGACGCGTTCCGGATGTGGTTTCTGCGCGACAGGGCGACGCGCCGGCCGTGGGCTGGCGGCAGAGACCTCATAAAGGGGTGAAGCCTCATGCTTTTGGACACGGTTAGCGCCAAAATAGAACGATTGGACGATGGATCGGACCCGACCTACGGCAAATTTGTCGTCGAGCCGCTGGAGAAGGGATACGGCACCACGCTCGGCAGCGCGCTGCGGCGGGTGCTGCTCTCATCCATTCCGGGGGCCGCGATTGTTGCCGCCCGCATCGAATCGGTGCTGCACGAGTTCTCGACCATCCCCGGGGTCGTCGAGGATACCACGGAACTGCTCCTCAACCTGAAGGAGCTCGCGATCCGGGTTTCCGACAGCCACCTCGGGCGGGGCGAAGCGCCGTTCATCCTGCGCGTTGACCGCACCGGCCCGGGCGAGCTTCTCGCCGCCGATATCGAGACGCCGGCCGAGGTCGAGATCGTCAACAAGGACCTCCACCTGGCGACCCTCGACAGCGATAGCGCGCACCTGGCGATGGAGGTCGAGGTCGAGGTCGGCACCGGCTACGTCGTCGCGGAGCACCAGCGCCGCAAGCACGACATCGGGACGATCCCCGTCGACGCGATCTACTCGCCGGTTCGCCGCGTCGCGTTCCGCGTCGAGCCGACGCGCGTGGGACATCTGACCGACTATGACCGCCTGACCCTGGAAGTGCGCACCAACGGCACCATCAGCCCCGCCGATGCCATCAGCGAGGCGGCCAAGATCCTCGACCGTTACCTCATCCTCTTCTTCGACTTCTCGGCCGACGAGCGTGAGGAAGGGATTAGCGCCGAGGCCGATCTCGCGAAGCAGCGCCTGCTCGATACCCGCATCGAGGATCTCGACTTCTCGGTGCGCACCGGCAACTGCCTGCGCAAGGACGGCGTCACCACCGTGGGCCAGCTCATCGAGCGCAGCGAGAGCGACCTGATGCAGATTCGCAACTTCGGGCGCAAGTCGCTCAATGAGGTCAAGGCGAAGCTGAAGGAACTCGGTCTTACCCTCGCGGGCGCCGAAGGCACCGAGTATACAGAGGAAGACATCGCGGCGGAAGAGGGCGAGGAAGAAGAGGCGCTGGAGGAGTTGGAGGAGGACGAGGGGTAACCTCGACGCGTGAAGGCTCGCATGATCATGCAAGAGCAGGCTTCACCTCGCCTGATGCGGCGCCGGCGCGACAGACATGATCGGGCAGCGGCCCTCCGGGGAGCGTTTTTCTGATGAGACATAAGCTGGCTGGCAAGCAACTGGGAAGACCTACCGATCAACGCATGGCGCTGCTGCGCGGGCTCGTGTCGGCGCTGTTCTGGCACGGCAAGGTGGACACCACGGCGACCCGGGCCAAAGTGGCGCGCGCAATGGCGGAGAAGTTGATCACGCTCGCGCGCGAGGACACCAACCACCACCGCCGCGAGGCGCGCAAGTTCCTCAATGACCGCTACCTGGTGGCTCATCTGTTCCTGAAGGTGGCGCCCCAATACCGCGCGCGCAGCGGCGGCTACGCGCGCATTATCCGCACCGGCGTGCGGCGGGGCGATGCGGCGCCGACGGCGCGCCTGGAGCTTGTTGACTACGAGCGATCGTGAGGGCGTCCGCCGCCGACGCCTTCAGTTGAGAGACCCTTCGAGTATTCATGGGCTGATGCGCCGGAATGGTGAACTTCAAGCTGGTCGTTGAATACGACGGCACCGGCTACGCGGGGTTTCAGAGGCAATCGGCGCTGCCCACCATCCAGGGCGAACTCGAGGCGGCGCTGGGCAAGCTGCTGAAAGAGAAGATTAGCGTCGCAGCGGCCGGCAGAACCGACGCGGGAGTGCACGCGCTGGGGCAGGTTGTGAGCTTTCGAACGGCGCGCCAGGTGCCCCCGGAGCGGCTGCCCGGGGCCGCGAATCGTTTGCTTCCGCGGCAGATCGTCGTCAGGCGCGCAGAGATGGCGAGCGACGAGTTCCATGCGCGCCGAATGGCGAAGAGCAGGCGGTATCAGTACACGATCTTGAACCGGGACGAGCCTTCGGCGCTGCTCGGACGGTTCGCATACCAGACCGGACACCGGCTCGACGTTCCGGCGATGCGCAAGGCGGGCAAGGCGCTCGTGGGAGAGCACGACTTCGCGGCATTCCAGGCCGCGGGCAGCCCGACAGCATCGACCATGCGCCGGGTCAGCGCTCTGCGTGCAGGGCGGTTGGGCGACATCGTGATCGTCGTCATCGAAGCGAACAGCTTCCTCTACCAGATGGCGCGCATCATGGTGTCGGCGCTGCTCGCGGTCGGGCGGGGCGAGATCGCGCCGGGCGAGGTTCAGCGCATACTGGAGTCGAAGGACCGGGGCCGCGTAGGACCGCCTGCGCCGCCCCACGGGCTGTGCCTGGTGAGGGTTCGGTACTAAGACCGAGGCGATGCAGGTTAACGTGACAGGTAAGGGATAATGACCAACAAGACCTATAGCCCGCGCAAACAGGATGTCAAGCGCAAGTGGTTGATCGTTGACGCGGCGGGAACGCCGGTGGGGCGCGTCGCCGCCGAGGTGGCGGCGATCCTGCGCGGCAAGCACAAGGCAATTTTCGCGCCGCACGTTGATACGGGCGATCACGTGATTGTGATCAATGCCGCCAAGCTGACCCTGACCTCAAACAAGGCAACCAAGACGATGATCTATCGTCACTCGGGTTATCCGGGCGGGCTCAAGGCGCAGCGAGCCGGAGACGCGCTGGCGACGCGGCCGCAGGAGGCGCTGCGGCGAGCCGTGAAGGGCATGCTGCCCCACAACCGGCTGGGGCGCGACATGCTGCGCAAGCTCAAGGTCTACCGCGGCGCCGATCATCCGCACGAGGCGCAGCGGCCGGAGCCGCGCCCGCTCAAGAAGCAGACGGGAGATAAGAATGGCTGAACGATTCTACGGCACCGGACGCCGCAAGAACGCGGTGGCCAAGGTGTGGCTGGTGAGCCCGGGCCAGGGGCGGATCACGGTCAACAGCACCGCGATCGATCAATACGTCGGGCGCAGCACGCTCGAGATGCTGGTGCGCGAGCCGCTCGAGGTCACCGACAACGTGGCGCGGTTCGATGTCAAAGCCAGCGCGATCGGCGGCGGTGTCACGGGTCAGGCGGGCGCGGTGCGCCACGGCATCGCGCGCGCCCTGGTGGCCTATGACGAGAACCTGCGCTCGGTGCTGCGCAAGAACGGCATGCTCACCCGCGACTCGCGCATCAAGGAGCGCAAGAAGTACGGCCGCAAGCGGGCCCGCCGCGGGTTCCAGTGGACCAAGCGGTGAACCTGCTGCGGCGCTCGCCGCTGGCTGTATGGGCCGTGGTTGACTTCCTTGGGGGCGCGAGCTTCGCGCCCCCGCTTCACGCGGCATTGCAGAGAAATCGGAGGCGGCATCTCGTGAGCCCTACGGCGCAGGTTCTGTGAGATGCGTCACCTGGGTCAGGCCGGTTCCGTCAGCGTTGACGATCCAGACCTCGCCGCCATATTGCCCCTCGCCTATGAAGGCGAGCTTGCTACCGTCAGGCGACCACGCGGGTTCTGTCTCCACAAACGACATCCGCTCACTTGTCACGCGGTGCAAACCCGTGCCGTCCGCGTTGACGACCCACAGTTTTCGGGAACCGTCCCTATCAGAATCGAAAGCGATCAGGTTCTGTGTCGGGTGCCACGCGGGGTCCCAATCCATATACTGACCGGTCGTGATCTCGACCCGCTCAGTGCTACCTACCCTGACCTTCCAGATGTTGAACTTGGTGCCGGTCTCGAGCGCGTCACCACGCGCGTAGGCGACCCAAGTGCCGTCCGGTGACCATGTGGGATGACGCTCCGGCTTGGCCGAGGCAGCAGGATACGAGCCCGCCTCGCTGGCCAACGACGCGGTCAGTATGTCCCAGTCGTCTGCGCGATCGGTGACAAAAGCCAGCGTCAGATTGTCAGGGGCCCAGGCGGGATCGACGTTGGCGCACGCATACCTGGTCAGCTTCGTCAGATCCGACCCGTCGGGGTGTCCGACCCAGACTTGTGTGCTATCGTCCTGCGCGCGCGAAAAGGCGATCCGCTGGCCGTCGCGCGACCAGGCTGGAGAGGTGTCAACCTCGCTGCTCGGCGTAACCTGGGTCAGGTTGGTTCCACCGGCGCGAACCTTCCAGATGTGGCACTTGCCGTCTGCGTGGTTGGAAGCGAAGGCTATCCACTGCCCGTCGGCGGACCAGGACGGACTGCCACACGAAGGGCAGTCTTTGCCGCGATCCCCCGTCGCCAGCAGAGGCTGCTGCCATGCCAATGCGAGAACCAGAGCCGCCGCGCGTACGGCTCTCAACGTCAGCGCTTGCGTTCGCATCTCTCTGTGACCTCCCATTTCAGGGCGAGGGGTGCTGAAGCAGGAACTCCTCGACACCTCTGGGGAGAAAAGCAAAAACGGCCCGCGCGCTGATAGCGCACGGACCGCACCGATGGCCGGCCATGACGACCCAAACTCTTCGTTCTCTCGCAGGCTCTGCTCACGCCTCGGAACCTCGCCAAGCGCGGGCTTCAGTTCAGGCCAAAGAGCGAACACGAACCATTACGACTCAACGAACTCGAAACATGGAGACAGGAACCTCGCCCGCCAATCGGGCCAGGCCTGGACTCCTCAAGTCACACGAGACTTTACCGCATCTCCTCCTCCACGTCAATACTTCAGGCGGCTTTGATGACTGTTGGCCTTTCACGACATCGTCTCCGGAAGCCCGAAAATAGGTTCCTGCCCACATCTGAACTGTCTCCGCACCATTGCGCGTAACAGGCGCATGTGGAATAATGTAGCGAGTGGTGACAGCCGCAATCATGTCGGTCCGCGTCAAATCCACCATCGCTGCGTTCGCTCTCGTCGCCGTGTTGTGCCTGGGCATAACGGCGGCGTTTGCTGCCACCGGGTATGAGGTCTACTCGGTGCAGCCGGGCGACACCCTCGCCAGCATCGCCGCGCGCTTCCACGTCGACGAGTCCGCCATCGCCGATTTCAACGGGCTGGCGAAAGGCGCCACGCTCAAGGCGGGCCAGTCGCTTTCCATCCCCCTGGGACCGGACGCCGGCAGCGGCAAGGCTCAGGAGGAGTTCGCGGCCGAGGAGAAGCAGGCGCAGGACGTCGCAGCGACGCAGTTGACCATCAAGCCCGCGGCACAGACGCGAAGCGGCCCGGTGGTTGGTTACCTCGGCATCGCGACTGACAACACCGCCGCGCTGATCGATCCGCGCCGCAAGGACCGGGCATGTGCGATACCGCGCGGCACCAATCTGTGCGTCAGCAACGAGTGGGGCGACTACTATGGGGTGCTGATGTCCGACGGCGCTCTCGCCTGGCTGCCGAAGAAGGTCGTCAGCGTCCAGCAGGTCGAGTTGGTCGCGGGGATCGAGGTCGCGGCGAGCGCGAAGGGATGCGCGGCGCTTATTGACGCAGCCTTTCGCTACTACGGGCTGCCGTATCGCTATGGCGGCGCGCCCCCCGGCCCCACCGATTGCTCGGGCTTCGTTCAGACGGTTTTCCGCGACTGCGGCACAAGCCTGCCGCGCACCGCGGCAACCCAGTTCATGGTCGGCTACGCGGTTCCGCTGGAACAGCTTGCGGTCGGCGACCGCCTCTACTTCATTAATA
>Ga0315284_10014717_pt1 | contig 11140 bp, 15 predicted proteins | sample YL17G09_16_MG_FD_203696 | JGI IMG/M metagenome (GOLD analysis project Ga0315284, IMG submission 203696) | Sediment microbial communities from Yellowstone Lake, YNP, Wyoming, USA - YL17G09_16 | ecosystem: Environmental > Aquatic > Freshwater > Lake > Sediment | place: USA: Wyoming | collected...
TAACTCAGGTTCTGAAGACATAAATCGCTCTATCTCATCATGCAAACATGATTCCATGGGGAATGATATTCAGTTAAAAACTACTTCATCTGAAAAAATAGAACAGGATTATAATAATGCACAAGAATCCATGAACAGAAATATAAAAGATAAGAATGCGTAAAATTACAAAGTACTAATAACCATGAACCTCATAATATAATTATATCTAAAACATTATTCTGAAAAAGAGTGTATATGATTTATAAGGTCATAGAAATTATTAATGAGAATACCTTTAAAATATCCCCGAACTGGGAACATAAAGGTAAGTCGGGAAATATTGTTATTGCATGCATTTATAAACGGTCAGAAAAGGTTGATCCAGAAAGAAATGAAGGGAAAGAAATTATTACAAGGTTGATATTAGAGAAAGAAGTTGAAATTACAAATTACCTTTGGGTATCGCCTAACGAGGAATTATTATGTGATGTCTTTTATGAAGGTCGTAATATTGCAAATTACTTATTGAATATAAAAAATAAATAGGGATGAGTTATTAATGAGGTTCCCAGAAAAAATAGGCGACTTCTTAGAAGCCAGATGTAGATTATAATCTAAAAGTAAAAAAGGGTTCAGGGATATTTAATATCCCTGGAGGGTTTTAAGATGGTCGGGCCGCCATCCGAAGAGTATATCGGGTGGCGGCTAATTTATTTAAAAGGAGGAAGAATGAGAATTAGCACAGATGATATATTTGTTATTGTATTATTGTCATTGTTTTTTGGTGGTTTGATATATCTCAGCATAAAAAGCCGTTTAGATGAAAAACGGGGGAAGGAAGAAAAAAACGAGAAGTAATTCAGCAATAACAATAAATAGGAACGTTAAAAAAACACTAGGGTGGAAGGTTGTTAGGAGTATATTAATAACAATATCCTTTATAATTCTTTTACTTTCCAGGGCCTTTACTGAATCAGCAGATGAAAAAGAATCAAAATTCAATGAACTGGTGACAAAACTAAGAAAAGACGGATACAATGTACAATACTTCTATGATAAGAAATTCAAAATATATATAAATACACAAAAGAATGCAGAGAATCTTAACAAGGCTAACTACTTTGCTCCTTCTTTCGGAATATTTACAGAGGTGTCTTTTAATCAGTCCATAAAATTCATAGATAAATTCAGGGAACAATTACTGAAAGCTGAAAAAATATATGGTGTTCAAAAAGAGTATATAGTGGCTATATTGCAGGTTGAGACGAATTTTGGCAAGAGGGCAGGTAAGCAGTGCGTGCTAAATGCTCTTGCCTCAATGTATGTATATGGCAGGAAATGGGCTTATAATGAAATAAAGTGTTACCTGGACCTTGAGAGTAAGCTTTACACAGATCCTTTTGAGATAAAGGGAAGCTATGCAGGGGCGTTTGGGGCAGCACAGGCATTACCGACATCATATAAGAAGTTCGGTGTAGATTTTAATGAAGACGGAAAAATAGACCCAAACGATATTGAAGATGCAATAGGCTTTGTAGCAAATTACCTGAAGGAATGTGGGTTTTCAAAAACGCTTGAAAGTAAGAAGCAGGCAGTTTATTCATATAACAGACAGAAGAGTTATATCGATGTAATTGTGAAATATGCAAATGAGTTAAAATCAAAGTGTATTCCGTAATCGAAAATTGACCCACACCTATTGCATAATTTTGTCGACAGGAACAACCCAAGAGGTTAAAAATGGATTACAGTTCCGGGGCAAAATTATATCACAAATTACAAGGGGGCATGTATTTTACATTATTATTACTTGCCATAAAACACATTGTGTGATATAATTCATAATGACAAGGTTATTAAAATGATAGAACCCAAAATTAAGAAAAAAGTATTAGTTATTGATGATGAAGAAAGTATTACAAAACTATTGAAAATATTACTGGAAAAGGAAGGATATGAGGTTATAATCGCAAATAACGGTTTTGAAGGCATTGAAAGAACAAGGAGTGAAAAACCTGACCTTGTAATCACTGATTTAATGATGTCTGGCATAAATGGTTATCAGATTATATTTCGTTTATTGCATGAAGAGTACTTAGATAAAGACCCTAAATTTATAGTACTTACTGGTCGTTCAAAACGTAAAGAAGAAGATCTATCGAATAAATTAGGGGCATGCACATACCTTGAAAAACCCTTTAAAAGTGAAGTGCTTATTGACTTGGTCAGAAAAGTAATATGAAAAAAAATATTATTGTTGATGTTGACCTGAACATAATAAGGTTGCTTGAGGTACAGCTTAGCAGCTGGGGTTATACGGTAATGACATGCCCAAATAGCCTTGACTGTCTGGACATGGTTACTGAACACAAGCCTGATTTAATACTCCTTGATATAATGATGCCGGGACTGGATGGAGTATGCCTTTGTTCTGAACTTACCACGAGCTTTGATATTCCGGTCATCATGGTAAGCGCCTTGCAGGATAGCAAAACAAAAAGAGATTTAAAATTTATGGGAGCCTATGATTACATAACCAAGCCCATAGACATGGATGATCTGAAAACCAAGCTTCAAAAAGCACTATGTCATTAGAAACCCATTAAAAGATTTTTAAAGTGAAAAGGAGGTTACAAAATGTGGACCCCAATTATTGGTGAGAATGCAGGAAAGATCTGGCAGGTTTTGAATGAGAAGGGTCAGACTGACATTGGTAAATTAAGAAATGTTACTGGTTTAAATAACCAAGAACTATATCTTGCTTTAGGGTGGTTATGTAGGGAATCAAAAATAGGAATCGAGCAAAAACAAAATATAGTACTAATAAATTTAGCATGAAAATAATGTGCTAATGAAATAAAGGTATTTAATATTTTGAATCTTATGAATCTGATGATGAATCTGATGAATCTGATGAATCCTTGACTTTGATGTCTATATTTTATAAGATAAGACTCAAATGGAATGTTTTACAAATTCAAAAAAGGTCAACAAGCTATTTTCCTTGAGAGTAAGACTTTTCAGACAGACAGACAGACCCCCTTAAAAACTTAAAAATATATTTTAATATTTTAATTTTATACATCGGTAACTGCGAGGTATTTTTTTATGCCGGATTGATATTCCAATCGGCATTTTTTTATTTTTTAGTAAATGGATTTTTTCAGTCCGCAGCACCTTCCGAAGTAAATCGTAACGTAAGACTACGAAATTTCGTAGTTATGGGAAAATATCTACTACCCAAAGCAAACCTGTTTTTGTCTGCCTACCGGAACTCAGAAGTGTCGGTTTTTTGACAATATTGCCAGACTTGCTCTTGGAATCTTTCAGTCAGCGCACAGCGGACAAGGTTTTGTAGTGTTAATCAGATATCTTTGCTCTCTTGCCTGTTCGAATAACTCTGAAAACCTGTTCTTGTCCGGCCTTATACCGGAAAAAGCCTCAGCCGGCGTCAGCCCGAACAGGGGCCCATAAGGCCTGATATTGTTGAATTCTGGTACAATTACAGATTTGTAAAATTTACTTGATTCTGTGATTATTTTTTTATATTATTATATTGTCTTGGAGATGGGGTTCTCCTTTAACCGTACCGATGAAAATCGGGGCTAATAACTCCTATTCATTTATAGTTGAAAGGAGACCCTATGGAAAAGATTTATCTTATCAGTGCTTTATGGTTGTTCCTCGCCGTATTATCCGCGATTATTGCTTACCATCTTAAGATTTCTATAGCTTTAATTGAAATTTGTATTGGTGTTATTGCCGGGTCAATTGCAAACAAGTATTTTGCTGTTAATTCTTTCGGTAATAATCTTGAATGGCTAAAGTTTCTTGCTTCAACCGGCGCCGTTTTTCTTACATTTCTTGCCGGAGCTGAGTTGGACCCTAAAGTATTAAAAATAAAATGGAAAGAAGTATTGGTAGTAGGGTTTATTGGGTTCCTTGCTCCTTTTTTGGGTTGTTCCCTAATTGCGTTTTATTTGCTTAAATGGAACTTTCAAGCCAGCCTTTTAACCGGAGTGGCTCTTTCAACTACATCTATGGCTGTGGTTTATGCTATAATGCTTGAAACAGGTTTTAATACAACAGAATTCGGGAAGGGAATACTTGGTGCGTGTTTTATTAATGATTTAGGAACAGTTATTGCCCTGGGGCTAATTTTTGCGCCTTTTACTTATAAAACATTAATTTTTATCACTGCAATAGTGATAATGATGGTATTGTTCCCGACTTTAACCACATATTTTACCAAGGTTTATGGAAACCGGACTGCGTCAATTCGTGTAAAATGGGTATCTTTTGTATTATTTGCTATGGGCGCGTTGGCAATATGGTCTGGAAGTGAAGCAGTTTTACCCGCATATATAGCTGGAATGGTACTTGCTGAGTTTGCAGCCCAAAATCATGCATGGGTAAGGCGGTTAAGGACACTGACTATAGGATTTCTTACCCCTTTCTATTTTATCCGGGCCGGTTCACTTGTTTCATTGCCGGCTCTGTTTTCGGCACCTATAATATTTATCGTTCTTTTTATGAGTAAAGTAGGAACTAAAATATTTGGGTTATATCCTGTGATTGGATTGTTTCGTAAGATATTTTCAGAACGATGGTATTATACTCTTTTAATGTCTACAGGATTGACATTTGGCACAATCTCAGCGCTTTATGGGTTCACCCATGGGATTGTAACAGAATCCCAGTATTCATTTTTAGTAATGGTTGTAATTGGAAGTGCTGTTATTCCAACAGCTATTGCTAATTTCAAATTTTTACCTAAACATTTAATACTTACTGGTATCAGTAGAAAACATGAAGGGATTAGACCCGAGGGAACAGATGAAGAATAATATAATTCTATTTTATAGTCTTAGAATTTCATAGATTTTTGCTACAATCCAAGAAGGAGGTATTTCCAGCAGAATCAAGAATTGAAGAAGCATAATAAAAATGCCTAAAATAAAATATATTATATTTCTTTTAGAAAAAGAACTCGAACAGCAAATACATTGTTCGGAAAATAAGGAAAAACGCAATAATAATCGAGGAGGAGACCATGACAGTAATTAAGAATGTAAAGGCAAGAGAGATTTTGGACTCAAGAGGTAACCCTACGGTAGAAGTAGATGTTGTGCTTAACAACGGTATTATAGGTAGGGCGGCGGTTCCTTCGGGCGCATCAACAGGTTCTCGTGAAGCCGTTGAACTGCGCGATAAGGATGCATCGCGGTATCTGGGCAAAGGGGTTCTAAAAGCGGTAAAGAACGTAAATACTGCCATAGCTGGTGAAATTCAGGGGATGGATCCGGAAAAACAAAAAGAAATAGATAATATGATGATTGCATTGGATGCTACGGAAAACAAAGGAAAATTGGGGGCTAATGCAATGCTTGGAGTATCTCTTGCTGCAGCAAAAGCAGCAGCTCTAAATAAAGGGTTGCCGGTCTATGCGTACATCGGGGGGAAAGATGCAAGACGCATCCCTATACCGTTTTTTAACATTCTTAACGGAGGCAAACATGCTGATAATAACGTTGACATACAGGAATTTATGATTGCTCCAATAGGAGCTCCGACATTTAAGGAAGCTTTACGATATGCCGCAGAAACATACCACAATCTTAAAGCAGTTCTGAAATTAAAAGGCCTTAACACTGCGGTGGGCGATGAAGGAGGTTTTGCGCCGAACCTCACTTCCAATGAAGAAGCAATAAAAGTAATTATTACAGCAATTGAAAAATCGGGGTATAAACCCGGCAAAGATATATCCATTGTGCTTGACCCTGCGGCAAGCGAGTTTTATCAGCAGGGGAAATATTTACTCAAAGCAGATAATAAAATGCTCTCGTCTGAAGAAATGGTTAACTACTACGATGATTTAATATCAAAATATCCAATTATTTCAATTGAAGATGCTTTGGCGGAGAACGATTGGGACGGATGGCGGATACTCACCCAGAGACTCGGCAAGAAAATCCAATTGACCGGGGACGATATATTCGTGACAAACCCGAAAATTCTCAAAGAGGGTATTGAAAAAGGCATTGGTAATTCCGTGTTGATAAAACTGAACCAGATCGGCACGTTGACGGAAACGCTGGAAACAGTTGAAATTGCAAAGAAAGCAGGTTATACCTGCGTATTTTCGCATCGTTCCGGGGAGACAGAAGATTCGTTCCTTGCCGATATTACTGTAGCAACAAATGCAGGGCAGCTCAAGACAGGTGCTCCTGCAAGGTCTGAGAGATTATGTAAATACAACCAATTACTTAGAATTGAGGAAGAATTAGGCAACAGGTCAATATTTAAAGGGACATTCAGGTGAGATATTATTGCCCAAACTGCTGGAAAGATTATTGGGTTGAGGATTTTAAAACTTGCCCTGAATGTGGTTACAGTATTAAAAAGCATAATGATAAAAGCTATGTGGATAAACTCTTAAATGCTTTAAATCACCGAGCCGGAGAAGTCAGGCTTTTTGTGATTATGATATTAGTGCAGAGAAAAGAAAAACGAGCAATTCCCTATCTTGATAAATTATCCAAAGAGACAAAAGACCCGTCTTTGGTAAAAGCGGCACTGGAAGCAGTTATGAGAATTCATGAAGGTAAGTAATTTTACTTAACTAGGCAATGATGCTAAATGATATATTTTTTTAAGTTGATAACTTCTGTTTAGAGGTGTTTAAAGCATTCTCTTATATAAGGCAAACCATGTCAAAAAAATGGATTAATAAAAATGTAATTGGAATGGGAACGGCAAGTTTCTTCAGTGATTTCTGCCATGAAATGGCGACTTCTATTTTACCGGCATTTCTTGTAAGCATAGGGGCTTCGGCTGCAATATTGGGAACAATAGAAGGTTTTGCTGATGCGATATCTTCTTTTGCAAAACTTGGAGCCGGTTTTTATTCAGATAAAAAGGGTATTCGAAAGCCAATAGCAGTTTTAGGATATTTATTAACAGCTATTGGCATGGGTTCTTTTATAGTAGTTTCATCGGCATTTCAAGCTCTTCTGGGAAGAGTAGTAGCGTGGTTTGGAAGAGGAATACGCGGCCCGGTGCGGGATGCGATGCTCTCTGCATCAGTTGAGAGAAAAGATACCGGTAAAGCCTTTGGTTTCCACAGAACAATGGATACTGTTGGAGCTATTTTGGGACCTGCTTTAGCATTAGTGTTAGTGTCAAAATACAATTACAGACAGATTTTTTGGTTTGCACTTATTCCCGGACTCATTTCAGTGGCGGCGTTTCTATTTTTAGTCAGTGAAGTTAACGAAGAACCTAACCCTCATATGAGGTTTCTACCTGCGTTAAAAGGGTTGCCCGGAAAATTTAAACGATATTTAGTTGGTGTCGGGATATTTGGAGCTGGCGACTTTTCCCATACCCTTTTAATATTGATGGCTGCCCAGGTTTTAAAACCAACCTACGGTACTGTTGCTGCTAATACTGCGGCGATATTGCTCTATGTTTTCCATAATATCTTCTATGCAGGATTGTCTTTTCCGATCGGGTATCTGGGTGACAGGATAGCAAAGAGAAAAGTATTATCCCTGGGTTATTTATTATCTGCCGTTATGTGCGCTGGATTCATTTTTATCGTGCCTAAGTTCTGGGCTCTTTCCATTCTATTTATCATTGGGGGAACGTTTATCGCTTCAGAAGATGTCTTAGAAGGGGCTATTGCCGGAGAACTTTTGCCAGAAAATCTGAAAGGCACGGGTTTCGGGATTCTTGCGACAGTAAATGGCATAGGGGATTTTATATCAAGCATAATAGTTGGTTTCTTGTGGGTTACAGTTTCTCCAGAGGCGGGGTTTATATATACAGGAGTTTTAAGCTTAATTGGAGCATTAGTTATCTGGAAATTGGAATAATTGCGAAAAAAAGGGGACTAAAGAAATAGAAGTTACAGAAGAACAGAAATATTTTGTATCTTCGAAATTAAGTTATTGAATGAGATAACAGATGTATTATCCAAAAAGAAATAAATAATTAATGGTGGCTTTATAATTTGGCAAAATCTACAACAAGTAAAAAAGAACGTTTTGAAAATATTATGCGGCCGAATCGTCATCTCGGTTATGATTATTTTAAGGTTGGAATTCATATTTGTAATAAAGGGGCTTATAAAATAGCTGAAGTCTTATTTAAAAGAGCAGTTTGGCTTAACCCATTTGAACCAAAATTTAAGATACATTTAGCCCGATGCCTTTATCATCTTAATTTGTTGGAGGAAGCTCATAAATGGATTATAGAAGCACTTAACCAAGATTTAGAAGATAAAGATGCACAAATTGTATTGAAATGGATAAATGAATCCATTAAAAGTAATAATAAATTAGGAGAAACAAAATGAATAATGGTATTTGCGCTTATATTATATGGAAGTTAGAATAGATGGAAAAACAAATTATATTTCCAAGGGGTAGCATAAATATTTAAGGCACGCTTATATGCAGAATGCATTGACTTATCATGATTATGAAAATATAATAGTAAAAATTAAACGGATTTGTAATACTTTTCATATTGATTCACTGAATCAACAAATTGTCGCTATTAATGAGGTCATACATGAAAGCAATGTTATTAATGTCGTGCTTCTTGGTAGGTTTAAGTCAGGGAAAAGTTCATTCCTTAATAGTATTCTTGGCCAGAATATCATCCCGGTAGGTATCCTGCCATTGACTGCAGTGATTACTCGTGTCAGATATGGAGTAAAAGACAAAGCTGAGGTTTTATTTCTGAACGGTCAAGTCAAAGATATAACCTTTTCAGAATTGGTGGATTTTATCTCTGAAGAAGGTAATCCTGAAAATGTAAAAAAAATTGCCAGAGCTGATTTGGAACTTTCCTGTCTTCTGGAATATTTAAACATTCAGTTTGTGGATACGCCCGGGTTAGGGAGTGTTCATATACATAATAACATAACGACAAAAGATTGGTTGCCCAGAGTTGGAGTCGCTTTTTTAATGATAAGTATTGACCATCCTCTTTCAGAAAATGATATTACTTTATTAAAAGAATTAGAAACTCACACTTCTGAAATCAACATTATTCTTACAAAGATAGACCTTGTTTCTTATGAAGAAGTAAACCGTGTAATTGGATTTATTCAAACTCAAGTTAGGCAAAAATTAAATAGAGAGTTACGGATTTTCCCTGTTTCGAACAAACCCGGATATGAAACGGTACGTTCAGCAGTCTACGAGTATATTCGGCGCTCCATAGGTGATCAGCAGGTCAGTAAATCAATAGAGATAATCTATCACAAATTCGGTTCAATTACTTCCGGATGCCATAAATATCTTTTACTTGGTCTTTCAATGGCTACAGCAAACCAAGAATCCCGCCAGCAGTTATACCAGCAACTCCAGCAGGAACGTCATAATTTGTTGATAATTGAGAATGAAATTAAACTCATTGCCAGCGATATAGAATCGCGGTTAAGAACTGATTTATATGAAAAATTCCAGGAGCAATATTCCCAAGTAAAGGTGCAGCTTGTTAAAAAATTAAAGGAACAAATGCCTTATTGGAAAGGGAACCATTATAAAACCTCGGTAACCTTTAGAAAATGGCTTGAGGATAGTTTAGTCGGTCATCTGGTAATTGTATCAGAAAAAATAGGGCCCCGATTATCCAAAGAATATTTAGATACGGCATTAACCAGTTACACGCGGATTGTTCGTGCTTTCCAGGACAGGTTGGCTCAAGATATTGAAAAAGCTCTGCATACTAATTTTAGCGGAGCTAATTTTGAGGTTAAAATTGAAAAGCCAAAACAACCGGACATACATATTGACTATGTTTTAATAAGCCCTTTGGAACTATTATTCTGGTTTGGCTTTCCGATGTGGTTATTTCGGACTTTGGTTAACCGTCAATTTATGCATCAAGTCCCAGAAGAAATAGGGAAAAACCTGTCTCGTCTGTCATCCCAATGGGTTGAAGCGATTATTTGTTCAATTAATAATATAGCACAACAGGCAGTTGAGTTTATCAAGGATGAAATTACCACTATTGAAAGCATTTTGGCTGAGGCGTTTGATAATAGGAAAGATATAGAAAAAGCTATTTTAGAGCTGGAGATTATTAAATCCAGTTTCAGGGAATAAAAAAATCAAAATCGAGGTTCTGTGGAAATATATATTTTTTTAGATGTTGTTTTTAGCGTTATTGCAGCGCTCGTGGCGTTCTTGATTGCTTACGGAGAATATGCCCGTCATTATGCTACAAAAACAGAACCGTTGAAACTCGCTTTTAGAACTGCTGGTTTTGCCTTTATTGTATTTCTTGTCTTAGGGATGTTTGCGGCAATAATGCTGCATAGGGAAATATCTAAATGGTGAAATGAAAAGAGCTTCTCAAAGTCAACTAAAAGAGAAGTGTGTCAGAACTGAAGTTAGTTTACCGTCCAGCGTGAGGAGTTGCCGTTTTGTCGACGATAAGTAAAAAAACAAGTAGGTAAATATCCGAACTTATCCGACGAGAAAATGCTGATTTTTGTTGGTTTTTAGCGATGTTTCAGAATATTTCAAAATATTAATCATACCTCATACCAAATCTGATAAATCCCCTTATCCCTTGTTCCAAATTGTTTCATTTATTATATAGTTACTCTATTCGAATCAGCAAAAACTATTTGACATTAATGATTTTATTTCATTATTTCATTGACAAAACATTATTCATATGATAATATTGATATATATACATATGTAAATATGATGTTGTTAATATTAAGGAGGGTATTCGAATGGATGAGCTAATAAACATTATTAAATCAATCTCTGATAAAACGAGATTAAGAATCCTGCATCTTTTAATAAAATCAGGACGTGAATTATGTATATGCGAAATAATGGATTCACTCCAGTTGCCGCAACCCAATATATCAAATCATATAAGGGAATTAAAAATAGCAGGGTTGGTTAAAGAGAAAAGAAACGGCAAGTTCATTTTATATTTTGTTGATAAATTGCAGGATAGATTCATGGAAAATATTAAGGAGGCTGTCAATTCAGCCCCGGAAAAGTACTTTATTGAAGATGATAAAAGACTAAGAAAAAGGCTATCATTAAGAATCAACGGAAAAATTGTAATAGGTGTCAGGAAAGGATAACTAATGAAAGAAAAAACAAAGCTGTTGATA
>Ga0315284_10014718_pt1 | contig 11140 bp, 9 predicted proteins | sample YL17G09_16_MG_FD_203696 | JGI IMG/M metagenome (GOLD analysis project Ga0315284, IMG submission 203696) | Sediment microbial communities from Yellowstone Lake, YNP, Wyoming, USA - YL17G09_16 | ecosystem: Environmental > Aquatic > Freshwater > Lake > Sediment | place: USA: Wyoming | collected...
GAATGTAACCAGATGCTTTCAGATGGGTTACCTTTATATGTCCAGGAGATAAGGTCTCAATACATGTTTCCATCATTTGTGTTTGTGGCGATGAAGAAACCTCCAGGTCATGAATTCCCAATCTTTCCGAATAGGCATACAGCTCGGCAGGATGAGAAGCAATCCCAAATGCCGCGTCATTTAATAGAGCAATCTGACCATCCGGATGGCACATGATCTTTAACCACACCAGCATCCGCCGCACGGCTTCGATACATACCGGCTCCATTAAAAGGAGCCTTCCCCTCCCCTGGCGGGGAGGGGCTAAGGGAAGGGGAGCGGGAAACGCCCTCATCAAATTAATCAGATCAAGCAGATCCTCCAGAATGATACTGTGGTACATGGGGCTCAGTTCGAAATGCCCGCCGTCTTCCAATATCTGTTCAGACAATTCCCGTTTTAATATCCAGAGCCCCTTATCGATCCATGCGTCAGCTTCCCTTCCTTCAAAGAAAATCCCTGCAAATACCAAAGCTTTCGCATTGGCAAACAGGTGGTTTCCCTGTAGGTGAAATTCCATTCGTTTGGCTAGGAATCTTACCTGTACGGCCAAGCTTTTCAGAACCATTGGCGGCAGTGCATTGTCCGCCAATGCCCACTTGATCCAGTTGACGATCCGCAGGGAAAGAGGGTAGGGCTCCCATCCGTTACCCCTTGCGGGTGGGTTTTCTTCCACCCAGCGCGTTATTAAAGCGCGATGCCAAGTACGGCGTTCAGTAGCCGTGGCGCCGTTCAAATCATCAAAATAATGTAAATTGTACAGCCAGAGCTTGGTACAATCAGGACGATTCCAGTCGGAAGCGGAAATAATATCATGCTCCTCATTGAGGAACCGGAACCGATTGGAAGCAATGAGTGATGGTGATTTCTTTGCCGGAACGTACCAAGCACCGGAAAGAGGCCGAATGCAAGGCGGGGGTGTTATATCGGGTTTGGGGTGATAGAGCTTATGCCAGATACGACCGTAGATTTGAACAGGCCGTAGATAACGCAGGGTATTAAAGTACCGGGAGGCCTTCAACATCAATATCGGGACACAATAATGTCCGCAATTCTTTCGCTGGCCTTGCCATCCCACAGCGACGGTACGGCACATCTTTTCACGCCACCGTCCAAAATATGATCAACTTCTGATCGCAGGCGTGACATGTCCTGGCCCACGAGGATGTTTGTGCCTATGGATACAGTAACAGGTCGCTCCGTATTTTCGCGCACGGTCAAGCAGGGCACGCCAAGGTAGGTTGTCTCTTCCTGTATACCACCGGAATCGGTGATCACCAGTTTAGCCCTCTGCTGCAAACTCAAGAAATCCATGTATCCGAGAGGCTCTATCATTTGAAAACGACGGTTCTCACTGATCCTTAAGCCTGACTCAGCAATTCGCGCGCGCGTCCGGGGATGAATGGAGAAAATAATATGAATTTTTTTACTTATATCTTCAAGGGTTTCCATGATCTTTGCGAGCATCATCGGTTCATCCACATTGGAGGGCCGGTGCAAAGTGACCAAAACATACGGATGGTCTTCAATCTTTAATGTTGAGCATAGAGCAGGCCATCTCAATCGCGCTTCTGGCAGCAGCCGCACTAAGGTATCAATCATGACATTGCCGACAAAGTGAATCTTCTCAGGTGCGATGCCCTCACGAATCAGGTTTTCATCGCCATCAATGGATGGTGTGAAAAGCAGATCTGCAATCTGATCTGTTACAAGCCGGTTAATCTCTTCCGGCATCGTCCGGTCAAAGGAACGAAGACCAGCCTCCACGTGACCGATGGGAATGAGCAACTTGGCGCATACCAGTGCCGCCGCCAGAGTAGAATTGACATCCCCTGGAACAAGAACCATATCCGGGTTCTCCTCCAAAAGAACGTTTTCCAAGCGTGTCATGATTTGCGCCGTCTGCACCGCATGAGAACCCGATCCAACCCCAAGATTTATATCCGAAGCCGGAATGCCCAACTGCGCAAAGAAGATAGCGGACATGTTAGTATCGTAGTGTTGGCCCGTATGCACAAGAATCTGCCTAACCCCTTTTTTATTCACCAACGCCTTGATGACCGGCGCGATTTTCATGAAATTCGGCCTAGCGCCGACGACATGTAGTATTTTCATAAAGTTAAAGTGATCTTCCTATGCACTTGTCCTATGGGCATAGATTCATTGATGAACGTTACACCTTCACCCACCCTCCCCTCATCAAACTCTCAACAGTAGCAATAGACGCCAGGGTCACATTTTCAATCTCCGCAAATGGTATCAGCGCCTCTCCTCCATGGAGCAGCCGGTCAGTCAGTAGTTTGAACTGGGTTTGATGGCCCTTATCGATGGATGTTTTGAGCCCTTTAAATCCTGAAAAGCCGTAGGCTTCTGTTTTACGGAAATTATCCATGACGGCAATCCGCCCCTGACTGTACACCTCCAACCTCTCCTTGGAATAGGCCTTGTGCCCATTCGCGAAATAATTAACCACGCCATTAGAACCATTGGCAAACCGCAACAGAATGGATGCGTTATCCGTATTCATCTTCGTGCCTGGCCCCAGCGCATTCATGCAGACTGCCGCAATCGGACTGCCGGCCAGATAGACCAACAGATCCAAATAATGACAAGCCTCGCCGATGATGCGGCCGCCGCCGATCTCCATATCATGCACCCAAACGGATGGAGGGATGGCACCGGCATTCATGGTGGCCACCAGATTAACCGGCCCGGGTTGTTCTCCCAGGGCCTTTTTGATGGCCTGAATGTGGGGTGAGAACCGGCGGTTAAACCCAACGGTAAGGCTTTTTTTGCCATCCTCATAAGCCTTTTTAACCACCTCAAATTCACTACGGCTAAGGGCCAGTGGTTTTTCCACGAACACATCTTTTCCAGCCTGCAGACATTCCACGACCAGCCCGGCGTGCAGGTTATGCCGGGTGGTGATCATCACTATCCCCACATAGGGATCGGCAAGCACTTCCTTGTAATCCGTGGTGCTGGTGGCAATGCCATATTTTTTCGCTAAATGTGTACCAGACAGACCGTTGGCGGATACAATATAGCTGATGGGCATATGGCATTTTTTTAGGGCAGGCAATACGGTCATTGCGGTGTAGTTACCGGCCCCGATGATGCCTATACTTTTTCCAGGGGAGAAATCTTTAGAAACGACCAGGATGGTACGTTCTATCGTCTCCGCGCCAGGATACACCAGAATAGACGCAATGGATGGTGATTGTCCCATGTTGTCGTATATATAGTGATAATCATCCAAGTTCACCCTTTCGGTGATCAGTGATTTCACATCTAATTGTCCAGAAGCAATGGCCTGTAATACGGCTTCAAAATTGCGTTTCTCCGTCCAGCGGACAAACCCTATAGGATAATCCTGCCCCTTTTCTTCGTAATTTTCATCGTACCGACCGGGGCCGTAGGAGCAGCTCACCTGAAAGGTCAGTTCTTTTTCATAAAACTCTGCACGGTTCAGATTCAGCCCCACCACACCGACTAAAATGATACGCCCCCGTTTGCGGCACATACGGGCCGATTGGGAGACGACGTCATCCGTTTTTGCCGAGGCCGTAATGATTATCCCGTCCGCCCCCAAATCACTGGTCTGCTGCAACACTGCGGCCACCACATCAGATTCTTTGGGGTTGATGGGGGTGATGCCCCACTTCCGGGCCATCTCCAGTTTTTTCGGTTCCAGATCGATCCCCACCACCCGACAGCCATTCATTTTAAGCAACTGTGCGGTGATCAGCCCGATCAGACCCAGGCCAATCACCACGATAGTTTCTCCCAGGGTGGGCTGGCAAAGCCGCATTCCCTGCAAACCAATGGCGCCGACCACGGTAAATGCCGCCTCTTCGTCGCTGATATTATCCGGAATCTTCGCACAAAGATTCTGCGGTACACATACATATTCTGCATGCTTCCCATTGGACGCCACCCTGTCGCCGACTCGAAACTCAGACACGCCCGCGCCGGTTTCCACTACCACGCCGACGTTGCAATAACCCAAGGGAAGGGGTTCATCTAATCTCTTGAAGACAGCTTCCAATGTCGGCAATAAACCATCCGCCCTGATCTTATCCAGCACCAGTTTGACCTTGTCCGGCTGTTGGCGGGCCTTCTGTAGCAGATTGGCTTTGCCAAACTCCACCAACATGCGCTCCGTGCCCAAAGAAACGAGGCTGTGCGTCGTTCTAATCAGTACCTGCCCGTAGCCAACCTTTGGTACGGGCACGTCTTCGAGATATGTTTCACCAGTGTTAAGGTTTTGAATTATTTGTTTCATTGAAGTAGTGCCTCTTTATCACTCATGTTGATGAATTATCATCGGTGGGAGAACCACCGTAACTTCATCAGGTGCATCTTTGAAAACAACCGCATTTGCCCCTATGCGCACATTATTTCCGACTCGCAAATTCCCGATAACCTTTGCGCCGGCGCCCATATTATAATTGTCTCCGATTGTGGGGGCGCCATAGTGTAGAGACGTTTTGAGGGGGTTCGATCCAATGGTTATCTGTTGGTAGATGGGACAATTTTTCCCCAAGACCGCACCGTTAGAGATGAATATCCCTTTAAGAAAGTACGGGCATTCCCCAATCTCAGCTCCCAGCGCGATACTGCTGCCCATACACCAGCTACAGTAGTAATAAAGCTGCTTGCAGAACAGTCTCCAAGGGGTAAAGACGCTGTGACGCGCCTTCTGTCTAAACACCCAAAAACCGGCTTCGCCCCCTCCAAAGAAAAAAAAGATAAGTCGGACCATCATAACGTGTTCCTTCTATTTTCATCCCCGTGCGGAAGAATATGAGAAACAATCTGCCGGAACTTGCCATTGGTTTCACGTGGAATAGCGCTTAGATATTCAAATTTTATATTGATCTTATCACCTAAATAGCGATGCATTTCATTATCTAAAGAGCGTTCATCCGTTGAGTCATAACCAGGCGAACGAACAATCTTCACCGTTACACTATTGATATTGTCCTGAACCAATTGAGCTTCCTCAATTTTGGCTGAATCCTTGAACAGAAAATCCAATCGTCCTAATTGGCGACCATCCGGGGTTATGATATATGACTCTATCCGACCATCGATTTTTTCGACCGCAGGTGACTGTCGGCCACATGAACAAGGTTTCCCAGACAAAGTGGCTATGTCGCCGATGTCATAACGAATCAAAGGCATGGCAAAATTATGAAATCCCGTGCAAACAATGCGGCGCATATTGTCAGGCATACCTGCCAAGGGAAGAAACTCCACCACCCCAAACTCCATATCAACATGATAAATGTGTCTCTCACACTCACTGATATTGCCGCATTGTTCCGATGCGCCATATTGATCAGCCACGTCCGTTTCGAAGGCTCTGCTGATCACTGCTTGCTGGTGGGGCAAAAGGGTTTCTGCGCCGGTCACTACCACATGAGGGGGATGTGGTAGGCGAATACGCCTGTCCAAAAAGTAGCGTGCAAGCAAATAGATTGCTGAGGGATATCCGGAGTAATAATTAACCTTGCGACTACAGAGGTAATCGGCGACCGGGGGCATGTTTTTCTCTGTCAAATGATGTACTGACATATATGTCTGGCGCATCGGCAGATTTCGACGCCAAACCGGCGGATCCATTGACGTCAGAGGAACGACATCGCGACCGGCAAATACAATAAATGGATCGTGTAGTTTCAGTCCGAAGCGCTCTCGATGACGCCACCAGACCGCCCACTGCCAAGGCTGTGTATCCATATCAGAAATCAATTGTAATGATGTCCCGGTCGTTCCTCCCGTATGGCCATGCCTGATCCTCTTTTGAGGCCAGCCTTTGGAATGGAGATCTCGAAATCGTTTTCGAATCGTTGATTTTTCGAGGACAGGCAGCTTATGTAAGTCTTCGGTGGTTCTGATATCCCTGGGCGTTAGCTTTCTTGCATCGAATATTTCCCGGTAATAAGGAACTGTCTGGTAAGCATGTTCAATCACTAACCTTAGTTGCTCATTCTGATATGCCTGCTGTCCTGCTAGAGACCACCATTGAGATTGCCGGAGAAACTCTAGCGCGTTATGAAATGTATTATTGTACCTGTCACGTCGCATATTGACGCCGGCAAGAGAGCAGGCGGCATTCTGCATGCATACGGGCATTTTACTATAGAGATCAAACCATTGACTATGTCCCATATGTCGACCTCCCTCTGTGTCTACAGAGAGCATTGAAGCGCCTATCACTTGATGTCATCAAGACCTGCCTGAGGTGTCCTTTCCCAACCAATCCCCCCCCGGCCATGTACTGAAAAAACCTCTCCACAATACTCCACGAAGCGATCCGCCCATATGGCAGAGTCGAATTGCTTGCGCTTCTCATAAACACCTTGTCTAAGCTTCTGGTATACCTCGTCGTTCTCAACAACGACTTTCATCGCCTCGAAGAGAGCGTCCGAATTATCCGGCTCAACAAATAAGCCGCTTTGGTCGTCAACTATTTCCGGAATGCCCCCACACCGTGTTGTGATAATGGGAAGTCCTGCTGAATACCCTTCGAACACTGCGCCGGGATAACCCTCAGTGGCAGCCTTTGTTGGCAAGAGAAGCATATCATAGTGCTTGAGCGTTGGTATCACATCTTCAGGAGACAGAACACCACAGTACTTGACTCTCTTGCATGCTTCAAAGATATGCTGTTCCAGATCATTAAACAAAGGTCCATAAATATCTACCCTGATTCCCTGTTCAAACCGCTCCGCGGCTTCTATGATCTCGCGGATCCCCTTGTACGCACGCACCTGACCGACATACACAAAGCGCCGACAAGATTTGTTTTCCATCGATGGAGTATATCCTTTGTCACTCATGGGACGGCTTGTAGGATACCACTTAACATGAGAAATGCCCCTCTCGCAAGCCAAACGCACCAGATTCTGTGTCTGCGCCAGATACAGATTGGCATGTTTGATGACAAAATGGGCAACACGTCCCTTGAAGGGGCCTAAGTCCAGATAATCGAAACCCGCAGACTTACGCACAACGAAAGGTTTGCCCAGGACACGGGATATCACAAGCAACAAGAGGCCCAGTGAAGGCAGTGCAGTTGAAGCAGAATAAACGGTTATTACATCCATGTGCCTTGCCTTCAAGATAACTGCACTGCATAAGTTCAGTAGGCCACGTAACGAGTTGCCCTTACGGCTGCGAATTGCATTGAAGTCCACAACCTCAACCACGACGTCATTGCGGCGCTGCAGCAAATCCACGAGAATTTTAAACGAAATCGATATTCCCCCTATTGGAGGAGGCAATGGTCCAATTGCAAGAATCTTTAATTTTGACCTTTGCACATTCACGGTTTGGGGTCGGGTTAGATTTTTCAAGGTCATTTTTCATTCACAAATCATGGATCAGACCGTTTAATCTAAAACCGTCCCGCAAGCACGTCTTCGAACAATCTGATCATGGCATCGGTTCGTTTGTCTATCCGAAAAGCTTCGGCACGTTTTCTTCCTTTTTCGACGGCCCGAGTCGCTTCTTCAGGCGTGCGATTCAGCGTTTTCAAGACCGCCTCCCGCAGGGCATTCGGATCATCCGGTGGCACCATCAGCGAATCAGTCCCCGCAAGCACTTCGGGGATGCCGTCAACGTTACTGGCCACAACAGGCAGTCCAGCACTTATCGCTTCTGCCAGCACCCTACCGAATGCTTCTGTTCTCGTGGGATGAACAAGAAGATCAGAGGCAGCCAATAGGCGAGGCACATCCTTTCGGTGTCCCAGAAATCTTACTCTCTCGCTCCAGTTCTCTTGGGTGATCCACATTTCCATTTTTTGGAGCATTTCTTTAGTACCAGGGACACTCAAATCGGGTAAGCCAACATACAGCAAATACATATTATACTGCTCCAAAACAGGGCCCAAGGCATCCAGAAGCGTATCAATCCCTTTAAAAGCCGCGCATCGTCCGACATAGATGACAAGACGAGCAACTTTAGGCATCCCCAATTCTTTGCGTACCCCTTCTCTATCCGGGGTCACACTGAAAAAAACATCGGGAATTGAATTGTAGATTATGCGTGTGTGTTGAGGCGACGTTTTGGAGAAAGTAATCCAATGACTAGCGGCAGATTCGGAAATTGCATAATACCGGATGCGACGGCTGCATCGAACGGAAAAACGCCGGAATTCATGGACATACTTATTGTGACGATCGCGATCAACGATCGAGCGTAATCCCGCAACATGCTGTACTCGCATACCCCGGGTGGCCCACGCCGCTAAGACCGTCGGCAACACCATCGAAGTCTCGATGATGTCATATTCGTTTTCCCGAATCAAACGTCGTAATTTCATGATCGCCTTAACCATGCTGGCAATAGACGGGTGGATGCGCATACCAAGGAAATGCACTGTGGGGATACCTTTTTGCAGCAAGGCTGCCTTTGCTTGGGTCACCCCGGGTAGGGCTTCGGTGTACATGCTCAGGATATCCGCGTGGATCCTGCGTTTGTTTAGCTCTTCCGCCAGTTCCACGACTGACAACTCAGCTCCACCCAATTGGTAGAACTGCGTTAAAAAAATCAGAACCTTCACACTATCCCTTCATTATCGCCCATGCCAGATGCACAAGAATCACCACTACAAACCAGTACATCGTGATCGTTCGCAACGCTTTTCGCGTTTTCTTCTCCCGCGTGTCAGGCAATGCCGCCAAGATCATGAAAGCGGGCATGAATTGGGCGATGTGCCGCTGTTCCAGCGAGGTCGCCACAACCGCCGCCAAGTTTATAAGCAGATACCCCGCCAGAAAGAGCAGGGGTGTTGCTTTTTTCCGCTCTTTCTTAAACATTTGGAAGACAACGATGAATCCGGTAAAAACAAGCGGTAGTACGAGCATTTGATAGATGCCGTGATATCCCTTGATCCAGCCATTATCAAGCGAGCCGATCTTGAAATTGACCCATAAAGGGATCGGATTGACCATGAGCGCGCCGCTGCCCAGAACCATACGAATCGGTAATGGCTGATTGACGACCAGACGCATACCGAGCGAATCAGCCGCAGCTTGGCTATTCTCAGCATCCTCCGCATAACTTATCATCGCCCTGCCCTGGAACTCCTGTGAACTTTGAATGTAGCCGAGTAGGTATGGCTTCGTAGCCAACAGTACGCTTAGTGTAAAAATTACAGCAACAAGGCGCATAGCATCCAGCCTCTTGGCAACAAACCAGAACAGAAACGCAAGGCACCCATACAACCCGAATAACAAGAGGGCTGTAGGCCGCAGGTAGAACATAGCATACGCCGAAACGCCGGTCAGCACAGCGGCAAAGATCAAGTTCCGTAGTGTCGGCCGGACCAGCCAGCGTACGATTCCCCAAAATACCAGCGCATTAAAAAACGTCGTGAAGCAGTCGCGGATCAGGACCGCCCCAAATAGGATGAATAGCCCGCAGAAGGCAAACAGCGTTCCCACACTGCGCAGTCGCCAGTTGTCATTTCCAAACAACTCGCGCGCGGTCCGCACCGTGAGGCTTCCGGCCAGCCCCATCACAAGCGCGTTAAACATCACCCCGGTATATGGTCCGAACTTGAGTCCCAGCCACCAGGTCATTTTGTAGACCTGCTGCCAGATCAAAACCGCCAAAGGTGAATTGATGGCCGACATATTTGCCATAGTTGTAAATGGCGGTTCAGGTGAAATCTCCCGAAAGAAGGTAAACGAGTCAATCGTGCTTTGCGGATTATTAAAGACGGCGAGCGAATAGCACTGCGCGAGACCTCCAACGAAAACGCACACGCTATAGGTCAAAAGGAAGGCCCGCATCTCGGACCTGCCGCCTGGGAATACAAGGCTGACAAGCGTAAACCCGGTGAGGAGCAGGAGAAACGCTACAATGAACGAGTCAGTGGTGCCATTGGAGTAGCCCTGCATCACGCTGCCTAACAGTACCAGCGATAATGGAAATAAGACGACACGCCATAACCGCAGCAGAGCTCTTAAAGCCTGCGGCGTCAAGACCTGTCCGTGAGTCCATTGTAGCCCTCGCCGGCCATGGTCAAACGTATTTTTGATAGGCCTTCTGAACACAGCTGAGGGATCTCATTCAACTAAGCCTTCATTCACTATGTTTCTCCATAGTGAGACAAAAATGGCTAATCAAGAAGTAGGCTATGAATTTATTGCCGAGAAACACCCTGCCCCACAACCGCAAGCTATTAAAAGACGACCATGTGATTCTCGGGCTAACAAAGCCCACGTCACTCAACATATCCGCCCAAACCTCCGGCGCTTGGTGCTTACGCCAATCAATTGTAGGCGCAAAAGGATTCCGTATTCCGATGAACGCGAAGAAGTTGTGTCTCGTGCAATCACAGATAATCAGTTTTGCGCCATTAGCTGAGAGTTTGTATAACTTCGAGAATATTTCTAGATACGTAGCAGTTGAATTTGCATCGCTTAGCAGATTGATACATGCTATTTCATCCAAGTGGTTAATTGAATTGATAAGCAGAATAATGTCGAATTCCTTGCCGTCGGGCTCGAAATCCTGGAGTGTTGTTGCGCTTAGGGCAATATTATCGCGGCTTAGAACCCGTCTGAGTTTCTGGAATCGTGCAATTACTCCTGACGAACTTCCGTCAGATTCAGGCTCAAGACACAATACCTCTTTAGCACCCGCGCACGCCTCATAGAAGCTATGAAGGCCACGGCCTCCGCCGATATCAAGGACCCTCTTGTTCTGAAAATCGATCCCACCAAAAAGAGTATGCATTCCAAATTTAAGGTTGCCTTTATTAGGATGCAATCCCTCTTTTGATACCGTATCAAAGTAAGCTTCCATGTTTTGATCTCGTTTTATTCTCATATGATTGCTGATTCTATTTCTTACTTTTTATATCATTTCCTCTTTAAGATCGGTTTTTTGCGTGTAAGCTATCCTGATTGCAATGGATTGGCCAACCCCATTGCTGTCTTTGCCCTGATCACGGAAAAGATTGCTTGCCACATATCCTCAGTCTGCTGGATACGCCTTTTATTAACTTCACGTAGTTTATCGGCCATACCATGCCGATAATCCGGCGCAATCAGTTGCTCGATACATTTATTCACCTGTG
>Ga0315284_10014719_pt1 | contig 11139 bp, 13 predicted proteins | sample YL17G09_16_MG_FD_203696 | JGI IMG/M metagenome (GOLD analysis project Ga0315284, IMG submission 203696) | Sediment microbial communities from Yellowstone Lake, YNP, Wyoming, USA - YL17G09_16 | ecosystem: Environmental > Aquatic > Freshwater > Lake > Sediment | place: USA: Wyoming | collected...
GCCAGAAACCAGGAAGCAAGCAATGAACAAAAAGCAATTCAGGAAGCACAATCTAGAAATTTAATCCATCCAGTAACGAAGGAAGTGGTTAAACCACTAAATAATGTTAACACAGATATAAAAGAAAGAGTTAGGTCTTTTGCTAAACAATATGGGTGGGACTCAGGACAAGAATGGAACGCACTAGAGGAGTTAATTCACAGAGAAAGTTCTTGGAATCCAGATGCAGTTGAACCAAATAGTAAGGCATTTGGGTTATTCCAAATATTGCCATCGGCACATCCAGAAATGGTTGGGGCACCCATAGATAAACAAATACAATGGGGTCTTAATTATATAAAAAATAAAACTTATTATGACAGGACAACTGGAACCAATAAACCATTATACGAGAATCCTTCTGGTGCCCTTTCTTATCACAATACTCATAATTCATATTGATGGAAAAAACAGAACTAATTTCATTATTGGAAAAAGCTAAACAGGCTCAATTATTATCGGTTGCGAATGCAGCAAAACATGACTTATATTTTTTAGCAAACGAGATTCTTAATTACACCTTAATGACCGAAAGGGTACACCGACCACTGACAGCCACTCTATCTAGTTTGGTTAACCAACCTGATGAATATATAGAGCAGATACCGACAGAGAACTTTGATTTGACAGACGAGGATGCCAGGGATATGAATATATTCAGGAACGACTTAACGATAGAAGATCTAAGGAAAAAATTTAGATTAATCCTAATGCCTCGTGGGACATTTAAATCTACCATTTCTACAATCTCTTTCCCCTTACAACTATTATTGGTCAACCCCGATGTTCGTATTTTAATAGATTCTGAGACTTTCGATAAGTCTAGGGCGTTTATGTCAGAGATTCGTGGTCACATGGAGTCTAACGATAAATATAGAGAACTGTTCAAGTGTGTTCACGGTGAATACCCAGATGCCAGAAAAGGGACGGAGAAATGGGGAGATACTGAGATGAACGTTTCCGTTAGAAGGAAAAAGGCAAAAGAGCCAAATCTTTCTTGTTCTGGTGTCGGAGTAACTAAAGTGGGGATGCACTATGATTTTATTATATCTGACGATTTACATTCAGAGAAAAACGTAACTAATAAGGAACAGATTCAACAGGTAATAGATCATTATAAATTAAACCTTTCTCTACTTGAGCCAGACGGTGCCATGATTGTTATCGGAACCAGGTGGGATTATCTAGATTTATATCAATACATCATCGACAATGAACTACATCGTTTTTGTGTCTATGCTCAACAAGCTAAAAAACACGATGGTTCTCTCTTATTCCCAGAAAGGCTAACGGAGCAGTTTCTTGATGACCAGAGAAAATCACAGGGAACCGGCATCTATTCTATGCAGTATCAGAACAAACCCGTAGATGATTTGACAGCTACTTTTAAAAATTCTCAAATGAATAAAGTGGACGATGATTTTATAAAGGGAAGACCAATAAACTGGTTCTTGCTCGTTGACCCCGCTATATCCCAAGAAGCGACAGCTGACGACACCGCTTTTGTGGTGGCTGGATTAGATCAACAAAGAAACATTTACGTTAAGCATATTCTGTTTGGTAAGTTTATGCCATCAGAGATAGTCGATAATATTTTTATATTATATGAAAGATACCAACCCAAAGCGATTGGCTTAGAAACCGTTGCTTTCCAAAAAACACTACAGTACGCATTAAACGATAAAATGGCAGAACGGGGATGGTGGTTACCCCTTAAAGAGTTAAAGAGAAAGAGCACCCAAAGCAAAGATCAACGCATTAGAGGTCTTCAGCCTTTCTATGAGTTTGGGCACGTTTTCCATCTTAAAAATTGTCCTGGAATAGACGAACTAGAGTACCAACTCATACACTTCCCAAAAGGTAGAAAAGATGATATAATAGATGCACTGGCTGATGTATTAGAAATAGGCTATCCTCCAGACAATAGAAAAGCAAGGAATAGCGAAGAGGCCACAAAAAGAAGAGAAAAAATGTCTAGAATATTAACTAAGCCCAAAAGCAGAGTAACGGGTTGGTAGGGGTAACATGGCAAAAAGTATAAAAAAAGAAGAAGAAAAAGTAGAAGAAATTCAGGGGATGGATAACCAATATACTCCTGATGAAGAAGACAAAAAGATTCTATTTAGGGTCTATGACAGATTTACCAAGATGCGTAATTCCGAATCAAGGCAGAACTACGAAATTGATATGGAGGCTGCTGATAAGGATTATAAGGGGTGGATGCCAGCAGTAGACGAAGACGACTATCGTTCAAACATAAACAAACCAATAGGCTTTTCTTTAATTGAAACAATGGTTCAGGAAACCATAGAACGAAAACCTAGACCAAAAGCCACTCAAAGAGCATCTACGGATGCTGCTGCCACTCTGTTCACAAACGATGTCTTAGATTTTTCTTTTGATGTTGGCAATTTTGATTTACAACATCTCCTGGCCAAAAAAGAGGCCTATAAAAGGGGAACAGGATTTTTACTAGAATATTATCGTTATGATACTCGAGTTGTAGAAAACCTAGATTTAAAGAAAAAGGATGGAGAAGTATATGAAAACTGGAAGAAGAGCCTTAAGATAGACTATGACGATCTATATAGTGAATATGTTCCTGGTCAGTGGATCTATGTAGACCCTGCGGCCAACCACATTTCTAAGGCAAAAGATGCAATAAGAAGAGAAATTCTGAACATCGAGGAGTTCTATCGAGTCTATGGGGGGAAGAGAGGATTCAAGGACGTTGAAAAAGTCCGTGGAGGAGGAGACGAATCTTGGCCTACATATTATACTCCACCAGAAGGGATGGAAGAGAATACGGTTGAAGTCCTCCATTACTGGAATAGAGCTATTGACAGATATGATGTAGTATGTTCTGGTATAGTAATTAGACGTGGACCTAACCCAAATCCTCACAAAGAACTACCGATTGTCCCCTTATACTGTTACAAAGACCCTGACGAGTTCTATGGCATGGGTATTCCTAAGATTATTCGATCATTAGTAGAAGAACGAAACACAATTGCTAATTTAAGGACAGAAGCGACCAAAATGGGTCTTTCTAAGATGTTTTTCTATGACGATATGATAGAAATTGACGATATTGACCTAATCCCAAGACCTCATGGCGGGATTCCGATAAATACTAATGGAAGACCAATAAATCAGGTCATCAGTTGGCTTGATTATGACAATATTCCACGCTCAAGTTATCAAGAAGAAGAAATTTTAATTGAAGACATCCGCAGAACAACGGGAATTGATGATAGAGTACAGGGAATGAATGTTGGTGGTACTGCCACTGAAGCAGCAATCCTCAAAGAAGCCACTATGAGACGTATAAATTCTCAAAATATCATGAATGAGATGGACGGATTGGTCAGATTAGGTAAATTAAGGCTAGAAAACATCAAATTTTTCTATTCTATCCCTAAATTCAAGCAAATAGTTGGAGATGACGACTCGAAATCCATAAAAGAAGAATATCGAAATATTACCGTTAAGGGAAAACAATATCAGCTTAATTCTAAGGGTGAATTAGTTGTTGAGGAAACTGAAGGTATATTTGGCTTCAAATTAGACAAATCTATGATGAAGTTCTTAGATAATGACTATGACATCACCGTAGAAGCAGATTCTCAGTATGTGGTCTCAAAGCCTCTATATCAGTCAAAAATAACTGAAATGATTGATCGGTTGACCGCTAATCCAATATTGTTGAACGAAATAGACCCAAGAAAGTTAGCCAAGAGATATTTACAGATTAACGATGAAGATCCAAGAGATTGGTTAGCCGTTAAACTAGACCGAGAAGATGCTGAGTTTTTAGCTCAACAAGAAAACGAGGTTATGTCAGCTGGTTATCCGATACCTCCAACCAAGGGGGCCACTCAAGAACATACGGATGTTCACCTATTCTTTGTACAGGGGCCAATGTTTAACCAACTAGACGATGTTTTACAGGCAATCGTTGAAAATCATATCAAAGGAGAGGCTACTGGAATGGGAGTACCTATGGGAGAACCCGGTCAACAGGGAGCACAGAATCCAGGCTCACAGTTACCAGACCCCAGCCTTAATGCCGCAGACGTAACGCCCAATGGACCAGAAGGAGGAGCACAATAATGGAAAGACAACCATGTGAAATTTATAGCAGGATAGTTGGATATTATAGTCCTACAAACACTTGGAGTGATGCAAAAAAAGAAGAATTTGGAGATAGAGTATTATTTAACCTAAAGGAAAAAAATGAAAATAACGAAAAAGGTACTATCGGGTGATGAACGAGACCGACTTCATGATTTTTATGAGGGAGAATCGTGGACAGTTCTAAAGAAACTTCTTAATAATGACGAACTCAATATTATGAAGACTGGCATGATGGCAAATTTTGACCAAGAGTTTTATGTTAATAAAGGTCAGTTGCTACATATCGAGAGGCTTAAGGCAGAACTGGGTAGAATACACAAAGAAGTAGAAACTAACAAGAAAGGGACAAATGCCACCAACAAGTAAAAAACAAGCAGGCTTCATGGGAATGATTGCTGGAGGAAAGAAAAAAGTTAAAGGACTCTCTAAGGGAACCGCTAAAGAATTTCTTAGGGGTCATAAAACAAAAAGTTTGCCAAAAAAATCTGGCAGAAAATAATAGGAGTTGACAATGTTGGGTGAAGGTGGTAGAATAACAAAGATGAGTGATGCTACTTCTGACAGCATTGGTCCTAGGTGTGAAAAAATTCTATCATATATAATTGAAAACAACCAAAAGATAGAAATAAGAAAAAGTGGGAGCATAACCTTTCACTTTAGCGACAGAACCTTAAAAGTAGAAGAAAAATCATTTAAAGAATTATAGTGTATCTGAATAAACAGGCATTGATGTTCAGGGGATTGACTCCATCTCTCTCCTCTGAACTTTGATGCCTATTTTATTAACCTAACCAAACTGCCCCTGAAAACAGGGTCGGAAGAAAGGATCAAATGGCACTAGAAGAAATAATGGCTGAAACGACTGAGGATAAACCCGAAGAAGACAAACAGCTAACGGAAACTCCCGAAAAGACTGAGGGAGAACAAACCGAAGAAAAAAAAGAAGACAGTCAAGAGGAGGCGTTTACTGGGAAACTTAATCAGTTCACTGCTAAAAGTGCAGATGAATACATTAAGAAGATAGAGGACGCTTATCTCAACAGCTCAACTGAGGGGCAAAGATTAAACAGGGACCTGAAAGAGAAACAATCAGAGATGGATGTTATCTCTAAGGTTATCAACGCAGATCCAAGTTTAAAAGCTGCCTTTGCTGATAAACTGTATGGTGCTGGATATGACAACGATGACTCTGGGTTTACCCCAGCTCAAGTTGCCGTAATTAAGCAAGCCGTACAAGAAGCTGTAGGAAATGTCCCAGCAATCAAGAATATTGATGCTGACAGAACTGAAAAAGACCGAGAGGTTTATACTAAGTTCTTGCAAGGACATCCAGAATTAAACACCAATCCGCAGATGGTGGCGGAACTAGAAGAATACTTCGGGGTTATTGCTAACGCAACGGCTCAGAAGGGTGAATTGGTAAATTTTGAAAAGACTTTAGCTAAGGCTTGGAACGTAGTTTCTGGAGGAGATAGCCTAGATACAGCCAAAAAGATTTATCAAAAAGATGCTGCTTCTATGGCTAGTACAGCGTCAGAAGGGAACTCAAAGTCTCCCAGGTCTCTATCCCCACAGGAAAAAAGACTTGCTGAGGCATTCGGTTTATCTGACAAGGACTACCTTGAAGGGCAAGAATTAGTAAAAAAATCTAAAGAATAATTTCTCGTAATGAAAACCTATGAAGATAGATAAGATTATTGAGGACAATTAAAGGAGAAAAATTATGTACGGTGCTAAATATGTAGGAAGACTTGATGGCGGAGCAGTTCCAGTAGGGACTTATGTCGCTAAATCTTCTGAAGCAATCGCAAAAGGAGACTGGCTATCAATCGATACTGCTGGTCTAGTCGATGTTGCTGGTGCTGATGAACTACTTTTAGGAGTAGCAAATCAAACAGTAACAGGAGACGGTACAAAGACAGTAGAAGTCATCTTGGCATTGCCTGGAACCAAGTTCGTTATGGACAATGACAATGTTGGAGAGACTTTCGCAGTCGGAGACCAAGGAGAATTTCATGCAATCACAGGTGCAACTGGCGTACAGCAAGTTGATACCAACTCTGATGCTGAAGCTCCATCAAACACAGTGAACCAATTACTGTGTTTAGAGTATAACCCTCAAGGTTATCTTGGTGGGATATATGACGCAGATACATCTATCGGTCTATACACACCAGTAGGAACATACTTCGTTTCTAACTACACAGAATAATCAGAATATTAACATTAAAACTTAGGAGGCAATTGTGAGTGTAATGTCACGAGCCAACTTTGCTGACCTACTGGATCCAGCGTTTAGAAAAATCGTTACAGATGCCGATAAAGAATTAGACTATAAATACTCTCAAGTATTCAACGTCTTCAACTCTTCAAGAAACATCGAAAAAGATAGTTCTATCTCTGGTCTAGGGGTCCTAGCAGAAAAACCTGAGGGGAATACGATGGCCGAAGATTCTGTCATACAAGGCTATGACACAACCTATACGCATAAAACGTATGCCCTCAAAACATCAATCACCAAAGAAATGGTGGCTGATGACCAATACAGACAAATTGAAACAAGAGCTAAAGGCTTAGCTACAGCTGGTCATCGATCAGTTGAACAAGCTGGTGCCGATGTCTTCAACTACGCTTTCACCAGCGGTGGTGGCGGAAAATCTAAATTCCAAACTGGAGGCGATGCTGTTGCTCTTTGCTCAGCTTCTCATCCTAGAAGTGATGGTGGTACTGTAATCAGTAACACAACCACAGCGGACTTAGCAGAAGACTCTATCGAAGCAGCTTTGCTCAAAATGAGAGAGACGCTTGACGACAGAGGTCAATTGATGCTTATTAGTCCTGACACTTTAATAATTCCACCTGCTCTAGAGAAAGAAGCACACATTCTTCTTAACACCACTCTACGAACAGGTACTGCTAACAATGACATCAACCCATATAAGGGAAGATTAAGTGTAGTAGTATGGGATTTCTTGAGTGCTGCAGCTGGCGGTTCAGACACAGCCTGGTTTGTCCTTGATAAAGGGGCACATGGCCTGAACTGGTTCTGGAGACAGAAACCTGAATTAGAAAGAAATATCGACTTTGATACTAAGAACATTGAATATTCACTTGACGCACGTTGGTCAAATGGATTCTCCGGCTGGAGAGGTGTTTACGGTTCTAAGGGCGACAATAGCTAAAATTAACTAATGGGATGAGGGTTTCGACCCTCTCCCGACCTTTCGAGGAGATTTATGAAAGAAACAACTAAATGGTACCAAAGGCACGCCTTTGGATCAGCATGGGACAAGAACATCTGTAAACTGTCTTTTGGATATACCCATACCTTTAAGAAAGTTGCAGCTGGTACTGACACGGCTGTTCATGCAGCAATGGCAGGGAGTACAGAGAACCAAACCATCACTACTGGATTTACCGATCCAGATGTGCCAAGAGTATTAACAGTAAAGCCAAGTGGAACTGCTGGTGCGATTGGAACTGGACTGGTCATTATTAGTGGTACTAATATAGAAGGTGCAGACATCACCGACAACTTTAGATTAGTTGACGGCAACACTACAGCTATCACAGGTAAAAAAGCGTTTAAGACGGTAACGTCTGTTCGTATTCCTGTTATGGATGCAGTTGGTGCGAGCGTCTCTATTGGTACAGCCAATATCCTTGGCATTAACCACAGACTGTATGACAAAAATACAACCTGTAAAATTGTCCAAGATACGGGAGCCGCTGCTGGGAGAACCTCTCAAGCGGTACCAACCATTACTGATGCAGACGAACAATATATCGAGAAGAATCTTGTTACTCCTGCAACAACCCCAGATGGTACTACATTTTTGACTATCTATTACATCTATGACACATGGTCATTAAACGATGAAAATGATGAGCCGAAATATGTAATATCAACCAGTACTTCGTCAACATCGTCTTCGACTTCAACGTCATCGATTACGACAAGTACGTCTAGTACATCTAGTTCTACAAGTTCAACTTCTATTTCGACTAGTTCGACTTCAAGTTCAACGAGTTCAACCAGCACGTCTACGACAACTGTTCCGTAAAGAAAAACAAAACTAATATAATGGGATTGGGGGTATCTAAATTTGGATACCCCTCGCCCGTGGGCTAATGCCCAGAAGGAGAAACTATGTCACTTGATTCATTAACAACAATCGCCAATACCCACGACTTTGATAATACCTACACAGCTGAATTTGAAAACAACGTCTCTGGTATAACTCTTATTACCCCTACCACGGGAAAATCTCTAAAAATAACAGGAATCTTTTACAACCATGAAGGAGCTTCGGCTGCAGGGAATATGACTGCCCTGTTTTTAGGTTCCAACACGGTTGCTAAACTTCACCCTGGTACTGCTCCAGGAAGCCAAAATATTGAACCATTTATTGTCAGGGGGGCAAGAAATCAAGCCCTTACCCTAACCTCAAATCTAGGGAATGGTAAAAGTTACTATTTAGCCATAAACTATAAAGAAGAGTAAAAAAACTATTGACGGGATAGTTTATATCTGATATTATAGGCCTATGGAAAAAATGAAAAATAAAAGAAACGTTGCAATTCTAACAAACTTTAATTCTTACTTGAGGTCTTATTCTCCGTTGATCATTGTTGGTGAGCAAATACACATGTTATTACAGGCGGGGTATAAACCCACCGTAATTGTAACGGAGTCCTTTGTCCCTCCTGAGGACTCCATTTTTAATAAATGTAAATTAGAGTATGTCCCAAATGTGTCAGTATCAAACGAGGCCAAACAGGATATGTCATTTGAAATTGATATTAAGTTTTTGAAACAAGAGCTCAGTAGAATATTGACAGATAATGAAATAGATGTCATAATAACACACGACTTAATCTTTTTACCAGACTATGTTAAACATCGTATAGCCTGTATGGAACTAGTCCCTGATTTTCCTAAACTTAGGTGGTTACACTGGGTCCACTCGGCCACCAACCCAGAAGCTCTTATTAATGAGAGAAAAAACTTTGAAGACAAGTATCGGGAGATGCTTAAACAAAAATTCCCTAACTCTTTCCTTGTTTATCCGAATGCCTATGATGTCCCTAGAGTTGCCTTGAATTTTGGTTATGAAACAGGAGAGATTAAGGTTATTCCTCATTCAACCAACTATATTGAGTTTAATCACCCACATCCAATTGTTGCAAGGCTAATAGAAGAAAAGAAACTTTTAGACGCTGATGTCATTATGGTCTATCCACTAAGAATGGATCGTGGAAAACAGCCTCATATCAACCTAGAGTTGATTAAGGCCTGTAATGAACTGGGGTTAAACTCTCATCTGATTATTGCTAACTTTCATTCAACTGGAGATGACAAGGTTACTTATAAGGAAGAGATCCAAATTAAAGCAGAAAAGTATGGTATAGCAGATAAGGTCACTTTCTTAAACGAGTTTGATATGTCTCTATTCACCGAATCACCGAGAGAAGTGGTCTCTGACTTACTAGAACTATCTAATGTGTTCTGTCTGCCCAGTATGTCAGAGACCTATTCTTTGGTTGTACAAGAAGCAATGCTAAAGGGTAATTTTTGTATATTAAACCATGATTTTGCCCCGATGAGAAGTATTTACGGAGACAAGGCTATCTATAGACCTTTCTCCTCAAACATTGCCTTTGATGGCCTTAATGGAGAGATTAAGACAGAATATAGTGATCCAGAGGGGTTTTATCACGACATAGCATGTTATATAAAATATATGTTAGACAACGACATGGTATTAAAGGCTAAGACATGGGCAAGAAAAGAAAGAAACCCAGGGGCTGTCTTTAGAAATTATCTAGAACCGTTGCTATACGCTGGAGTAGAAGATGACCCCAAAGTTTAGCATAATCTGCCCCGTTTATTCACAAGACGGAGATAACTTTAACCGTAAGGAAACTATTCATCGAACAGTTAGAAGTGTCCTTAATCAGCAGTATCCACACTGGGAGCTTATTTTAGTTGACGATGGCTGTAATGATGAAATGCCTGAGATACTAGATGAAATAGCAAAAAAGGACGAGAGAATTACTGTCCTTCATCAACTATCAATGAATAGGGCTGTAGCCAGAAACATTGGGATGGAACATGCTGTCGGTGAATGGATTTGTTGGCTAGACTCTGACGATGAATATTGTTCACACTATTTGAGAGAATTAGACCGAGCTACTATAGATATGCCAGATTATAAGATATTCAACTTTTCGTCAATTATATATTTTCCTGACCACAGGAGTGAGATCAGGCAGACATTTCGTCCAGAAGTAATTGGGGAGGGTCACGAATGGTTCAGAGCTGGAGGGATTGGCTCTGGTAGTTTTATCTTCAGGAGAGACTTATGGGAAAGCGATAGAAAGTATCGCATTCCAGACGAGGCCTCTCCTTATGCGTTTGCTGCTGAATCACATTTTGATATGAAATTTGAACCAGGTCGAAAAGACATTGAGTTTGAGTCTGCAGATGCTTTTACTGATGGCAAAATGAGGGTTGGGGTATCTCTCGGTAATCCATGGGGAGATGACTTCCTTCAGTTCTATTATTTAACTAGAGATAATATATCAAAACCATTAGATGTGTCGTTGTATATTCAATATCCAAGGAGTAGTGAAAATGACTATAAGTACTTCTAATCCCGTTGACGTTGTGATGACGGTCTGGAACCGTCCACAGATGACAGAGAGGGCTATCAAACACCTGGCTAACGCTACTATGACTCCAGCTAGGATGATAGTGGTCAACGATGGATCTGACAACAAAACGACTACTATGTTAAAAAGGCTAAAACGGGAGGGGTTTATTGATGTTTTAGTTCATAATAAAGAAAACATGGGGTTAGAACCATCGAAGAACATTGGGTTAGAACTAGTTAGAAGCGAATATTTTATATCTACAGATAATGACTGTTTACCAGAATATCCTAGAGGTAGGAGTGACTG
>Ga0315284_10014720_pt1 | contig 11138 bp, 16 predicted proteins | sample YL17G09_16_MG_FD_203696 | JGI IMG/M metagenome (GOLD analysis project Ga0315284, IMG submission 203696) | Sediment microbial communities from Yellowstone Lake, YNP, Wyoming, USA - YL17G09_16 | ecosystem: Environmental > Aquatic > Freshwater > Lake > Sediment | place: USA: Wyoming | collected...
AATATTATAAACTGATTATATTGCTCTAAATACTCTATTTCTGGAGTCATTCCACGATAGCCGCCTTTACTTATTAAGATAAGGTTTTTAAATGCGGAAATTAATAAATCACGATAAAATTTATCTTTACCTATTGCAATATATTCTTGTTTTAAGCCATCGGCGCTCATTGTACATATATGCGAAAATATACTATTATGATTTTAATAATGGAATGATTTTCTTTATTTCATCAGTTAGCTCTCCTATAGAACCGTTATTTTTTAACACATAATCAAATTCATCATCATTAATGCCATCCTGAGACGTTTCGCTTGAATGATCAATTTTTAGATGAGCGTCTCTTAATAATCTTATATTATAGAAGCCTTTATTTTTTAGATGCTTAAATTCATTTACAAATCTAACATCTGTGACAATAACAATTCCAAGTTTTTTCTTCTCTGCTTTTGCTAGCCTATAATCAAATGCATCAATCCAAACATTATCTTTATATTCGCGACCTACTCCAGTGCCCAAATCAATAAGTAATTGACGAACGGTTAATGGCTTGCCATCTTTGAATGCACCAGGAATAATTTCGGCACGAAATTTAGATGAGCCATAGAAAAACTCTTCTGGTAATGATGGAAACATTTGTTGAGCCATTTTTTTAATTGGATCAGCAAAGGCAATGATGTCGTGTTTCGTCGAAATTCTATTTGGATTATGAGGTCCATCAACTATATGGGCGCCCAACCAATACACTAATAAATTGCTAACAGTGTTTTTGCCCGTGTTTGCCTTTCCACAAATAGCAATTTTATACATCTTTTTTCTCCCAAGTAACTTCAAATTCTCCACGATCATCACGAGTATAGACATGACCATCACGAATTACTACCGCATCAAATTCGATACCGCCATAATACCACTCTGAAGCTCCGTCAATTATTCTTGTTACATATGGCGCCAATGACTCATAACTTAATTCAAAATCTGCTTCTATTGGCTCATCACATTCATATGTCCAAACCCCATTTTTTTCTTTGAAAACTAATTTGGCTGCTTCTATGGTGTTATTATATTTTCTTTTTTCAAGAGCTTTACGGTCATCATCACGTTTAAAACAACCTTCGCAAATCCAATCTAAACACCATCTTGAATCTGCCGTATTAGTATTTTGTTTATAAATTGTTGGCTTTGTCCAGGTGCTTTTTGGATTCCATCCATATGAACAACGATGGCAAAAAGATGGCGCTGATCCATCTTTAACCTCAGGATGATATTCGCATTGAATGCGATGATTTTTACATGACTCAAAATCTGGATGAGGGCAATTTGTTTTATGGCACCAATAACAAAAATTTCTTTTTGGCTCATCTGGTAGTGGTGAAAATAATTTACCACAAATCCATGTCATTATTTTTTCTACCAAGACGATACCACCTTTGCACGAGATATCATGTTTATATCTTGTTCTACCAAAATGGCGTGAGAGAATTTATCTTTCAATCTATCATTATGAGTTATGATAAGAATCGTAAAATCCTTTTGGAAAAACTTAACAATATCTGCAAATGCATCTACGCTTGCTTTGTCCAATGACTGATCAATCTCGTCTAATAATAATAACTTAATATCTGTACCAATCATTTTTTGCAACAAGAATGACAGTCCAAGTTTTAAACTAAATGTTACGGCAAGCTTCATAGCTCCAGATAATTGTTCATAATATCTTTCTTTACCATTTATGTGGTAATTAATATCTAATGTATCAGTCTCAGTTCCATCACCCTTTGTTTTTTCTACAAAAAATGATAACTGTAATCCCGGCTTCAACTGAGAAAGAAGTGTATTCGCCTCGATTTGCAAGTCATCTAATACATTTTGTATAATTAGATTAGGGATGCCTGTTGAAGAAAATGCCTGAATAACTGACGGATACATCATATAGTTATTTTCTAAATCTAGAAGCTCTTTCTTTAACTCTATGCACTTTGCTTTATCAAGTAATTTTTGATCAATATTATGTTGAATAACTGCTTTTGTAGCGCTAGAGCTTGTAATGTCTTTGATAAGAGAAGCTTCTGAATTAGAGGTTGATATGATGTTCTTTTTTATCTCTTCAATTTGACCCTTAATCTTTTCCGCCTCATCAATAGATGAAGCTTTTAATTGAATAGAAACTTCTTCTATTTCTTTATTTTTTTCTACAAGCTCTGTAGTAAATTTTGTTAATAACGCAGAATACTCATTATAAGTATTTTTCTTATCTAAAACTTCTTTATTTTTTGTAGATATTTTTATATTAACATTGTCGAGCTGTTGCTTAGATAATATTAAAGCATTTACTGATTGTTGGCTGATATTTATCTTAGCATTAAGATTAGAAATAATTTGTTTAGAATTCTTAATAGATCCTTGTAATTCCTGTATATCTTTTGCCAATTTAGTCTTGCATTCTTTTTTATGCTTTTCTGTAATTGGCTGACGACAATCTTTACAAACGCCGTGGTCTGGCATTGGTATTCTTAATTCTTCTAGCTCTTTATTATCATTTTGAATGACAATATTATGGTGCGTAATAGTTTCCTTTTGTGAAATAACTTCTTTACCTAAAATATCTATTTGCGAATAATCTAATTTTATTAGAGAAAGTTGCTCGCTTTGTAGCTCTTTTATTTCATTAATTAATTCTTTAGCACTTTTAGAAATATTTGCAGTTTTAGACGTGTATTCTTTTACAGAAATTTCTAATCTAGATTTTTCTGCCAACAAAGACTTTTCTTTTATTAAAAGAGAGGAAAACTTTTCTTCTAAATTAGAATGCGCATTTACAAGGTCATTAAGATTTGAATTATAATTGGATAATTCTGTAGTGAATTTATCTTTTTTGATATTTATATTTAATAATATTAATTCGATTTCAGATAACTGAGTGTTTAATTTTACTAAATCAAGAGCAGGGTCTCCCAAATTTTCTATTAATACCTTATGTTTATCAATATTTTTACTAATACTGCTAGATTTATCTTTAGCAATTTTTTCTAATTTAGAATATATGAGTAAGTCCAAAGCATCTTTTAAAATCCCTTTGCGCTTCTCTGGCGTCGCTGTCGTAAGACCAGTGAAATCATTTTGTAAAAAATGAATAGTGCTTCTAAAAGATTTAAAGTTTAACTTGATCAGCTTAGCCAAGTCTTTCTCTGTATCTGCCGCGCGGCGACCAGAAATATCCTTCCAATATTTTTCTTCAGTAACTGGTGTGGTATTATCAGAAGTTCCCATTACTATATGATATACTTCTTTTTCTAAACCATCATTAGCGGTTCTTTGAGCTAAAGATAGGTCTGTAGCGCCCTTCTTTGTTCTTGTTCTTGCTAATCTGTATTCTACATTATCTACAATAAAATCCATTGTAATCTTACATGAATTTGTATCGTCTCTAATAATTTTTTCTAAATTTACATCTGCCTGATTAAATAGAACGTATTCAATAGCTTTAAATATTGTTGTCTTACCAACACCATTAGAATATAGCTCATTATTATCAACTTTACCAACAATTAGTGCCGCTCTAAATTGTGTAAAATCTATATAACTTCTCTCGTGGCACATAAAGTTTTCTACATACAGCCTTATTGGTTTCATTCTTTTGCCTCGGCTTTATGATCAGCAACTATTTGCATAGCGAACTCAATAAATTTTAAACGAATTTTATCATCCACGTACGTGTGTGCGTATGTTTTAATTGCAGATGTAACATCCATTTTGGTATCAATAGTATTATTACTATCTTTTTTTACTATATTAAGTTTTTTAGATTCAGAAATACTAGCGACACTGAAAGCGCCTTGCTCAGTCAAATACTTATCTACAGCAGATTTGCTTACAGACTTTAATTCTGGAGTTGATAATGATACTTCAACTTTAACAATTGCTTTTCCAAAATCTTCTTTTAAATCTTTAATTGCTTTTAAAACATATGCAGTTGTATCATCAGTATCTTTTGGAACTACAATATTAATTTTGCGTAATGGTCTAGTTGGAAGATTTTCCATTATAAAATCTTTATCCACACCATCACATTCAACAATTATAATATGTTTTTTATGGTCCGACTCTCCAAAATTAGAAAGATCCATACTTCCAGTGTGAGCAATGTATGGATTTTTTTTCTGCATTACCTGCGGTTTATGAACGTGACCCATCCAAACATAATCATATCCCTTAAACATTTCTAACGGACAAAATAATTCATTAGCAATGTCATCAATCTCATCACCAACGGGAATGGATCCCTCAATCGCAAGGTGCCCAACTAAAACTTTTTTATACGTAACAGGTATGCTTGCCAGCTCATACACTAAACTATCTCTTAGCATCGCTATTGCTTCGGTATTAACTGAAACATTAAATGATTTTCTATCTCTAAATGGTAGAAAAGTAAATGCAGTACTGCCAATAAGAACTGTATTGATATCTTTGTATACGCTTACGTTATCTAGATCAACTTCACTAATAATATCTAGTGGTGAATTATAAACATAACCACTACGAAAACAATCATGGTTACCCATAATTATATGTACGTGTATTTGATAGGCTTGGCATTTTTTTAGCCAAGCAATAAAAATTGTAAGTAGAACTGGGTGAGGATTTGGATCCTCAAAAATATCTCCCGTTACAATTATAGTATCGCTACCCTTTTCAATCGCTTGATCAATAGTCCAGTCTAAAAGATTTTGTTGATCTACTATTCTGCTGTTTAGATTTAAACCAACGCCAGATTTACCGATGGAAATACTTTTCCCGAGATGAACATCACCTAAAATAATAACAGTTGCCATGTAATCCTTAGCTTTTATAATAAAAAATTTTTTTACTTATAGCTAGCCTAATACTAGCTAAGTCTTCAGTAAAATTACTTTAGCACATATAGTCTGATATTTGTTCTTTTAATTGATCTGTGATCTCTCGCAATGCCTCATTATTAAGATTTTTGTGCTTAAAATTTAGATCATCATATACTAAACAGATTTGCTCTATAAATATTAGAGCTTTTTGATCCGTATTTGCTTGCAAAAACTCTCTGACAATATTAGAAAATTCCATCATAGTTTCAAGTTTCTCTGAAAAGTTTTGTCTGTCAAAAACATTATCATCATCAACGTCTGAACTAAATATTTTTAGTATTTTCGACGCGGCGGCAGATTTTGTAATACGATCCATCTCTGCAACAAAATCGCATCCACGACTTCCTATACGGCAGCCATAACAACAATAACTATTTGTATCAAAATAAAATTTAAAAGACGGAGTGGTTTCACGTCCGCCTTTATGAGATTTAAATGGGCAAGCAATTTTTCTATTGCTTTCATCTAATCTCAAACCGTAATATTTAAATACTTTTGATAATGGAACACTATTTGCACGGTCTGTTAAGTCGATATAATTGTTTTTTCTAGCAAAAGGCGCTGCAAAATCTCCAGCTTCGCCTGATGTCTCGCTACCGCTAATTGATCCGGTTGAATTTTGTAAATGGCGCATAATTGTGAATATTTCCCAAAATTATCTTTTTCTTCATTAATTAATGTTAAAAACTTTTCTTTCGTATTCATGGCAAGTTATACATTATTTTTTTTATTGTCAAGAGCCTTTGCAATTTTTTTATTGTCAAGAGCCTTTGCAATTTCTTTATTTATTAAAGCACATAAATTATCTTCACTATATTTTTTTTCTATTTGTAGTGCTGCAAATTCTAATTTATTTAATCTATCGCGTTGCGATAAGCTTGTTTTAAATAATAAAGTAATCCAACTTAAGGATCCCATTCCTTCATTTTCCTCAGGATCATTATTAATTTCATTTGCCAAATTAATCATTTCTAATAGCACTTCGCGCTCCATATCATTATGGAATGGTCCTCGATTTGCTGGCAATGTTTTATCATCAATTAACTTTAAAAATTTTAAAGCGAGATTAGATGCCCTTTGCTTATAATTAAAATCTTTTTCTTCAAGTGCAGCAATTTTTTGTTCTAAATCTTTTTGAGTAGGTTTTTTTTTCATATCATCAAACATTGATTTCTTACTGCTAATATTTTTAAGACCAGATTGCTGGACAGTTGGTAATTCTTCTTCATCTGATTCAAATGGCATAATCAGTCCTTATTTTTTAAGTGGGAACTCTGCCGTACGAGAGACGACAATATATTTATCATAATTTTCAACCATAAATCCTTTGCCAATAGCGAACTCTAATGCTGGCAAAGTGGAAGTGGCTGAAGTTATTAAATATAACTTAGTTGGTTCAACTACTGCTGGCTTACAATAATCACTGACCTTTTGCGCAGGAAGAGCAAACATTTGAATTTCTTTGTTTTTTATTTCGTTCCAAATTTTTCCAGACTCAGATTCAAAAAAAATGTCATCGGCTGTTTTTGGTTTCTGATCTGCAACTTTTGATTTATTTAACTTATTATCCATAAAATTCTCCAAACTAGTTAGTATTCATATATTACATATATCAGCCAACGCGCTCTTAAAAGCACTAGTTAAAACCATTCCATTTATACGCTTTATTTCTTTTCCATTATTTAATATAATAATGGTTGGAATTGAGCTTATATTAAATCTAATACATTGATTTGAGAAATTATCTACATCAACTGCTAAAAAATTAATATTCTTATATTTATCTTCCATTTTACCAATCATAGTTAGCATTTTTTTGTGATATGGCAGCCAATGTGCATAAAAATAAATACCTTGCAGATTATTTTCTAATTTAATTTCATTTTCTGAAGTTATGAATCGCATTTAACTAATTTTATCTTTATCTAATAAAAGTTTCTTTTTATCTAAAGATTCTGTAAAATCTTTTATATTTTTTAATATAGCTTTTGAGGCTATACTTGCAAGTTCTTCTAAATTTTTATAATACTCTTCTTGATCAATAGTCTTATTATTAAATAATAATTTTTCTAAAACAGTTAGCCGCAATAATATATCTGCCAAAAGTATATCTGAATTTAATTCAGGCTCATTTTTTTTATCCATTTATATTCCTTTTAATTTGCAACATTTTTTATATTTAAATTTTGAGCCACAAATACATGGCTCATTTGGTCCAACTTTAGATTTATTTATAACTGGGACTAATTTAGGAGCCATTCTGTCAAAAAATAAAGAAGAATTTAAATGGTCTATTTCGTGCTGGCATACTACTGCTAAAAATCCAGTAGCAACAAAACTGTATGGTTCAACTAAATTATTTGTAATATGTACTTCTTGAAATCTAATAGTATTCTCAACTCTACCAGGAAATGATAAACATCCCTCTTCTTTAAATAAAGCCGGGTCATAACTATTTTCAATTTTACAATTAACTAGATCAATATTAATTTTACCCAAACGAATAATTGCAATATTTTTTGCCAAACCAATTTGTGGGGCTGCAAGACCTATTCCGCCTTTGCCAAGCCTATTAGCATTATTTAATTCATTTTCTAGGATGGTGCGTAATTCTGCAACTTCCTGTAAAGTAACATCTTCGCATTTTAAACGAATAGCGTCTTCATTATTAACTATAATCATTACTTCCTATATATCAAATCTAAATTTTAAATAATTATTTCCCACACGAAGCGCATCCGCGCTTTCTGACAGTATCTGGATTATTAACTTTTTTAAGACAAGCCGCACATATTTTTTCTGTTAAAGAACAGAATTCACACAATATAGATATGCTGTTTGTTACAGTGCCATGACAACGAGAGCATTTTTTGTGAGTGTGCAAAATAGACAATTTGGAACAATTAGAACAATACATCTTATGTATATTCCTACATATTATCATACGGAGGCTATTATGACCGATTTCTTTCCATTTATTTATGAGAAAATGCAAAAAGATCCTGAACCCCTACCATTGTATATCGAATTAGATATGCCGGCGCCAGAATATAAAAATCCAATGCTTCACGAAGAAATGAGTGAGCGCGGCTGCATTATTATACAATTGTAATTATTTAGATAAATCTTTTAGAATATCAGAAGCCTCTGTAAATAATTGTTTAACTTCGGAGAATTTTAAATAAGAATTTACAATATCACGGGCTTGACGATAATCATCGGCAGGATCACAAACATTTAAACATGATTGACAAATTTTAAACTTAGAAGTATTAATTGAAGACGTAACTGTCACTTGCAGTTCACTTGCATCAAATTCTTCCGCACAAACTATACAATTGCAGCTTCCTGTCATCATGGTGATTCCTATATATCATAAGTCACAGAGTATATAGTATTCATAAATATTACATGAATAAAGATATAGTATTATTTATAATATATCTTTTTCCAATAAATACAGCTATTTGGGTGCTTCCTAAGAAATCATCCCAATCTTGTTAATGACTTAAAAAGTTGTCCCATTCAGGGTGCCAATACTCTTGCGGATCTGCAATATAGTAATGTGCAGCAGAAAAGGAAGGGTGAGTTGGCTTTTTAAGTAAAACCATCTTTGCCTGCTCTGGAGTTCTGTCAGCCTTATAGTTATTACAAATTTGACAACAGACTACACAGTTTATAAATGACGTAATACCGCCTTGTGCTCTTGGAAGAACGTGGTCTATTGTAATATGTGATGCGGTAAGTTTTTTATTACAATATTGACAAGAGCTTCTGTCTCTTTTAACTAAAGCTTTGCGACTAAAATTAGAATTGAAATAGTTTCTTCGAACATGATTCTTTAATCTTAAAATAGATGGATGCTTAACATTGCCATTATCCCAAGTAATAATCTCATCCCATGAAGAGATTACTTCTACTTTATCCTTAAAGAGAAGTTTAAAGACTTTGCGCTCAGGTATGAAGCTTAATACTTCATAACTTGCATTTAATAATAGTGTTTTCTTTGACATTATCTTCTATTGCCATCCTTGTTATTTTGTTTGGCTGATAGAGGACGCAAATTATCCAGCGCCCAACATTTTTGAAAATTTTCATCAGTCATAGTTGAATATGATAATTTAGAATGAGGAATAATATGGTCTATTTGCCAAGTCCAGGTTGTTTGATCGTTATCATTCCAACTTTTAGGATCGTATTTACCCTGATTGTCCCACGTCATCCATGAATCAAATTGAGTCTCAAGATGCGCCTTGAGCGCTTGAATAGTATATGGCAAATGCTTTGAGCTTGACTTGCCGTTTTTAGAGGAGCCAGCATTCTTTAGAAACTTACCAACAGCATTGGAAACTAATGCTCTCAACTTGAAAGCAGGATCATTATCGTATCTATCTTTCGAGTGCCTGTTTCTTGCACCTTTATGAGTCAGTCTGTATTCTCGGGCTCGCTCTTTTATTGTGGATAAGTTATCGACATAATACGTTTTTTGATTTTCAAGAATGATTTTTCTGTTCTCTTCGTAATATAATTTCTTATCTTTTTTGATTTTATCTAAGTTCTCTACCGTATATTCCTGAACTCTATTTAAAATCTCTTCTTTGTTCTCTTGATAATATTTGGCGTTCTTTTCCTTAAAGGCAGGTTTATTCGCTTCATAAATTGTCTTCTTATTATTTTGATAGTATTGTTTATCGTAAACCTGTTGTTCTGTTTTATGATCAAGACGATATTGTTTATCGCAGTCTCGACATTGTGTCTTACGACCACCTCTACCATTACTGCTAAAACGCTCATTATCTTTGGGGAAACCACACTTAGAACAAGTTTTCATTTAATATGTGCCCAAGAAATAATAACACGAATTTGCCCTAAATCGTCAATCATAGATGATATATCGAAACCTTCTTTACGCAAAGAAACAATCACATATTTTATTATGTCAAGAAGTCTTTCTAACGGAAAAAATACATTATGCCCCATGTTAAGGGTTTTGTGAAAAATATTCTCTAAATAGCTTATTGTATAAAATTGAACTGTTTGCCCATTCTTTGCTGCCAATTCAATAGCGTTTGAAATTGCTAATAAACATTTTTCTTTACAAACAGCTTCTTCACTTTTAAATAATTTGAGCTTATCAATAAGGGGAGCTTCTATTAATTTATCTTCAACAAAAACATTTTTGCTCCGATATACAATGTAAATCACTTTATTGATAGAAATGCTCGTCTGATGACATCAATAATCCTCCGGAATTAACAGGTCAAGGTTAGGGAATTTTTATAATTTTGCTAGCGAGTCCCTAATATCCTCGCCATTGCAAATTTCATTGCCCAAACATAACCATCCGGGTCTCTGTCGTCTAGCAAAAATCTCAATTTTATTAATTGATTTGCTTGGGAACATTATATCTAATGAATCTTGCAAATGCTCTGGCTTGGCGGAATGCTTTAAATTAGGCGCCAGAGAGACTGTGCGTTGCGATTTGTTTTTAAGACTTTTATAAATTTTATTATTAGATGTGCCAATCAAACAAATTTCATGGCAGTTCCGAAATAAACGACCCATAAAAAAAGATAAACAATCACTAACCATAAATGTTTTACAAGCCGTAACCAATTTATTTTTTAATGATTTTAAATCCTGAACTTTAACTATATTCTTAACTTCTCTAATTAATACTTCTAGTGGCTGCTTCTTTGTTTTTACCCATATATAAGTTTGCTTATGAGAAAACCCCCACGCGTTCATAGTGTCAAGCCCCTCTTGAAGCAAACTTGATGGGACCCAAAGTGCTAAAATGGCGCCGGTCGGATCAACAATGTCTTTTACTGGCAACGCCTTAATTTGAGAAATTGTCATGGTATCGTAGTTGGCGGCGGCGCCTCGGGCGACTGATGACATAGAAATCTTATCTGAAAAACTGTATGGAGGATCGGCAACAACAATCGAAAACTTCTTGCTCATATTATTCTTTCTTATTTTTTAATAATTCTTTGGCTATCATAAACATTCTTTCATCCGTACCATCTTGTTTAAATACATTTAATTGATTTAATATAAATCTTACATTAGTCTTAATATAACCTAATACCTTCTATTACCATCTAATAAATTTTGTTTTGCAGAATATGGACGAAGATTGCTTAATGCCCAGCATTTATTAAAATTCTCATCTTCCATGCTAGCATAAAGCAATTTACTTTGAGGAATAATATGATCTAATTGCCAAGTCCAAGTTAA
>Ga0315284_10014722_pt1 | contig 11135 bp, 9 predicted proteins | sample YL17G09_16_MG_FD_203696 | JGI IMG/M metagenome (GOLD analysis project Ga0315284, IMG submission 203696) | Sediment microbial communities from Yellowstone Lake, YNP, Wyoming, USA - YL17G09_16 | ecosystem: Environmental > Aquatic > Freshwater > Lake > Sediment | place: USA: Wyoming | collected...
CCCTTATCCCTTCTGGCACTCATCCCAAGTCAAAGATCCGGGATTCAACCTGACTGGATACGAGAACAAGGAATGTGATAAACTATTAGAAGAAGCCCGCCAAACCCTTGATGAAAACAAAAGAAAGGAAGACCTGGAGAAGTTTCAGAATATTTTGCTCGAAGAGGCTCCTTCAATCTTTCTCTACAACCCCGACTATATTTACTTTGTTTCCAAAAAGATCCAGGGAATAGATAATAAGGTGATCGCTGATCCCTCTAAAAGATTTAATAACGTTGAAGACTGGTATATTAAAACAAAAAGGGCATGGTAAAAAAAACTAGCTCTCCAGAAAAGCAATTGCGCCAAATTATTTTGGATTTTCCAAAACAGTTCTCTAGAGGCACAGAGGCTGCTGATTTAATTTCTTTTCCCGATGAATTTAACAAGGTCATTGTCTGCGCCATGGGAGGTTCGGCTCTGCCCGGAGATGTTTTAAGAGCCTGGCTCAACAGACTTAATAACGGTTTGGCTTTGGAAGTTTATCGCAATTATTCCCTTCCCAGAAACACTGATCAAAAAACATTAATAATCTGCATTTCCTATTCCGGCAATACCGAAGAAACAATATCAGGCTTAAAAGAGGCTTTAAAAAGGAACTTAAAGGTTGCAGCCATAGGCAGCGGGGGCAAGCTGGAAGAACTTTGCAAGGAGAATAATGTTCCTTTCGCCAAAGTGCCGCTTGTTTTCATGCCCAGATTCGCTTTGGGTTACCAATTTGTTTCTTTAGTAAAGATACTGATAAATTCCAATCTGCTGCCAAATGATTTAAAAGAAGAAGCTATTGGCCTTGAGAAAAAGCTTGATCCAATGTCTTCCGAATCTCAAGGGAAAGAAATTGCCAAAAAGCTGAAAAACAAAATACCGGTCATTTACAGCTCAAGAGACAACCTGGTATTAGCAAGGATCTTAAAGATCAATCTTAATGAAAACTCCAAGGTTCCGGCCTTTTTCAACTACTTCCCGGAGCTTAATCACAATGAGCTGGCCGGATTCACATTTGAGCAAAAGGATTTTCAGGCAATAATGCTGAGGGATAAGAATGATTTAAAAAGTATCTTGCAAAGAATGGAAATTACTGCTAAGCTTTTAATGAACAGAAAGGTTGGGGTGGAATTCATTGAAATAGATGGAGAAACCCCATTAGTCAAAATCTTTTCCAATATCCTCTTAGGAGAATGGATCTCCTATTATCTTGCCAAAGAGAAAAAAGTTGATCCTATTTCCATAGATATTGTTGAGGAATTAAAAAAAGAACTAGCTGATTGAAATGATGGAAATAAGAAAAGTAGTCATACCGGCTGCCGGAATGGGAACAAGGTTTCTGCCGGCAACCAAAGCCATGCCCAAAGAAATGCTGCCTGTGGTGGATAAGCCAGTGATTCAGTACGTGGTTGAAGAAGCAGTCAGCTCAGGGATAAAAGACATAATAATCGTTACCAGCTGGCAGAAAAGGGCAATTGAAGATCACTTTGATCGATCTTTTGAGCTGGAGAGGCACTTGGAAGCCAAAGGGAAACAAAAAGAGCTAAAGCAGATTAAAGAAATTGCCCAGCTGGCCAACTTCGTCTATGTCAGGCAGAAAGGAGAACATTACGGAAACGCCATTCCGGTTCTCTCGGCCCAATCGATCATTGGCAACGAACCCTTTGCCGTGATGTGGGGCGATGAATTCATCATTGCTGACCCTCCCCGGCTTGCGCAGATGATTGAGCTGTATAAAAAGCATCAAGGAGTGATAGTTTCAGCAGTAGAGATAAAGGATAAAGAAAGGCTGTCCCGCTACGGAGTTGCCGAAGGAAAAAAGATTGATGAAAACGTTTTCAAGCTTAAAAGGATAGTGGAAAAGCCCAAGCCAAACGAGGCACCGTCAAATTTAGCGGTTTTAGGAGCATATATCTTACCGCCGGAGATCTTTGACGTAATCAAGAACATGAAACCGGGTAAAGACGGAGAAATGTGGCTGGTTGATGCGATCAACGAACTGGCGGAAAAAGACTTTCCCGTATATGCCTGCAATATCAAAGGAGGCAAGTACTATGACACCGGGAATAAAATAGAGTATCTAAAAACAGTGACTGAATTCGCCCTGACCCATCCTGATTTTTCCGAAGAGTTCAAAAAATATCTCAAAAGCTTAAAGTTCTTAAAATAGCAAGAGCCGAGGTGATGAAATTGGTAAACATGCACGGTTCAGGGCCGTGTGCCTTTCTGGCTTGTGGGTTCAAATCCCACCCTCGGCACCATGAAAAATATTAAAGACAACCTCAAAATTATCCCCTTAGGAGGTTTAGGGGAAGTAGGTCGAAACATGATGCTCCTTGAATACCAAGGCAAGATTTTGATTTGCGACATGGGTTTTAGAATGCCTGAAGAAGACATGCCCGGCATCGATTATATCGTTCCTAATATTAATTACTTAAGAGAAAGGAGAAAGGATATCTTGGGCATAGTCTTTACCCACGGTCACTATGACCACATTGGCGCATTCCCCTATCTGATCGGAAAAATCTGGTCGCCCAACTTAGAAATCTATGCTTCTCCTTTAACCAAAGGCATTATCCTAAAAAGGCAGGACGATTTTCCCAACCAGCCTCCTCTAAAGATCAATGAAGTGCGTGACGGATCAAGAGTCAAACTGGGACCTTTTATAGTTGAATTCTTCCGCCAGAATCACAACATACCTGACAACCTGGGGCTTTTCATTGAAACGCCGGTAGGCAACATTGTTAATACTTCTGATTTTAAGTTTGACCACAATCCGGTAAACGACTTGCCCACCAATTTCGCAAAACTGGAAAGATTGGGCAGGAAGAAAGTGCTGCTTTTGATGTCTGACTCCACTGGCGCAGAAGAGGAGGACCATTCTCTTTCTGAAAAAACCATTGAAAAGAACTTAGAAGAGATATTCCAGAAAGCCCACGGCAGAATAATTGCTGCCACTTTTGCTTCTCTGATCAACAGGGTACAGCAGATTATTTCGCTTTCGGAAAAATATGGAAGAAGAGTGTTTGTCGAGGGATATTCAATGAAAACCAATGTCGAGATTAGCAAGGCCTTGGGATATTTAAAAGCTAAAAGAGGAACCTTGGTAAAGACCAAAGATATTCATAATTACCCTGATTCCAAAGTCACCATTCTTTGCACCGGCGCCCAGGGCGAAGGAGCTGCGGTACTGATGAGAATCGCCCAAAAAGAGCACCGCTTCATCCATTTAAAGAAAGGAGATACGGTGATTCTTTCTTCTTCAGTCATTCCCGGAAACGAACGAACGGTGCAGATCTTAAAAGATGAGATCCTGCGCCAGGGAACCAAGGTCTTCCATTACAAGATGATGGATATCCACGCAGGCGGCCATGCCCAGCAAGAGGAGCTTAAAAAAATGATTGAGATAATGAACCCCAGGTTCTTCATACCCATTCACGGACAGTATTCAATGCTTGTTTCCCACGCCGAACTGGCCAAAGAAGTAGGCATGCCGGAGAAAAATATTATTGTGGCTGAAAACGGACAAGTGATTGATCTGAATGAGAATAGAATATCAGTGGATAAGAAAGGAGTTCCTTCCAATTACGTCATGGTTGACGGATTGGGAATCGGAGATGTGGGAGAAATTGTCTTAAGGGACAGGCAGATGCTGGCTAAAGACGGAATGTTTGTCATTGTGGCAGTGGTGGACAGGCAAACTGGCAGAGTCAGGGGTTCTCCTGATATAATATCTAGAGGGTTTGTGTATTTAAAGGAATCAAAAGGTCTTTTAAAGGATACGAGAAAAAAGGTCATTGAAATAGTTGATCGGGCAGCCCATTCCGGCGGAGCGGTCAACTGGACCTATATCAAAGACGAAATCAGGAACAACATCGGCCAGTTTTTATTCACCAAAACCCAAAGAAGGCCGATGATCCTGCCCGTATTAATTGAAGTCTAAAAAAATGAGGGTATTTTCCGGAATCCAGCCAACTGGCGACATCCATATTGGAAATTATCTGGGCGCTGTCAAGCAGTGGATCGAGCTTCAGGAAAAAAATGAATGCATTTTTTGCATTGTTGACCTTCATGCTTTAACTGTCCCCTATGATCCCAAAACCCTAAAGGATTCGATAACAGAAAAAGCAATTGCCTATCTGGCTGCTGGAGTTGACCCGGAAAGATCAATAATCTTTGTGCAATCCCAGGTTAAAGAACATTCGGAGCTGGCTTGGCTATTAAACACCGTGACCCCGATCGGAGATCTCTCCCGAATGACCCAATTCAAAGAGAAATCCAAAAAATACAGGAAAAACCTTAATGCCGGCCTTTTTAATTATCCGATTCTAATGGCTGCTGACATTTTACTTTACCAGACAGATTTAGTACCGATCGGTGAAGACCAGAAGCAGCACGTGGAGCTGGCCAGAACAATTGCCAGAAAATTCAACCAGCAATTCGGATTGGCTTTTAAGGTGCCTGAAGCAAAAGTCTCTAAAACCGGGGCAAGGATCATGAGCCTGGTTGATCCCAAGCAAAAGATGTCAAAGACCGGGCCTAAAGAAAGCTATCTTGGCCTGTTTGACGAACCGGAACAGATTAAATCCAAAATCATGAAAGCAGTCACTGACACAGGCAAGGCAATTAAATATGATCCAATCAAAAAAGCGGGTATATCCAATCTTTTAACAATCTATTCTCTTTTTTCGGATAAAGGAATAAAGGACTTGGAAAAGAAGTTCAAAGGAAAAGGATATGCTGATTTTAAGAAATCTTTGGCTGAACTCTTAATTAACCGTTTGGAGCCTTTCAGAAGGAAAAGAAAAGAGCTTCTGGCGAGAGAATTATATGTTGAAGAGCTTTTAAAGCAAGGAGAGAAAAGAGCCCAGATACTGGCCCAATCAACCATGCAGGAAGTCAGAAAAAAGATGGGTCTTTTCTTCTAATATCTCTTTTGTCTTGGCTTCAATCATCAGCCTGATAACCGGATCGGTATTGGACGGCCTTACCAAAAACCACCATTCATTAAAATCCACTCTTAAACCATCCAGCTTTGAGACCTTACCGGTCTCAAATTTCTTTTCCAATTCCCTTAAAACCTTTTCCTTGTCGCTTGCTTTAAAGTTGATCTCACCCGAATTGAAATATTTCTTGAAAGGTAAAATGATCTCTGATAAAGTCTGGTCTGACAAAGAGATTGTTTCTAATACTTTAAACAGCACGAAAAAGGGGCATTCGCAGAAGAAATGATCTTTTAAATAATAATGGCCGGACAGCTCTCCGGCAAAAAAGATATCTTCTTTCCTCATTCGTTCCTTAATGAAAGAATGTCCTATTCTCCCAACTAGCGCCAGTCCCCCGTTTTTTTTGATGGTTTCAGCTACGATATTACTGGACCTGAGATCGTAAAGGATTTTTTCCCCTGGTCTTTCTTTTAAAATCAGCTTTGATATTAAACAAGTGACGAGGTCCCCATCAATAGGCTCCCCTTTTTCATCAACAAACTTTATCCTGTCTCCGTCTCCGTCAAAAGCTATTCCCAAGTCGGCTTTCTTTTGTAAAACCTCTTGAGATAGCGCTAATATGTTTTCTTTTTTTAAAGGATCGGGCTCATGATTGGGAAATCGGCCGTCCAGTTCCAAAAAAAGATATTCTGTCTCACATTTGGTCTCTTTCATGAACTCAGGTAAAAAAGCGCCGGGCACAGCATTGGCCGTATCAAATATGATTTTTAAAGGCTTGATCTTTTTTAAGTCAAAGCCTTTAAGGTTGAAATCTTTGTATTGTTTAAATACCTGTTTCTTAATTACTTTTCCCTTCTTAACTTCCTCAAAGCTGTTGGTAATAACCATTTCTTTGATTTCTTCTATTCCGCTCTCCCCGCTCACAGGAACAGCTCCTTCTCTGACCAGCTTGAAGCCGTTGTAATTAAAAGGGTTGTGGGAAGCAGTGATGTTTATGCCTCCGTCGTAATTAAAAAATGCGGTGCTAAAATATAATAGGGGGGTGGTTGAAAGACCGATGTCAATCACTTGAGCGCCCTGATCAACCAGGCCTGAGGTTAAAGAATTGAATATGGAATCAGATGAAAGCCGCTTGTCCCGTCCAACCACAATTTTGGGATTCTTTTTCCCAAGTAAAATAACAAAAGCACGGCCAATGCGATAGCTGATCTCTTCGTTTAAATCATCTGGATAAATACCTCTGATGTCATAGGCCTTAAAAATAGCGGGGTTGATATTCATACATCTATATTGTATCATATTCTATCATATCTATATGAGTTTTTCAGTAGGCATAGTCGGCTTGCCCAATGCCGGCAAATCAACATTATTCAAAGCCTTGACTAAAAACAAGGTTGATATTGCTGCCTATCCTTTTACCACAATCAAGCCTAATTTGGGAATAGTGGCTGTACCTGACAAAAGACTGGAAAAAGTGGCTGAAATCATTAAGCCGGAAAAAACCACGCCAACCATTATTGAATTCATTGACATTGCCGGCTTGGTTAAAGGCGCTCATCTAGGCCAAGGCTTAGGAAATCAGTTCCTGGCTCAAATCAGGACCTGTAGCGCCATTTTAGAGGTGGTCAGAGGGTTTAACAAAGCTGATGTGGAGCATGTTGAAGGCGATATTAACCCGGAAAGGGATGCTGAAATAATCAAGCTGGAGCTCTTAATGAAGGACTTAGAAACTCTGGAAGCAATTCTAGTCAGGCTGGAAAAAGAATCCAAAACTAAGGATAAAAAGATAATCGGTCAAATTGAGCTTTTTAAAAGAATCAAGGATTGGGTTTCAAAAGAAAGGCTGATTATAGAACTGGACCTTAAGTCGGAAGAACGACTGGAGATTAAAGAATATCAATTTTTAACAGACAAGCCGATCATATATATCTTAAACACAAACCAGGATAAAACCTTTAGCCTGAAAGCCGAGCACCTTACCCTTAACCTAAAACTGGAAGAAGAAATATCAGATCTATCAGAAGAAGAGCAAAAAGAACTGGGAACCAACCCCATGCTTGACCAGTTAATAATTGCCTGTTATAATACGCTCGGTTTAATTACCTTCTTTACGGTGGCTGGCGGAAAAGAAACCAGGGCTTGGACCATTAAAAAAGGATCAAAAGCGCCGGAGGCTGGTGGATGCGTCCATTCCGATTTTCAAGACAAATTCATTAAAGCAGAGGTGATTTCTTGGAACAAACTGGTGGAAGCGGGAAATTGGCATAAAGCTAGAGAGCTGGGCTGGTTAAAGACAGCTGGCCACGACTATCTGGTTGAAGACGGAGACGTAATAGAATTCAAGATCTAACAATGAAAAGCTACGAATTAAGCTATTTGATACTGCCTGAAATGTCTGAAGAAGAAGCAAAAGCATTTCAGGAAAAGATAGCCTCCTTGATTAAAGAAGAAGGGGGTGTTTTAAATGACCAAGGAATAATTGAAAGAATAAGGCTTGCCTATAACATCCAAAAGCAGAGCCAGGCCTATCTGGCAGTTTTAAACTTCCAACAGGAGCCTCTTAAATTAACTGAATTGGAAAAGAAACTGAAACTGGAAAAACAAATTCTCCGCTACTTGATTCTGTTTAAAAAGAAGCTCAAGCCCATCAGCCAAAAAAGGCAAAGACCTGAGCCAATTATTAAAAAAGAAAGAGTTGTTTCAGAAAAGGAGAAAAAAGTCGAGCTTCAGGAAATTGACAAGAAATTAGAGGAAATTCTTCAATAATGAATCTAAATAAAGTCATTTTAATTGGACGCCTGACACGGGACCCGGAAAGCAAGGCTCTTCCCTCAGGACAGTCTGTGTCCTCTTTTGGTTTGGCCACTGACAGATTTTACTACTCTAAAGACGGCCAAAAACAGCAGCAAACAGAATTTCATAATATCGTTTCATTTGGCAAGCTGGCTGATTTGGCTGCCCAGTATTTAAAAAAAGGCTCTTTGGTTTTTATCGAAGGCAGGCTTCAGACCAGAAGCTGGAAAGACGCTTCCGGCAACCAGAAATGGAAGACCGAGGTCATTACTGAAAGAATGCAATTGGGTCCGAAATCAGCTACTAAAAGAGAAGATTTCTCCCAGCCCAGTCCGGAAAAAGAGGAGCCTCCTACTGAAAATATTCCCATTATTGAAGAAGAAAAAGAAATTGACGTTAAAGACATACCTTTTTAATATGGCCTGTTATTTCTGCCAACATAATATTAGAGAGCTGGACTTTAAAGAAACGCAGGCTTTGCGCCTGTTCATTTCAGGATCAGGCAAAATCAAATCAAAAAAAAGAACTGGAGCCTGTTCCAGCCATCAGAGAAAATTATCCCAAGCGATAAAAAGGGCCAGGTATTTAGGTCTGCTCTCCGCTACCAGCAAGTAGCTTTTCTTTGATCTTTTTGATCAATTCCGGATTCGCTTTTAAGAACTCCTTGCTTGATTCAGCGCCCTGGCCGAGTTTTGTGTCATCCATTTGGAGCCAAGAACCGGCTCTTTTTATTATCCCCTGCTTTACAGCCAGATTGATCAGATCTCCCAAATAGGAAATGCCTTCATTGTAAAAAATATCAAACTCTGCTGTTTTAAAAGGAGGAGCAACTTTGTTTTTCACTATTTTAGCCTTGATCCTGGATCCGGTAATCTCCTCTTTTTGCTTGATCTGGGCAATTCTTCTTAAATCAATTCTGACCGATGCATAAAACTTCAGTGCTAAACCCCCGGGAGTTGTTTCCGGATTGCCCCAAGAAACACCGATTTTCATTCTGGTCTGGTTAAGAAAAATAACGATGGTCTTAGTTTTAGCAATCAGACCGGAAAGCTTTCTTAAGGCTTGAGACATCAATCTGGCTTGAAGGCCGATCTGAAACTCACCCATCTCCCCGTCAATTTCTGCTTTAGGCACCAGAGCAGCAACCGAATCAACAACAATGACATCAACCTTTCCTGACTTTACCAAAGTTTCTACGATCTGAAGAGCCTGCTCCCCGGAATCAGGCTGAGATATTAAAAGATCATCGATGTTGACCCCGATCATTTTGGCATAATCAGGATCTAAAGCATGTTCCGCATCAACAAAAGCGCCCACCCCTCCGTTTTTCTGTGCTTCAGCCAGTACGTGGAGCGCTAGAGTAGTTTTACCGGAACTCTCCGGTCCAAAGATTTCTGTCACCCTGCCCCTGGGAACGCCTCCAACTCCCAAAGCATTGTCTAAAGAAATAGATCCGGTAGAAATGGCGTCAACATCAACAGCAGTCACGTCTTTAAGCTTCATGATTGCTCCTTCTCCAAAACGCTGCTTGATTTCATCTACTGCCTCTTGAAGCTCTTTTGGCACAGAATCATTTAATTGTTTTTCTTTCTTTTTAACCATAGCTAAATTATATATATTATTAGACTTTCTGCCAATCGTCTCCTTCTTCCGGCTTTTGAGATAATTGGTCTAAAGGATTATCCTGTTTGATAAAAACTTCTCTGGGTTTTGCCCCTTCACCCGGACCGACCACTCCGTTCTGCTCCAAATTATCCAATAATCTGGCTGCTCTGGCATAGCCGACTCTCAATCTTCTTTGAAGCAATGAGGCGGAAGCTTTTTTTGATTCAATTACCACCCTTTTTGCCTCTTCATATAAAGCATCTTCGTCAGGGTCAAAGTCTTCAAAACTGTTCTCGTTTTCCAAAGTCTGGGCCAAATCAGAAGCCAAATGATTTTCTCCTTCTTCCAATTGAACCTTGGGGCCAAACCCGTGGTAAAGATCAGCATTTTTGGATACGGTGTAATCCATTACCCTTTTTAATTCTTTTTCTGAAACATATGCGCCTTGTATTCTTTTAGGCTTGACTACTTCAGCTGAGATAAAAAGCATGTCTCCGTAACCGATAAGCTTTTCAGCTCCTGCCGCATCGAGCACGGTCCTGGAATCTACCTGGGAAGCAACCTGGAAAGTGACCCTGGACGTAATATTGGCCTTGATCAATCCGGTAATCACCTCAACTGAAGGCCTCTGAGTAGCTACTACCAGATGAATGCCAACTGCCCTGGCCATCTGAGCCAGCCTGACTATCCCAGCCTCAATATCTCTGCCTCTGGCAGCCATTAAATCAGCCAGCTCATCAATAATTAAAACAATATAGGGTAAAGGCTCTTCTCCTTTTTTCAATGACTTGCTGTTGTAGCTGACAATATCCCTTGATCCGTTACCGGATAAAACCTCAAACCTTCTTTCCATTTCTGAAACCAGCCATTTCAGGGCATTGATTGACCTTTGGGCGTCAAAAATCACAGGAGCCAACAGATGAGGCAGTTCTTTATATGCTCCGAATTCCACTCTTTTGGGATCAATTAAAATCAGCCTCAGGGTGTCCGGGGAATTCTGATAGAGCAAAGCAACAATCAAGCTGTTTAGAAAAATTGTCTTGCCCGTGCCAGTGGAACCAGCTACCAAAAGATGGGGCATTCTGGTCAGATCAGCGTAACAAGGAGCACCAGCAACATCCCTTCCCAAAGCTATGGTAAGGCTGGAGGGAGAGTTTTGGAAATAAGGATCAGCCAATAAATCTCTTAGCCTGACTTTGCATCTTTCTTTATTGGGTACCTCGATTCCCACTAAGGACTTGCCGGGAATAGGAGCTTCAATCCTGAGCGGGTGACTGGCTAAGGCTAAAGAAAGATTGTTTGAAAGGGCCGTAATTTTAGAAAGCTTGATGCCTTCAGCCGGCTTTAAGGTGTACTGAGTCACTGTTGGCCCAATATTAATTTCTGACATTTCCACTCCCAGGCCGAAATTCTCCAGAGTTTTCTTGATAATGGCTGAATTGGTAATGGTGTCTCCGGCAGTTGGCTTTCCTTTGTCCGTTTCCAATAAATCCAAAGGAGGTGCTTTGTATTCTCCTTTGAAAGCCTTGGCTGAACCGGAAATATCTTTTAATTTGAAATCGCTAAGAGCGCTTTCCGGCCTTACTGGAGCTTCTTTTAATTTCGGCTCAACCTCTTTTACCTTAAAATTGGGTATGAAAATCTTTTGGATTAAAGATTGTTTGGCTTCGCCGTTTGGGGATTGCTCAGCTGCTTTTTTCTCCTGCTTAAATCCTTCGAATAGTCCTGATACGCCAGCTAAGTGCCAGAGAATCAGACAACCGGTTA
>Ga0315284_10014724_pt1 | contig 11135 bp, 11 predicted proteins | sample YL17G09_16_MG_FD_203696 | JGI IMG/M metagenome (GOLD analysis project Ga0315284, IMG submission 203696) | Sediment microbial communities from Yellowstone Lake, YNP, Wyoming, USA - YL17G09_16 | ecosystem: Environmental > Aquatic > Freshwater > Lake > Sediment | place: USA: Wyoming | collected...
TTCTTGCATCTGGATGTCCGACCGACGAAACTTGCTCGCTGGAGAGGATAAGAAAGGAGAAAATTCAATGGATATAAAAACATTATTAGACTTAATCGCTAATCAGGGATTCCCTATTGCCCTGTCTATACTCTTAATCTTTCGGATCGATCGATTTATGCAGGAGATAGTAGTAGCTCAGAAAGAGGGCTATCGGCAGGTTCTGGAAAATACCAAAGAGATACATAATACTATTACTAATTTTAATCAGCAAAATCGGGAATATTATTCTCTGCGTTTTTCAGAAGTTCAGAAAGAACTCTCCGGAATGAAGGTAGAGCTGGGAAAAATTGAATAGAGATAAAAAGGCAACAAAAATAGGGTAAGCTATAAAGAAAGTCATCTTTTTTAGCTTATCTTTTTTTATTTTTAATATTATTTATTATGGTGGAGTGTACTAGACGAGTTTCGCAACTTCTGTATGGATGACAATAGTAATATCTACCATTATCTTCAATATCCTTCTTTTCCCAACAAAAAAGCCCTTCAGCATTCAAGCTAAAGGGCTGGTAATTTTCTTGGCTCCCCAGACTGTGCTATAGATAGAACTTTTACTTCTACATTATATTTCCCAACTAAACTAATAAAAACTAATCCAATTACACCAATATATCGAAACCCTATTTATTTAGCTAAGGAGTATAAACAGATGATTGATCATGGTCAAGTGAAAAATCAGTCAGGTCTTGCTCGCAAACTTGGTATCTCCAGAGTGCGTATTCACCAAATTCTAAGCTTATTAAAGCTCAATTCCTTGATTATTCAAGAATTAGAAAAACTTGGTGATCCACTTAAAGCAAAAATTATAACCGAACGCATGTTACGGTCATATGTTAATAAATCTCCCCAAAAACAAAAAGAGCTTCTCAATCTTTTAAAAAGTCTTTTTAAATTATAAAGATTCAAACAAAAAGCCCTTTAGCAAATGCCAAATGGCTGGTAATTTCTTAGCTAACCCTATTGGACAGGTTTAGAATTTTTAGGGAGTGAGAGGAAATTACAATTTTTAATAACTATGTCAATCCAGTAAGAAATAATAATAACATCGTTAACCACTTATTAACAGAGAAAAACTTCTAATCATATTCAATAATAGGTTTTATACTATCTATAATGGTTTTTTTGGTTATTTTATATTCTCTATTTTTACTGTATTAATTTAGACCATTAAGTAACCAAATTTAATAGATATTAGAATATTAAAATTATGATTTTGTAATGCATCCTATCTAGGCTTTACCTACTGAGCCAAATACTTCCATTTTCTTAGTCACTACTTTTTTCATTCCTTCTTTTATAGTAGTGCTGAAATCTAAAACCCCAAATTTGTATTGCCCGTTATTTATTAGTTCTTTAATATTAGCAATTGCCTGTTGGCTCATTTTAGTAAAGATATTAATCTTACAAACTCCTTCTTTTATGATTAATCTAGAATCATCATCAGAAATTCCGGATCCCCCGTGAATTACTAAAGGAACTTCACTAATCCCATTTAATCTAATCAACCTTTCATGATCAATTTTTGCAATCTTATTATATAAACAATGGGTATTGCCAATAGACACCGCTAAGGCATCTATATCGGTTTCTGCTATAAATATTTTAACGTCTTCGGGATCAGTCTTATAGGATTCGTCATCATTAGAACCATATTTACTTTCTGTTTCTATATAGCCTAATTCAGTTCCTACATGACCTAATTCAGCTTCTACTGAAATTCCTAAATATTTGCAGCATTCAACTATCTTTTTAGTAATGGCAATATTCTCTTCTAATGTATATACAGAAGCATCAATCATCACTGAAGAAAATCCATTACGAATAGCTATTAAACAATACTCATAAGATTGTCCGTGATCTAAATGTAACGCCACTGGAACTGATGCTTCTTCAGCCATTTTTTTAGCAATTGTACTTAGGTATTCGATATTTATATTTTCCTTCATTATTTCTGCAAACATTAAAATTGCCGGGGATTTTTGCTCCTCAGCTGCTTCTAACACAGCTTCTATGCTCTCAATATTAAAAATATTGAAACCCCCAACACCGTAACTTTCCTCTCTTGCTTTTTGTAACATTTCTTTCATACTAACTAAAGACATAATTTTTTTCTCCAATTATTTATTTATTTTTCTCCCGAATAAACTATTTAAATTCTAAATTATTTAGATTAATTTATTTTACTAATTTGACTACAATTATTTCAAAAAAATAACTTTTATATTATATGGTTATATCTCTAAAACTAAGTTTTTAAGGTAAAATATTTTACCTTTTTTTACCTTAATTAGCAAATTTAAGTATATTTATTCTTTAGTAATATTATTATTTATTTTTTATTATGGAGGTTATTGATGGCTTCCCATTCAAGTTCTTAAGATACCTTTTATAAAAATAAAACATAGAATCTTAAAACTTCAATTAAAATTTTATACTATATTTATTATTAATACTATTAAAACATGTTATCATGTATTATATATAATTATTTATTCCCTATCCTATTCAGTATAATTTGTATCCAAAAATTTTTTTAAAGTACACCAAAAAGTTTATCTTGGAGAAGTCTTAATTGGAACACTAAGCTCTCAGTGTTTTGAAATTCTACATCATTGTATGTCAAAGGTTCTTCTCGTTTAATATCCCTCTTAATCTTACATCCTATAGATAATCCAAAAGGAAGTAAGTTTTCTGCTTTTGCTATTCTTGCTTTTTCAATACGTCCGGCAACACAGTATCCCCCGATATCATCTATAACTTCCCCTGCGATCAAATTTTTCTTGGCGATTGTTATGGTCTCAGCAGCCCTTTTATTACCAATTGGGGTTATCGTAGGTGTATTATAAAGAAACGCATAGGCGATAGATATCGGTGCTGTACTGGCAACCCAGTGTATTGGTTCCCACCATACCCAGTTAGGTCCAGGCCCACCGGAACCATGAAACTTTAATCCTTGGATAACAGATTCAATTTTTGAGGTTACTACCACAAAACACCAAATAGCTCCTATACCTATACCATTACCATTAGGTATATCGAAAGGTATACCGACACTTTCAACTACTCCATATTGATTTAATAAACCACCGTTTTCCTTAAGATCAAATAATTTAGGTACTTTAATGGAAAATTCATCATAACTTACTATCGGACCGTGTGTCCCTCGGATATCAGGAACCAGCCCTGTGGCATTGGCCAACATAGTTAACTCTTCATTCATCTTTGACCCATCATAAAATGATCCGAACATATACGGGTTGACTTTCATCTTATTGGGGTCAAAACCTCTTTTTTTGGCACGTTCTTCAATTATAGTTTTTACTGTTTCTGGATTCCACCTCAATTTGTTGGAATCCCCGGGTTCTCCTCTACCCGCTGCAACAACTGTAAATCCTAACGATTTTACAGTATCGAATAATAATTTGATTACTCCAGGTTCATCACCGTAAATCCCGGTATAAGTAACTCCAGCATTCTCGGCAAACATCTTTAGTATATGACCTACAACAACATCCATTTCTACACTTAATGAGACGACATGTTTTTTATGATGAATTGCATCAAAACAGAATTTAGTCCCTGCATTAACATTTCCTGTACCCTCTATAACTACATCTATGTTGTTGTCATTAAAAATTATATCTGCATCTGTAGTGCATATTATCTTCTTATCGTTTAAAGCTTTTCGAGCTTCCTTAACCGTTTTACAAACAGCGATCTTTTTCTCAGGAATTCCGGATAATTTTAAGGCTCTTATGCACTTCTCGATTTCAAGGTCCACTATTATACGTGGTTCCATCCCAGGAGCCATTATAGTTTGTCCTATAAAATTCATACCCATAGCTCCTGCACCAATAAATCCGAGCCTTATTGGGGTACCCTTCTGATCTAATTGTTCTAATTGACTATTAAGTCCAAACATTAATATACACCTCTACCTTTACCTTTTATTTTTTTCAATTATTAACTTTAAAATCCCTTTTAATAATTTGAAACATCCTTTAATAATTATCAGCATAAATAGACATACCAACTAAAGATTTCATCGATATTAGGTTATTGTACTAAATCTTCGAAAAATTAAAGTTCTCTTTCTCAAGCTCATTAATTCTACTAACTTTTATTATTAATCTTCCGCCTTTATACTAGCTATCTAGCTATATAAATCATTTTCTTCACTGTTTTAGTTCTAACGTTAAAGTAGTGAATTTTTCTCATTTTTATATTAAAAACTTCGTAATATTTTCTTAGTTACCTATTTTTAATTCTTTTAAATAAGACTTACTCAAATTAGTTTTATCGTTTGGAATAAATACTTTTACCAGCAACTGATAAAGGCATACTCATTATTAAATCTACTTCTATTAAGTCTATTTTTTGATCTACTTCTCCAAATGATACTCCAAGAATTTTATCAATGCCTTCAACAACAATTTTGTTTAATTCGTTTTCAATGCTTCCTAGACACACCGAATTAACGTTCATCTTATATTTAGCTACTTCCCCTAACTAACGCTTGATTAAATTCAATCACAGCTCCTAAGGCTATTCATATGGTGCTATTACTACCTGAATATTCAAATACCGCGTTTAGACTCTTACCATTAAATAGGTAATTTAATTTACTATTATTTTTTTATGAATTATAGACGTCGTTTTACAATTCAAGTGTTTGTTGTATATCTTCAGTCTCTTTTCATCTTCAGGTAAATCTATAACCAACTATCCTAACTCCTAAAATTAATAACATTTGTGAAACTAATATCCCTATAAGGATAAGAACTGGACCGAGAATACATACACAAGATTGCTCTTGCTTATTTTTCCTCGTTCAACAACTGCATAATGTATAACTACCGCTGTCTCATACAAAGATGCTTCTTTGATAGAAATATTTTTTGGAATTTTATGTACTAAAACGCTTTTTTCGAATTACACAGTCAATAGCCACAACTACAAGAATTATCGTACCAATAATAGCTCTTTGGCTGAATGGGTTAACGCCTACTATATTCAACCCATTTAATATTACTCCATAAATAATGGTACCAAGGGCCGTCATATATATCGAGCCAGCACCCCCCTCCGCAATACTGGTACCACCAATAACGACCGCCGCAATAGCTTCAAGTTCAATACCTGAACCAGCTGTATTCTGCATAGCGTCCATCCTCATTAAAAGAATCATACCACCCACCGCACAAAGAATTCCGCTAATAGTATAAACCAACAATGTTACTTTCCGAATTGAAATACCACTAATTCTTGCCGCCTCTGGATTTCCACCAATTGCATATATCGACCTTCCAATAATAGTATATTTCATGATCAGGTGAAACAGGATGAATACTACTACGGTCAAATAAATCGGTGCAGGAATTCCAAACCACATAGCCGTACCTAAGTATCGAAAACCTTTAGGAAAAGCATATAGAGTAGCTCCAAGTGTATATAAAAACTGTAGCCCTCTAGCAATACTCATCATGGCGAGAGTCGCAATCAACGGCGGAATCCCTAAATAAGAGATTGTTATACCATTACAAAAACCCAATCCTGCACCTACAGCAATCGCCATAAAACAACACAACAAAATGTTATATTTAGATAAAAGTAATCCTCCGCATACAGCAGAGGAAATAGCTAATATGGATCCTATCGATATATCAATACCTCTAGTTAAGATTACCAATGTTTCTCCTATCGCAAGTGGGGCTAGAATGGATACTTGAAGTATAATATTAAATATATTACGTTTACTTAAAAATCTCGGTTCCATCAAATAAAAAATCATTATTAATGCCAAAAATCCAATAATTAGCGGATACTTATTAAACAAAGTAAAAAATATTGATTTAGTTTGATTTTTTTTTAAGACTGCTCCACTTTCAACTTTTAACACCTTTATAAAACCCTCCTTCAAATAATTTACGAAGAGATAATAGATAAAAGATCATGTTCATTTTCTATTTCACCATTCTTAAATTCTCTAATGATCTTCCCTTTTTTAATAACAAGGAATCTGTGAGGAATATTTAATATTTCATTCAATTCCGATGAGATGAATATAATGGCTTTTTTATGCTCGCATTGTTCTTTTAAAAGATTGTAAATTTCATATTTTGCTCCTACATCAATCCCTCTAGTCGGTTCATCCATTATTAAAATATTACTATTTGCTAGTACCCATCTGGCAATAATAACCTTCTGTTGGTTTCCACCGCTAAGAGTAGATATTTTGATGTAGGAATTCTTAGGAGAAATATTCATCACCTCTATCATATTATCTGATATTTTCATTTCTTTTGACAAATTAATAATATTATTAATTGACTCTATTAATTTAAAATTAGCTAACGTAATGTTTTTTGCTATTGAAAGATCAGGAATTATTCCCTCTTTTTTCCTATCCTCAGTAATAAAACCAAGGCCCATATCTATACTGTTTTTAAGTGTCTTCCATTTTTGCTTGTTTCCATTAATCCAGACTTCACCGCTGTCGGGTTTCATTAAACCAAATATTACCTTTGCTAATTCTGTCTTACCACTTCCCAATAGTCCAACTATGCCTAATATTTCCCCTTCGCGTAGTTCAAACGATATATTGTTTACGAGATTGGCTTTTGTGATATTATCAACTTTAAGTACGACATTACCAAATATTTTATCGCTTAATTTTTTACTAAACTTGGTCTCTTTTTTACTTTTTTGACCTAACATTTTGGTAATAAGTTCTTCTTTTGTTAATTCCTCTGTATTGAAAGTGCCAATATTCTTACCGTCTTTTAGCACCTGGACCTTATCACATAATGACAAAATTTCATTAATAAAATGAGAAATAAAAATAATTCCAACACCTTTTTTCTTCAATAATCTCAACTTATCAAACAAAAATTTTTTATCAACCTCCGATAACCATGATGTAGGTTCATCCAACAAAATGATCTTCGATTTTGTGGAGAATGCTCTGGCTATCTCTACGAGTTGCTTATCAGCAGGTTTAAGTTTCCTAACCAGGTCGTCGGAATTTATATTCAGGTCCAATTCTTTAAATAAGACTTTCGAAAAATTATTCATGGCTTTCCAGTTTATAAATAAATTTTTTTTCCTCCAGTTACCCGAATTACCCAATGTAATATTTTCTGCAACCGTCAGGTCAGGACATAATTCACTCTCCTGGGATACATATGCAATTTTATGAATCATTCTTGCTTCATAAGGAGTCATCATTTCAACCTCTTGTCCACTTATTTTTATTGTTCCATGATCTTTAAAATAGATACCGTTTATAATTCTAACAAGAGTTGATTTTCCTGCCCCATTTTCGCCAACCAATCCCAAGATTTCAAACTCATTTAAGGTTAAAGAAACATCGTCTAGTGCTTTAGTACCCGGAAAATATTTCGAAATATTTAATAATTCAATCAAAGGTGCTTTATCTTTTATAGATGCTCACCTCCTTAGAGTAAATTTATCGTGTCTTTTAAAAAACTTTAAATACCTTGTTTTATAAGATTTTTAGAGTACCTCTATTACTATTATATAATTGTATAAATAAATAAGGAGGAAGAAGTATTTTAAATTAAATCCACTTTGTTAAATTTATCGAATCAAAAAATACTTCTCCTCCATATCGCTTCTTAGTTAACAACTAAATAATATATTACTTAAGTAATAATTTTTTAAGTTCATCGGGTATTTTAGCTCCGCCAATTGGCAGATCTCCCCATAATGATGAACCAAAGCTACTAATATTTTCAGGAGTTAATGTCTGCGTATCAAAAAATAGCTGACTAGGTAAGCCTTCACTACCGTATTTTACAGCATGGTAGGCAAGATACGCTGCAATCATACCTTGACTATGGGGCATCTGTGAAATATCTACATCCATGAGTCCACTACGTATGGATTCCAAACCGTGTTTGTCTCCGTCTACACCACCATTAATAATATGTTTAGGATCGCTTTGTGGTACCAGAAGCCCGAGTTGATCTATTGCTGCAAAAATACCAGGTGCCATTGTATCTGCTTCATAATATATGGCATTAATTTCCGGATGAGCAGTCAGATTGGCAAGTGTGGCTTCCATAGCCTTAGCTGGATCCCACTCACAAGCTGCTTTAGCAATTAAATTAACTTTGATATCAGGATTCAAGTTCATAATTTCCCAAAATCCCTTATCTCTGTCTTGACTCGGGGAAGAACCTAGTTGACCTCTAAGTTGGATTAAATTAAACTCTTTTAGGCCTTTCTTCTTGAACTGAACGACAAATTCCCTGGCAACCTTTCTTCCTGCTTCAACATTATCCGACTGCAGTGTTGTAGTAACTATCCCACCGTTAATACTACGGTCAATGGAAATCACAGGTATATTTGCCTCGTTGCATTTCTTAACTGCAACAGAAAGTGCATCAGAATCCATAGGGAAAATAACAATTGCACTTGCTCCACGAGTAATAGCATCATCAATCATTTCTAGTTGACGTTGCATTACACTACCTGCGTCCATAACTGCGCTACGGATTCCCATTCTTTCAAGTTGTATAGCAAAACCATAAGCCGCAGCTATATGAAATGGTGCCACAAGACTGTACTCTGAAAAGATTATATAAATATCCTTATCCTCTTTAACATTGGGTGCCGCGTTTGTTGAAAACGCAATTAAACTAAATATTATCACGGTAATCAAAAGTATAAAAATATAACTCTTGATTTTCATAGTTTATTTCCTCCTTCTTATTTTTTTACTAGAAAAAAACACGCTCACAATACTTTTCCATCTTTCGAGTCACACAGGTAAACCATAACATTTCGTCCTTTAAATTAACAAAATACTACTTTATTTAAAATAAGCATCACCCCCTTTTTATACTTTATTGTTCCTTTCATAAAACTATAAAACCCTTGTTTTATAATACTTTTAGAGTACTCTATTTTATTCTTCACCTCTACCTTTGAAACCCTCATCTCTATCTTAAGTAAACTATTTGCAAATCTAAATTAGATTTCACCTCCACCTACCTTTTACCCTATAATCTTTTAAGAATACTCTTTTTTACTTAGAGCAACTTTCGGAAAACTAATAGGTGAATTATGTTCTAAATTTTTTAATTTTATAAAAGAACTAAAATAGTATATAGCAACCAAAATCGTATACGTATACGCTACTCATCTTTTTAAAAATTTAAACTTAAAATGTTTCCGAATCAAGTAAAATATTCATTTTTTTCATGTTTTTTGTAGCTTCATCCCACTTTTTAACAGTTACAGCAGAATAAAGAGCATCAATTATGCTTAGGTGTGCTAAACGTGAAAATGTAGCTGCATCATAAATCATGTTTGATCTTTCAGAAGTAATTAGAAAATAATCACTATTTTTTACAATATCAGATTTTCGATTTTGAGTTAAACAAATAGTTATTGCCCCATTTTCCTTGGCAATCTTCAAAGCTTTTATGGGTATTTTAGACTGGCCTGAGCGTGATATTGCAAAAGCTACATCTGATTTTCCCAAATTCTGTGCAATCATTAACTGCCCTCCCCAATCTTGTTGTATTTTGCAAAAAATACCTATCTTCAAAAAACGCCAATATGCATCATACGCAACAGGATATGAACTTCCAACTGCAAAAAATGTAATATTTTTTGTTTTTGCTAAAATATCAACTACTTTAATAAAAACTTCTTTATCTATTATCCTCATTGTTTTTCTAAGATTTTCTTGTTCTCCCATAATAATCTTTTTAAATATAGTCCAAGAATCATCGCATTTACTTATAATTTTGGGCACTGGAAAATCATTGCTTGAGCCAAAATCTTTTGCTAAATTAATTTGAAAATCATGAAATCCTTTAAATCCATTTTCTCTACAGAATCTTACTACAGAAGCTGGACTTGATTTACTTTCTTTAGCTATTTGATCTACTGTTTTATCTAAAGCTTGATCTGGATGGGCAAGGATATATAAACCAATTTTTTGCATAGCTGGACCAAGAATTTTTAAATTTTGTTTTATAATTGAAATAGTTATTATATTATTTACATTTTTTAAATTCATAATATTTACAACCTCTTAGAAATATTATTTTATTATATTATATTTTTTATGAAATATTATTTCAGTTAAATTTTATAACACTTTTTATTATTTGTCAAATATTTTTTGTGCGTTTTCCAGGACATACTATACAATTTTTAAATTATAGATATTTTCAATATATCAAAAAAGTATTAGAATTAGTAGAAATAAACCCTGATAAGATAGAATGGAGGTTATATGAAAACTGGACACCGTATCAGTCTGACAACAGCCAAGATAAATTACAAAACTCTAAGAAAGATTAATCCTGAGACCGCCAGATTAGCCTTAATCGAATATCTCTCCACCAATAAAGGTAATATTTCCGATGCAGCTAGAACCTTTGGGATACAAAGAACCGTGGTGTATGATATCCTTAAAAAGAAGAAAGAAGGGGGATCTAAAAGATAGATTTCATGCCCCTTTACACTCTCCTTATAAAACTCCAGATAAGATAGAGGATAAAGTAGTAAAAGCTAAAACCCAGACCCACTTAGGGCCTAAAAGATTATCTATTTACCTTAAAAAATACGAAAAGATTAAGGTCCCTTATGGCAACTATCCGGCATATCTTATCTTAAAATTTAAATGATGATTAAAAGGTTCCATTAAATCTATATCTATCCTTCCTTTTAAATTTCACTATTAAAAGTTATTTAACCTTCCCCTATCTAGATAAAGAAAGCTCTTTCAATTGTGCAAGGCTTTGAAAAGTATTAGTAAGATTATCAATTAAATCAATATAGATTTCAGCATATTGTTTATAGTGTTCATGATATTCGGCTCGGGGTTCTATTCGATCTTTGACCTGAACAAATTCTTGTGAAGTTTTAGCCAGGTTATCAAATAGCCCTACCGCATAACCGGCAATAATTGCACTAGCCAAAATAGCTGATTCCTGTTGAGTTACTATAGTATAGGGAAGGTTTAGAGTATCTGCCTTTATTTGATTCCACAACCTACTCTTTGATCCTCCACCTAAAACTCGAACTTCCTTAAATTCAATATCAGGATAGAGATT
>Ga0315284_10014725_pt1 | contig 11135 bp, 9 predicted proteins | sample YL17G09_16_MG_FD_203696 | JGI IMG/M metagenome (GOLD analysis project Ga0315284, IMG submission 203696) | Sediment microbial communities from Yellowstone Lake, YNP, Wyoming, USA - YL17G09_16 | ecosystem: Environmental > Aquatic > Freshwater > Lake > Sediment | place: USA: Wyoming | collected...
TACTACGATTGAACTTCCAGAAACTGTAGAATATACTGCAGAACTGACCAAACTGTGGAACCTGAAACTGATCTCTGTCAGACCTGACCACGACTTTCTAGAATTGTGCAAGCTAATCGGTCCTCCAAGCCGGTTCATGAAGTGGTGCTGCAAGACTCAAAAGTTCTCTCAAATGAACAGACTCCTCCACCAGAAGTATCCTGAAGGTGTTGTAATGGTGAGAGGGGTAAGGGCAGCCGAGTCAGGTAAGCGTGGTCACTACAAGCGCATTGGGAAAATGAAGTGGACTCCAAATGAGATCCTAGTTAATCCTATTTTGAAATGGACATCGCTTGACGTATGGCTATACATATTCTGGAAGAAAATCCCATACAACAGGGCATACGAATACGGATTTTCAAGAATAGGCTGTTGGGCTTGCCCTGCGAAAAGCTTGAGAGATTTTTCACTTCTGGAAGGAGCACATCCTGAGCTGTTGAGCAGACTGTATTCGATTCTGGATAGCTTTGCCCTGAAACGAAACATTAGCGATAAGTGGAGTCGCTCTGGAGCTTGGAGATATAGGAAGTCACAAGTGAGTGCGGTGAGCGTCTGTGCCTCCAAACCATGTTCGACTAGCAAGGATTTCGTGTTTTCAATTGACAATCCTTCTGTGACTAAAAATGTACTCGAGTTCTTCAAGATATTCGGTCAAGTGCGCAAGAAAGGACCGATTTCATTGATCGACGGAAAAGATGTGGAGCTCTCTGTGATTGGCAAAAGCCTTCGCATATTGTTTAAGGATGAGGAAAAGGAAGAGAGAATATTGCGATATTTGGAGAGAGCATTGAACTGCATAGGATGTGGTTCTTGCCAGGCAGCTTGTGAGAATGGAGCAATAAAGCAGAGCGAGGGCCGGCGGACTGTAGATGAAAGCATCTGTACTGGTTGCCAAAAGTGCTTGACATTTAGTTGCATAGCTCTTCGATATGGGTCAAACCGGTTATCGGTAGCATTGTAATGAGAATTCCATCGAGGGCAATGCTCTTAAGATTCCACCCCAAAACCAAAGCTCAAAGACGAGCTGCCTAGGCAAAATCGGTGCGATTCTGCTCTTGAGGATGGAGGATTTGAATGAGAAATCACGAAACGCTGGGAAAACCAGGGGCTTACGAAATTATTGAGCTTGTTAGTCGGAATATCAATATGACCGAGCCTTTGATTGCTGACAGACTAGGCGATATCCTGACTCCCAAGGAAACGAAAAGGTTGATCAAAGAACTAATATCCATTGCCTTTATCAGATGCGTTCCGCGACTGCAGCACATAGAACTAACTGAAGTTGGAAGAGAAGCTCTGCTTCTAGCAAAAGTGATAAACGGGGCAAACTTGGATTCTGTCGTGAACCAGCTGTCGAAGCTTCAAGCAAGCAATTTTTCACTGATAACGCAAGATATTTGCGGGTGCTTCCTGGATCTCTTGAAGAACAGACACGATGTCGAGGACATCTACATATGTTCTCCGTGGATAAGACTAAGCGACGAGTATCTCTCCGATCTTGAGAACATCATTCGGAAGGCCCACGACAAAGTGAGCTTTCACATCATCACTAGACCACCCGCAGAACTCATCGTAGGACCTGCCGCATGGCGTATTCAGATATTAAAGACGCTCTTGTGGTTCAAACAACACCATGGAGAGTTGTTTAAGCTAAAAAGACTGCATACAAAACTGTATTGCGCGGCTGGAAACAACTGGCAAACAGCCATTTTCGGGTCTGAGAATCTTACAGAGGCTGGAAACGTCGAACTAGGAATTCGCATAGACGATGAAAGAATGACACAAAAACTCTTAAATTACTTCAATCGAATGTATAACAACAGTATCGAAATATCAAGAGAGGAATTATATGTCAAAAACTGATGCGAATTTGCGCGATTGGTTCGGCCTGAAACGAGACAACTACATTCTCAATCCAAGAGTGAACATGGACGATAGACGGTTTTATGCGCGACGGCCCGAGTCTGTCCAAATAGACAAACAGATCACAGATCTGGAAGTAGACCTTGCAGGAAAGCTGTCTCCGAAGAAACTATATTGGGGGGTCATAGGAGGAGGGAAAACCCACACTCTTTACAAAATTCTGGAAGAGCTTGGCGCCAGATTAGACATAGAAGTAATATTCGTGGAGTGCCCCGTTACAAAGAAATCGCTCAACTTTTCGGAACTGTATCGCAAGGTTCTGGACACTATGGGCATGGACCTTGTAGTCAATGATCTCCTGCGCGGTGTTGTCAGCACCGTTATTCAGAATGTTGGCATTCTTGAGCCCGGTAAAGCCGAAAAGGAACTCAATAAAGTGCTTGGCTACGAAGATCTCGCAAGGGCCTCCTACACCATATTGACAGCCGGTTCGGAGTTTAATCCACTGACGATGTGGAGATGGCTCAAAGCTGAGGAAATATCAACCTCAGAGAGAGAAGCACTTCGCGTTTCAACTGATCTCAAGACGGACCCAGAAATACTGGCAGACATATTGATACTACTTGGGCGTTTCATGCAGGAACGGAAAAACAAGACACTTGTTCTAGTTTTTGATGAGCTGGACCGAATTCACGATGCTTCTGTCGATGCCAAAGAAACCTTTAAGGCCGCCTTCACAAAACTAACCGAACCTGGCCAAGCCTATGTGTCTGTTTTCCTTTGTGCTTCTGCCGAAAGCTCTGCCAACGTACCTGAGCTGATAAGCGAAGCTGTTGAGGATAGACTCAAAGGTGATATCAGCGAGATTCCAACAATGACAAGTAATGATGTGATTCCTTTTGTTAAGGATCTGGTGGCCTACATAAGAAACTCAGAGACTGATGTCCACAAACTAATTAGTGTCGCAAAGAAGGAAACAGATGAGACGATAGATGAGGAACTCTACCCTTTCACAAGCGAAGCTATCGAAGCTATAAAGGCTTCTTGCGGCGATAAAAAGACCCCCCGCGCTTTCACCAAGACCATGTCTAAGGGTGTAGGAAGAGCCAGGGTCAGAAACAAGCATATTGTGTCAAGCAAGGAAATAGAATGACTTCAACTGTGGAGGTGCAATAGAGTCTATGCTAGCCCAGAAACCCATCAGTTTTGACTACGGATACCGTTTCTTCGATCCTTTGAAACTGGCCCAAATCGGCACGGAAGGTAACTTTATCGTTGGTCTCATAAGCGAAGAAAAGGATCCGGACGCGGTTTTTTTTGGGAAGATTGCAGAGTTTGATGGGTTGATGGGAAAGAATGTTTGGTTCGATACGAAAGGAGCACACGTGATCTACATAGTCGGGAAACGGAGAGGTGGGAAGAGTTTTACACTTGGCACGTTGGCAGAAGGTCTGGAATCAAAGACCTTTCATATAGGCAGCATTGAACAGGCAGTTCTCATTCTAGATACTCTCAATATTTTTTGGACGATGGAAAGCGGAGCGACGGATGGAGAGCAGCTGAAGGAACTAGAAAAATGGGGATTGAAGCCTGAGCCATTGAAGAATATTGTTTGCTACTTTCCAAGGGGGCTCCGGAAGCCTTACACTCCCGCTCATTATAGAGAATTTGCATTAAAGCCGTCCGATCTGGAAGGACCGGATTGGGCAGCTCTTTTTGGGGTTGATCCGATTCTTGATCCTATGGGCCAGCTACTGACAGAGTTGTATGAGAAAGTCGCAATTGAAGGATACAGGACAGCGGTCTCTACTGTGAAGTCTAATCCTGGATATTCCGTATCTGACCTACTACTGTGTCTAGGTAAGGATCGCGAAATTCAGAGGTTTGCGCCTCAGACCATAGAGGCTGTAAAAAGGTATCTGAAAGCAGTGGAAAGGTCTCCATTCTTCTCAAGCAGCGGTACCGATGTAAGGGAAGTCTTCAAGAAAGGCCAGGTTACGGTATTGTTGCTAAGGGATCTTGATCAGCAGATCAGAGGTTTGATTATTGGATTGCTCATCAAGAAGATAATGCGCCTTCGCGGGGAAACTGTCGAATGCGAAAAGAGACTTGCTATCAAGAAGAAAGTGTTTCAATGTTCCCAAAAATTGCAGACTGCTGATGTCGAAACAAAAACACTCGAGAAGCTTGTAGAGGAAGGACTGCCTAGGGGTTGGATTCTGATTGATGAAGCACACAACTACGTTCCGCAAACCGGAATAATCGGTTCAAAAGAACCTCTTAAGAAGTATGTTAATGAAGGACGCAACATAGGGCTTTCGATTGCAGTCACAACACAGCAGCCCTCAGGATTGGATGCCGCGATAAGAAGAAACGCTGACATCTTAGTAGTCCACTCGATTACTATGTCAGCGGACCTTGAAGTGACTGAAGGCATGTTGAATGCCTCGGTTCCTAAGGCAGTTGCAATAGCAAGAGCAAAAGTTGAATCGCATGTCTTCGAAAACATGGTAAGGGAGCTTAAGATAGGATACGCTATTATTTCTTCCGTTAATACCAATAGGGTCTTTCTTGTCAAAGTGAGACCAAGAGCCACTGCTCATGGCGGGGTTGAGTATTAACAAAAGGCGGTTTATCTACAACACGCATGAGAATGCTGAACGTCCATACTACATCTCAATTCTTCTTAAGACATGCAGCAAACCCAGAGAATCTGTCTTGATAACCAATCTTGCAGCTTTGGTTCATCGGAAACTGCGGCGAAAGATGGGTTTTCCGATTCCAGAAAGGGCGGCGCCTTACATAATACAAACAGCCATTGAATTGGGAATTCTGGAAAGGGATGTTTACAAGGAAGGATTCGTGAACAGATGGGGAGCGAGAGGGTATGTGATCAATGCGATAGCCCCCAACGACATTCCACTTGGACTGCCAGGAGATCTCAAACTCCTTGAAAAGGATAGACTTGCCTTCTTGAAGTATTATCTAGATGCCAACGGGATAGCGCTAATGTATTTTGCCAGGAGGCTTCATCTGGAAGGTGAAATTGTGCTTTCAGAGTTTGTCAAGGGCAAAGAGGTTGAAGTCATGTGGAATAACATAATCAAGGATTCTATATCACATACAAGAAATGACAAGTTGAGAAGTGAGATGCAGGAGTTGTTGAGGAAAAGCAGGTTCTTGAGTGGAAATCCTAGAGCCAAGGGGAAGACTCTAGAGCATATCCGCAAACAAAAAGTCACTCCGCACTTAGACTTATTGGTAGATTTAGGTATAGTAGAGCGAAGTCCGCCGAAGTTGGGTTGGCAAGAAGTTGCAAAGTATTTGGAGATGAAAGACAAGGGTCTAAAGAAGACCACCACGTCTACTCAGGAGAGAGTCATCTATCGACCGAAACAGGAAGGATCAATCAATCGCATCAGCACTTTTCTAGACATCACTGACTCTTCCAAGCTGGACGGCATACTCTCTCCACAAGAAGGGAGGTACTTCGCAACGGCTGCCGAGCTATATGGAATTAAATATCCAAGAATAGATACGGAAGAGGATTTCGGATTGATGCAAAAGGAAGTTGTCAGAGTCTATGAAACCATTCGCGACGACGTCTACAGACTGGCCTTCATTGATTCGATAAAAGACATAGTTTGTATAAACCTGCAGGCTGACAAAAACAGAATTTGCGAGCCTCAGGATGTTTGGACTACTATAGAAGCTATGCACAGGTTGTCAGAAAAGGATGTCAGGTATCATAGAGACAACTGTGGGGTCGTAACATACATGGCACTGAATGATAGCTATGTGAGAAATATTCTTCCATCCTGAGAACTCACTGCTCCGCGAAATGAGCCTTGACAAAATCACCGGTTATCTTGCTGGGGAAAATCTCATTCTGTGCATGAGAAGTCAGATCATCAAGATGTTTCATAAGATTGCGAGGAGTGAGATCCGACTGCTTTGATACGAACTGGATGATCAATCGTATACTCTCTTTTGTGTATGGATAATAAACGTCACTTTGGCAGTTTTCGCTTCGGAACTTCTCACTGCTGATCAGATCAACGATGAATTCTTGACTCTCCTCAACACTCAACGGTGGAACTTGAATCATGCGCGAGACTCTGCTTTGAAGGTCTTCTATTAGCAACTCTTTAATGATCGAGAAACTTCCTGAAGCAAAAGAAAGTGTAAGACAAAGGTTGTCTGGGCAAAGGTCAAACATATCACGTATCCCTTGTTGAATGGCAGCGAAATTCCTTTGACTCTGCTTCTTGATTTCTGCGAAATAGTGACAGTCATCTAGCATCCAGATCAGCGAACCATATTCTCGGAATTTGTCAGATTGGTAAGTGAGCAATCCAATTACTGATGAGGCGGCCTTGACAAAGTCGGAGTCGTCGGAAAGATTCCCGGAGACTCCAAGAGACCTCAAGTCCTTTTTTGATAGACGTTCGCCGGCGAGCCAGGCTTGGGCAAGTAGGCACGTTGGATCCTTAACAGATCTAGAGACTGTCACACCTCTTCCCAAGGCGAGGATCACGCTGGCAATGTCAATACGCCCACAAGTGATTTCATTCGTCACAGTCTCGATGGCTTTCATTTCTTCCTGCAGGTCAACACCTTTCGGATTGAACTTAGTCCAAACGTCAGAAGCAGCTTTGGCAACTGCTATCGAGTTGACTGCGTTGTAGAATCCTTGCTGATACAGATCAGCGAATCTTCGCATTTCTTTTGGCAATGGTGAATAAATCACGATGTTCTTGTTTTCTCTTTCAAACATTGTCTTGAAATGGAGGAGAGAATGCGACTTCCCTGCCCCCACATAACCCCAAACACCAAGAAATGTTGACCTCTTCTTCTCTACAGTATCCTTGAATGCAGCACTCATTTCCTGGAATAGTTTCTTTCTATCTGCCCATATGTCAGGTGATCGTTTGGGCACTACCCTGAAAGGCCAGTTCTTGAAATACATGATCACTTGCTCCCGTTCTTTGCGGTCAGGAATAAGATTATTATTTGTAGGAATAAATAAAGCCATGTGGAAAAGACCAATGGGTGAGACCGGCTTTCTTCTCAGTACAGACAGTTTCGTTTGGACACATCAAGGTCTGTCTAAAGTTAGCGAACTGAAACCCAGAGACGAGCTGCTTGGAATCAAGTCTGGGAAACCATCATGGTCAACAATAAACTCTCTGAGCAAAAAACCAGGTCTTGAATGGCTTCTTAGGATAATAACGGATGGCAATGAAGTTCTGGTCTCAAGATTGTGTGAGCTCTTTACTGTAAGTGGTGTGAAAAGAGCCACAGACTTGTCTGTCGGAGAGATCCTTGAAACATTCAACATTCCGCAGGAGATCCAAGAGTCGATTAACAATGAAAAACCAGTATTCGTGGAGTCTGAAGTTGGTCCTTTCAGGATTGATCCTAAGGTGGCATACATTCTGGGAACTCAAATTAAATCTCCAAAGATCGAAGGCAGAGTAATCATTCGTGGGCTCTATCCAAACCATGCCTACGAGGTTGCGAGATTATGTTCTGAAGCTTTGAAAGAACAATTCATTCAACATAAGATCTATTATGTGGAAGGCGGAAAAAAGGTCCGTGTTGACTGCAATGCCTTAGCCGAGGCCTGCAGAGAAATAACCGAGAGAACTATTCCAAGGTTCATTCGTCAATCAAGCGCGCCAGTCTTGAGGCATTTTCTTGCAGGCGTGCTGGACACTATGATATGCTTGAATGAGTCTGACGACCCTCCCACTTTTTTCATTACTCCAGTTGAGCAAAGCGAGCTTAGGCGTTTCATCGTGGGCTGTTTGAGACTGTTTGGTGTTATTCCGTCCAAGACCTACGTTTTCCACTCTTCACAAGGGCTTTTCGTCAAGACTTATGTTGACCCACAAGCTCTGCGCCAATTGGGTCTTAGGTTCATTAGGGCAGAAAGTGGGCCTAAACCAGTTGTCTCCCGAAAGAATACAGCGATGAGCTACTGTATCATCAGAAACCTTGCCGAGTTACAGGGGAAGCTTATTTCTTTTCCAGAACCAGAACTACATTGGAGTCCTATCGTTGATCTGTCACCTTTGCATCGCCATGTTCTGACGGATTCCTAGGTCGAGGGCAAGTTGTCGGTTGGTGTATGTCCGACCTTCTTCCTCCAAAGCATATCTATTGATAAGATCTGCGCGCATGCTTGTTCCTAAATTAGTTTGCTTCGTTCTGATACAGATTTTATGTCTGCCGCTTCGGTTACAACAACAGCTTCAAGATGATTCCAACAACAAGCAAAAGTCGTTTTCGTTTCATGCTCCCTGAGCATTTTATCCCAATTTCATTGCTGCTTCTTCTGGTTGCTCCGCTTCTTTGAAATGTTCTACAAAGTGGAGCTCTACCCAGTCGCTTCGTTTTCTGTGTTCTTTTTCTGCTTCTTTGTCTATCAGGGTCAGAATACGTTTTGAAAGGTTTATGCTGACTGGGTGTTTTCGCATCTCGTTTCTCGCTTTACATCTTTTAGGCTTGTTAATACTTAATAATTGCTGTTAGACTTTATTAGAGTTTAACAACAGCGTTTTTCTTGTTTTCCGTTTATATTTGAAGTTGTTATGTCAGTTAAGGCTCGTCCTGCTGCATATTCTGCGAAAAAAACACGTTCTGCTCCCTCTAAGGGCGCTGATTCCGTTAGGCGTGCGAGTCGTGATCTGTCGGATACTTTTGGGGTTCGCGGCGCCGGCGCAAGTTGGCAGACCAGTTTTGGGATGGCGTTGAATGAGCGGGATCTGCTTGTCGCGGTCCACCGTGAGCCTGTGGCCTGGCGTGTCGTGTTCCAGGTGGCTCATGACATTTTTGATAAGGGTTTCACGGTTGAAGAGATCGCTGAGAAGCCAGATCCGAATTGGAGCCGTGAAGTCTCTAAAGTTTTGGATGATTTGAATGCGAAGGCCGTTTACACACAGATGTCGGTTTTTGAGCGGCTTTTCGGCTGGGCCATAATCGCTATGTCTTTTGTGGACCGTGGAAAGGATGTTTCTGCTCCTGTTACGAGCCCTAAGGAGATTCGTCAGCTGCTGCCTTTTTGCACTTTGCAGTTTACGGTTCAGGGCTCGGATGAGGATAAGAAGCAGGATAGCGACCGGTTTGGTTTGCCCGAGTTCTACACTCTTCGCCGTGAAGGCGTTGCTCAGACTCGGCTGCACTATACCCGGACTATTCACTGTGCGACCAGGCTGCTTGAACATCCATATAAGGGCATGAGCGTTCTTGAGCCAGTTTATAATGATTTGACGTTTTTATGCAATATTCGCTGGGGCCTTGGCGAGACGATTTGTCGTCATGGCAGCGGGTTCCCCGATATTACTGTGACTGGTGCGAAGGCTGCTGATCTTGACGCGATTGAGGATAGCCAACAATTCAAGAATTTGAATGCGCGAACCTATTTCTTGCACAACGAGAAAGCGGTGCTTGATTTCAAGGGGTTGGCTGGCCGCGCGTTGGATCCGTCGCCCTACTATGAAGCAATCATGGAGAGCATTAGCATCGGTTCTGGGATTCCTCTCGCGATCTTGCGTGGGGCTCAGGCCGGCGCGTTATCAGGTTCGGAAGTGAATGAGCGCGAATACTTCAAAGTCATCAGCGATTTTCGCACCCTGTACGAGCCTTGCATTTGGGAACTTATTGACCGGTTGATGGAGACAGGACAGATCCGCAAGGTAAACGATTACCGCGTGGTGTGGCCTGGCGGCGTGGAGCTGAGCGAGAAGGACCGGGCTTCTGTGGAGTTGCAGTTGGCTCAGGCTCGGGCCTTGAAACTGCAGTATTGCACGGTTGATGAGGTTCGCGCCGAAGAGGACAAGGAACCGTTGCCCGACAAGGCTGGTGAAGTGGTTCCTAGTTTGCGTAAGCCGGAGCCGCTCGTTCAAGCTAAGCCTGGACAAGAGGGACAGCAACCGGGTGTAGGTCCGACTGCAGACGAAAGTCGTTTTGAAAGGTTTGTTTCATGGTTACTGAGGAAAAAACAAGATGCGCAGGAGCCAACCCAATGACTTTTCACGGTGATGGTATGACTGATTCTGTTAGAAAAATCGGTTTTGCTCGTGTCGAGTTTGATGCGAGCGGCAAGAACCTTGAAGAAACAGACGATTTGCTCGTCGTCAAAAACGTGGTGTTGAGTCGACAGGGCATTTTCCCTTACGGTTCGCGTAAGGCCTTCAAGTCTGGTGACGAGTTGGAGGCTGGCTCTTGGACGCTTGAGGGTGCTTGGCTCGTGGCCTATGCTCATGTGGATACGCCGTTTTTGACTGACCGCGACGACATTCGGGGAAGAACAAAGAACGTCCGGTTTGACAAGGATAAAGCCGCCATAGTTGGGGATCTCGAGTTTTTCAAGAAGCTCTGCACTCAGCCTTTCCTTTCAGGCATCAAGAGCGGTGCTTTGAAGGATGTTAGCGTCGGCTTCATCAGCGATGACTTGGCGAAGTCGGGCAAGTTTGGCGACGAAGCTTATGACTACGTGCAGACCCGGTTCATGTTTGGACATGTGGCTGTGGCTCTTGCTGAGGGTCGCTGTCCGAGTCCGTTCTGCGGCATAGCCCTTGACAGCGTTTTCAACCCAGATCTTGAGACGGCTAACTACGTGCATGTGCAGATCTGTGAGAGTGCTCCGGGTACGGTGCCTCCACGTGTCATCACGTTGAGCGAGAAAGAGGGTGTCCTTGCGGTTGTTGGCAAAAGTGATCCGGCGAAGGACGCTGAGGTTTTGAGGTATCTGTTTTCGAAAGCCAAGGGCTGGACGCTGGAGAAGGCTCAGGCCTGGACGAAGGAGCACAACTATTCTGTTGGCGATAGCGTTGATCCTGCTCGGGTTATTGTCGCTAAGCCTGCTGGTGTTGAGCCTCCTACGCCTGGTCCTGAGGCTAAGTCTTGTGGTTGTCCATTGATTGCGGCTCGTGAAGAGATTAGGCGTGCTCGGAGGCTGCTGTGTTCACGGTAATGCGATGCGCATTGCAGAATTGCGCCGAGATGATGGTGCTGGGACGGGGTTTCGGGAATGTACCCGTCTTGAAAGAACCCGTATGTTGGAATGGAGAATGATTTGCATTGAGTGGTAAAGACGATAAAAGTGGGTCTGCTGGCGCTGGTGTTGCGGCGGCTCCGCCTGCTGCAGCCGATGGCGCTGGCAAAGAAGCTAGAATCGATAACAAATCTGCGAAGCTTACGATGGATTCGGTGATGGCTAAGAATGT
>Ga0315284_10014728_pt1 | contig 11134 bp, 8 predicted proteins | sample YL17G09_16_MG_FD_203696 | JGI IMG/M metagenome (GOLD analysis project Ga0315284, IMG submission 203696) | Sediment microbial communities from Yellowstone Lake, YNP, Wyoming, USA - YL17G09_16 | ecosystem: Environmental > Aquatic > Freshwater > Lake > Sediment | place: USA: Wyoming | collected...
TGGAAGATTATATGCTGTATTATTTTCTGTAATGTACATGGGCCTATCAGGAATAACAGGTGTATCGTCATTTACCAATACCTTTCTCTTTTCCTTCTTGGATACCTTCTGTTTTCCAGGACACACGGAACTCATTGTTCAAGATCAATCCGATACAGGATTTCACCGTGTTCCCATTAAAGACATCAAGATAGGTAATGTATTGCTGCCAGGAAAATCAGTGGTGACGGCCACCTTCCAATTTTATAGTAGGGGTCAGGAAATGGTTCAATTGGGTAGAACCGTGGTTAGTACCAATCATTATGTAATTCATGAAGGAAAACCTATTATGGCAGGCGACCACCCCCATGCCATTCGCATGGGAGCATGGAATTCCGATGATTTATTGTATTGTGTCAATACATCGGACCACCACATTCCTGTAGAGTATCTAACATTTATGGATTATGATGAAACATCCGAGGGAGACAAAGAAACATTAAATTTTATTGATAGTCGTGTCAATGGATGGACAAAGCCAAAAAACAGGGATTATACCTACAAAGATAGCTGTTTTGCAATAGATGAACATCATATGATTAAAACAACAACGGGACCAAAACAGGCAAAGGACATTTGCGTGGGCGATACATTATCAACGGGCGGTGAAGTGGTAGGACTCATTCGCCGACAAATCACAGAAGTGTGTACGTTACCGAATGGTATTCAACTTACACCTGCCACACTTTATTGGAATCCATTGGCGAATCAGTGGAATCGCTGTGGAGATGACTATGCATGGACAACATTACCGACCCATAAGGAATGGGTATCCTTTGTGGTGGTGCCTCATTCACAAATTGAGTTGGAAGATGGTACAATGGTAAGAGATTATATGGAATTGTGCTCTCCGGATGCAGAACAATATTACTCACAGCATCTAACAAAGCAAGGTATGCAATGATTTTTTATGACAGACTAATCTCTCCAATAAAAAAAGAAGATGGAAGCAAAATGGCCTTTCATACTTATTACATTTGGTTTATTTGTCGCCCTTGGCTTCATGATTGCACGTTTAGAACGAACAGGTGTCATGAATGATTGGAAAAATCGTCGCTGTGAGTTGCCTATCATGACCGCGGCGTTCTTTTTCAAACCAGAGGATGATATACGAACGGCAAGTGATTTTGCAAGTGAAAATTTTAGTTTTTGTATGAAATCCTATGTGGACCAATTTATTAGTTTTTTTGCGAAACCTATTACGTCTGTATTTGAAAAACAATTAGGCACTTCTATGAATGCAACGGGATTAATGAATAAGATACGAGCCCTTGTCACACTAATGTATGGTGCATTTACCAAAATGATCGGGTCTTTTTTCAAAAAATTTACAGGTTCTGTATTTGAAATGAACCGAATGCTTGAATATTTTAAAATTGCATTTGGACGTCTAAATGGTATTGTTACTTCTATGATATACACGGGCATTAGCGTTTTTAGGGGAATTGTTAATTTTATTTTATTTATCATCAAAGTGGTGATGATTATTTGTGGAATTATGTTAATTATCATTATTATTTTATTTTTTGTTCTATTTCCGGTTATGCCCATTATTTTAGCAACATTGAGTGCCATTATTACGGGTGTATTAATTTTTTCAGGAGTCATTTCATCCACGATTGCAGGTGAAGCCCAAGGTCAAAAAAGTAGTTTCTGCTTTGCAAGTGATACGGTGGTTGTCATGAAGGATGGAACCTACAAAAAGGTTCAAGACATCAAGATTGGCGACCTATTAGATGAATCATGTGGTCGTGTGACCGCAGTTATCCAATTAGATGGCACACATGTGAATCTATATGATTTGGATGGCACCTATGTATCAGAATCGCACTTAGTACAAGGAACCGATAAACAGTGGAGGTCGGTATCAATGGATAAACGTGCAACACCATGTGATAAAAAATCGGCTATTATTTATTGCTTTAATACAACTTCTAATAATATTCCAATTCGTGGTACGACAGCCACCATTCTATATCGTGATTGGGAAGAATTAGACAATGATGATGTACAAGGACAATTTCTTTGGAATTATTTAATCTTATCGGAGCTAAATCGTTATAGAGATTATCATAAATGGAGAAAAGATGTGAAATACGACTGTGAAGTTGCATTACTGGGAAAGAAGGTAAAAGTAAAAACCAAACAGGGATGGAAGTACATATCTGAGATTTCATTTCAAGGAGGTACGGTTCTGAATCGTCATGGAAAAGAACAGGGTGTTCGCGGAGTGGTCTATGGAGAAATAGAGAAGGCAAAATACGGTACAGAGACCTGGCATACGGAGTTATATGAAGATCAGGATGGTATATGGGTAAAAGGAAATAGTACGATCCTACCTGGTGCGGAAAATATTCAAGGCATGTCACTTATTACGGATGATGGCGAGTTTATCATTTGGGATGATGGGACAAAGAAAGAAGTGATGATACGAGATTTTACAGAAATAGGATATCAAACGATTCATGAAACCTATCCATTTGTATCGGCTCGACTCTCCGGTTATTAACGCCTTTCCATTTGTCAAAATATATCTAATATGTATTCAGTAGAATGAAAACAGGGTTTCTGATCACTGGATTAATATTGTTGCTCATTGCTAATTTAATGATGGTGTATTCTCGTCAGTATGGTTCAAATGAAGGATTTTCAAGCTATTTTCTAGAAAATGCGGGTCCATCGGGCATTGGTGGATCAAAAGATGAGCCGATTGGACCATTTGATGATGTTCGTGTCGTGCCAACGAATGGAATCAGTACATGGCGTGATACGGATCCAAATGAGCCCCTTCTAGGCCCTAAGTTTAAGCCCGGTCCAGATAGTCTCTTTATTTTTAAGAATAATCAGGCGAAGCCCGAATGCTGCTCTGCAACCTATGCTTCTGATATGGGATGTGTCTGTACGACACCAGAGCAACGAAAATACATTAATACACGTGGAGGAAATCGTACGGTAGATGACGGCGTCTAATGCATAAAATAAAATAGAACAATCTTATTCATTATCATACTTCATTATTTTTAGTATGATAATCAATCGTTTCACCTAATAGAATGAGTGTAATCAATAAACCCTCTGTAAATCGTGCTATTCAATCCAATACATCATTTTTACAGGCATCTATGAACAAGGTTAACAATACAATATCTAATGTATTGCCAAAAAATGTTGCAAATACTGTAAATAGTGCAACAAAACCAATTAATGAATCTATCAATAGTGCTATTAACAGTAGTTATAATGCAGAATCTTATACATATATTGTTATTACATTAGGATTTCTTATTTTAACATTATCTATTGTTATTTACTTTCGTGATCAAATCTCGGATGGATTTAATATGGCATGGCAAAAAATAAAGGGGCTTTTTACTCGTAGTGATACACAAGATATGCCTCCACCATCTATGCCAGAGAAACGATCGATACCTATTTCAACGGTCATGCCAGAACTTGCTGGTCTACAATCGATTGAGAAGAGTATAGAATCCAATGTAAGTAAACTGATTCCAAAACGAAAAGAGGTATTTAATATTGCACAAGATGTCTACACCTATTCGGATGCAGAACCCCTTTGCAAGGCCTATGGAGCAGAATTGGCAACCTATGACCAAGTAAAAGAAGCCTGGAAAAAGGGTGCAGATTGGTGCAATTATGGATGGATCAAAGGACAAACGGCAGTCTATCCAACACAGAAAGCTACCTATGATAAGTTACAAGCAGGACCTGAATCTCAGCGTGCTTCATGTGGTGTACCAGGAATCAATGGCGGTTATTTTGATAATCCAGACATGCATTTTGGTGTGAACTGCTATGGCTCACGTCCCAATTCCAATGAAGCAGATGAACGCTATAAAGAAGCCAATCGTCAAAACAATACACCTGATGGAATGGCATATGATAAGAAAGTACGCGATTTCAAAGCACAATTGAATCAGATTCCAGTTAATTCATTTAATGCAGGATCGACCGCAATGTAACCATATCCATATGTAATACTATATTATTGTACTCAATGTAATATAATATAGCATAAACAATATATAATTTATTGTAATAATCCACTTTTAGGTGGTGCAACACTTGTCTGTTTCAATGTATTGGTCACATTGTATCCACGATTTGCTTTTAAGAAAAGCATAATATCCTTTGTTTCATCTTTTCCGCCTCGTTGCTTATAATATCCACCAATTAGTTTTTCTACTTGTGTAAGGGAAAGCTGAACTGGTTCTTTCCTGCTTTGAACGTTAATTTGTCCATTTGTAATTTGAATCGTTGCATGTTGCATATTACGTTGTAAAAGAGTATTAATAATAGAACTTTCATATTCTTTTTTAATTTTAAGAGCAGAATTGTATTGTTTAAAAAAGGATGAGGCTAAATTGCTATAATGTAACCAATGCCGTACAGCAGGTCCAATACCGGGATCTGTCATAATGTCTATGAATAGAAAGGTTAATTTATGAGAATGTTCTATCACAAAAAGGACATTGAACCGTCTTGTTGTGGTTCATCAGCAATAAGACAAAGGTGAGAACAACAATGATTAAAATCGCAGAAAATGCACAAATGGCAATAATCATATAGGGAAAGGAACGTTGAAGGATAAATTGTAAAAAGGGTTCAATGATAAGTTGCTGAATATAGTTTTTGGTATCGGAGCTGGATAAAGAATGTGCAAATTGGTCAATCCATCCCTTTAATAATAATGCAAACTGATCTTTATCTCTTGTCCGGTCCACGGGTGGCATTTTGTTACTGCGGTGAAATTATATTATCTATTCTAATCGCTGTGTTCAGATATATGCCAAGCTTTCACCCACCTGTGTATTCTAAGCAACACGATGCGAAAAAAAATACGGTAGAAGCGTGTTATACCTTTTCCATTGATTTTGAGGAAGCCGAATCAGGATTATCTTTTACTGCGGATAGCACAAATGATATTACAACAACAACGATTGAATCATTGATTACGGAACATACGGAATGGTGGAAGCAGTTTATTCAACAATTTATGAAGGCATCTTCTAAGATGTTTGCCAAACCCTATACGGTAGAACAAATTAACAAGATTACGAAACATGCAGGTAAAGAATGGTCATATGATTCTACGTATCCTGTCACAGTGGATGTATTACCCACTACCATTAAAATTCAAGGCGGTGTCTTTTGGGTGTATTGGGATTATCGATTTACCCCGAATGTCATTGATATTCCGGTTTCCGTTGAAGAAGAAGCAGATACTACGGCATCCATTTGCCTTCCGGATCTAGAAGCGACGGTATCGATGGACAAGGAGGTGGAGGAGGTTAACCTGGATGAGTTGAATATAGATGGAAATGCTACGGAGGATCTAGATTTAGACCATTCGGCACGATTTTATGATAAGCAGCGAGTGAAAGAATCTCGCCTGAAAGCTAAGTTAGCGCAATACAAGGCAGAAATTCAGATGAGAATGTTTTATGATAAATACGGCAATGATGTATCCGAGACGGATGCTGATTCAGATGATTCTAATACTTCATCCGATGACGAGGAGGTTCAACTTTGAAAAGATGGTGTTCGGCATTCTTCAATCGCACAAATAAAAGCCCTCATTCTTTTATAGCAAGTATTGGCAGGTATAGAAATGCAGAACGTCGTTTTAATCGGTTTAGTTCTTGTAATTGTTATTTTTGCGGTATACCAGTATAACCCATCAGTATTTCGTTTTATGCGCCGTGATGGCTTTGCTGATATGATGAATCCAATGAAGCAGTCCTTGGCCAGTGCCCATGGCAATGAAGGGCCTGGACAAATGGATGCTTCAGGCTCTGCACAACAGGCACAAAATGCCGGTGCAGCAACTGTTAATCCAGTTGCTCCAGGCGACCCCCAGAGTGCTGGTACAATGGGCCAAGCCTTAAGAGAACAGCCAGAAGAGAAGAAGTCATCGCAGGGCTTTGCTGACCTATCATCATTTGAGGGCCCGGCTAACTTCGGTGCCGCAGAGGCACCTGCTGGCTGCTATCCACGTGACCAGTTGACCCCCGCCGAACTTCTACCAAAGGACATGAACAGCATCTGGGCCGAGCAGAACCCCATGGGACCTGGCTCGCTTAAGGGCAAGAACTTCCTCAGTGCAGGTGCCTTGATTGGTGTCAACACCGTGGGCCAGAGCTTGCGTAACGCCAACTTGCAGATTCGTTCCGAGCCACCGAACCCTCAAGTGCCTGTCAGTATCTTCCTCCAGTCTACCATTGGACCTGATATCAGCCACCGCACGCTTGAGATTAACTAAATGCAGTAAAAAATATCATATAGAAACAACTGTGAAATTCATTGTATTTTCTATATATAAAGGAAACCTCTTATCCCATCAGAAGAGATGTCTATTCTTGACACGGCAAATTCATTCTTTCGTTCTATTGTGGGAGGCGGTCAATATCCGTCTACGTATGTAACATCCACAGTAGATGGTAAACAATACAAGGTGCGCGATATGCCTGATAAACAGGAGGCAGCCAATTTAATGGCACATATCCGAATGCGCCTGACACGTTTATGTGATGCATTGGAGAAAAAGTATCCTGATAAGGAGCAAGTCAAACAATTGGTGCGTAATTTTCGTTCGGATCCCTCACGATTTATGGAGTCTACGCCTGATGAAGAGCATACCTCCTCTACCATCAATAAGGGAGAATCCATTCACATGTGCCTGAGACAACGTGATGCAGGAGATGAAAGTTTGGTGAATGAGAATGTGCTCTTATTTGTGGCGATTCATGAACTAGGACATGTCTGTACTGAATCGGTGGGACATGGCCCCGATTTTTGGAACAATTTTGGATGGTTGTTAAAGGAGGCAGAAGCATTAGGAATCTACAAATATACTAATTTTTCAGCACATCCTGTTAGTTATTGTGGTGTTCATATTACGGATGCACCACGATATGATCCGGCAAAAGATGGAACAAATTTTCAAATTGGTACCATGATAACAAAGAAATAAATAATATACTACGATTATGAACGTGATAGATGCCTAGTGCTTTTTTATGTCAAAAAGCACTAGGGATGTCATCTGATATCGAACAAATACTTTATCCTACTATTCTTTCCAGTTTACGTGAGAATGTGCCTCCGGTTCAATGTATGATATGGAAAGGCGGTGAGGAATATGATATGATTACTCTGGATGAGGTGTATCCATTTGACACGGTGGATGATATCAAGCGACTCATCAGTGCTTCATATGAAAACGACGCTACGTTTCTTCCGCGTTTCACCTTTGTTGGTATTCCACTTGGTGATGCCGCGTATGAAGAGACCGTTCCTTCGTTAGATACCACCTATCATCCCATTGATTATTTATGGTATCCAAATGGAACCAATGATGCAACAATGACCTATGCCTTGAAGCATCCTGTACGTGCCCTGATAAGGCCCGATATGCGTTTTGTAACATCGAGTGGAAGTTATGCCAGTCCAAACCGTGAAGTTCGTGGGCGTAGTATTGTGGAAGAGGTCTTTTTAAAGCCACGTGATGGCAAATTCCCGATTTTCCACGTCTTTACGCTAAAAACACTATTGGACGCCTATCGTGGTCAAAAGCCGATTGGAGAAGAAGATTGGAACAAGCGATTTGCCCCTTATTTTCCTGATGTGAAGATTGAAGGACCCTATCAAGCGGATGCAGAGGATAATGCCATGTTACAGAAAATCAATTACTTTGTTTCCAGTCGTATGAAATCATTGCGTGTGATGAATCGATTATTGGAAGAAGGAATTGATGTTCCAACGATTCAAGTAACAGGCATTCGTCAACTATTACTTACCTGGAAGAAGCCACTAAAAGGCTTTGAAGGGGTGGCTTCTATGTTTTATCAGATTCGTGCGGAAAAGTGGAGGCCCTATTTGCGTCTTCTTCCTGCAGAAGGTGCGGGTATCACCAAGTTACATGTGGAAGGTGTCTTACCCATTCCCTCTTTAGATGACCCGCGTGTATTAGAAGTATGGAACCAAGAAAGTTCGCCCACACGTGGTATTGATTTTTGTTGTATTAAATACGTTCATCGTCCCGCAAGTGGTACAACGCAGCCTATTTATGGAACCATCCATGTGCTCAATGATGGAACCATTAATTTATTGCTACAGCCACCCAAACAGATTCGTAAGTTGGACCCAGTTATTGATTTTCGCAATTTTACGAGCATTTTACAGCATGTTTTTACAGGGTTGCCCCATTCCTATGATAGTTTCAAGCTTCGTGAAATTGCAGTGATGTTTTCCATCAAAGTGTCCTCCAAAGCACCTAAATTTAATAAAGCACGTATTCAAAAACGTCTTCCCTTTTTTCAGACACTCTTGAAAGAAATCAAGTCGGTTCCTGAAGATAATCCTATGATTTCATTACGCTATAAGGGTGTAAGTCAATATGCAAATGAAAATAATATTTTTACATTTATTACACAACTGATTACCAATAAATCACTACAAGGAGAGGGTTCAGATGTAGCAATCATTGATGCCATTCAAAATGAGTTCCAATTTTCTAAGAAAGAGGCAATGGATGCCTATATAGATTGGCGTACAAAGAAAGGTATATTTACCCTACAGATTCCTGAGGAGGGTGAATTTATTGAAAGTTTTAATCCAGGGATTGATATTCATATTTATGCCCAGCATCCATCCTATTTTGTTCATGCCAATCGTGTGGATAACGATGATACCTATCGTCGTATTTGTACCTTATTATTGCTCCTATTTATTGAAGATGATTCCTATTTTCAATATAATAATGATATTAATCATTCCACCTATGCATCGGTAGAAGAGGAACTAGAACAAGATACGATTCGCCGTGAAGAGCCGCCTCTAGAAGAGCAGTCTACATTACCTGATTGGGCACAGGAAGATCCACTTGCAGAAGAAGATCATACTGCAGCACAGGCATCGATTCAACAAGGATTGGAACCAAATCCAGATACCGCTGCCTCCATATGGCTCGATGAGGACCCATTTGCGAATTCGCCACCCAATCTAGTAAAAGGGGAGGTGATAGAAGAAATGGTTTCTGAGCCTTTGGCTATAGAGAAAAAGAGAAAACCTAGTGTTGGTAAAGTACAACCTGCAATGCCTGCTGCAGCAATTGCACAAAAATCAGTGGACAATATGGAACAAAAATTAATTGACCCCACCCAATGGTTTATCAATAAATTAAAGTCAATGGATAAAAATCTATATGGATATGAAACAGGAGACTCCAAAGTACTCACCTATAGTCGTAAATGTGGAGGTACCGATGATCGACAGCCTGCGATTCTAACAAAGGACCAATATGAACGCATGCGAGAAGTGTATGAAGATGATAATATTTTTTGGATTATCTATCCATTGGAAGGCGATGACGATCCGATAGAACCACTTGGCTCAGAAGAAAAGGTTACTTTAATGCGTTATGGTTCTACAGGGGATACCATTAATTATGTATTCTGCCCTCAATATTATTGTCTATATGACGAAATTATGGTTCGTGAAGTGGATTTTGAGGCAACTACCGATAGAGATGGAAATCCCAAACCTGAAAATACCTGTCCATTTTGTTATGGTAAATTAATTACCAATCGTAAATCGGCCATGAGAGGCTATACTGTGTTTAAACGCAAAGATAAACCAAATAGCGTTACCTATCATAAGTATATTCGTTTTTTAGATGACACTACTCAACCAGATGGACTTGCACTACCTTGTTGTTTTATTAAACCAAAAACACTTCGTATTACCAATCCAGAATTTTCACACATTCGTAATCATTTGCAAGAGGCAGAAATAAGAGAGCAACTGAATCAAGAAGAACCAGATGAAACAGAATCTTTACCACTTCGTGCAGGAGAACCCATAGAATATGGGGTGTTATTTCAACTCATTCATAAAAAATACATTTTAGAGTCCAATAAACAACCTGAAGCAGGTGCATTTGCGGTTGCACCATCCCAATTTGATACGTTTTTCCGCCAAAATTCTAGCGAATCTATTATTACACGTGTCGCCATTCATTTAAAATTGCGTCCTAATGCAAATGGATTTATTCGCATTGGTACCGAATATTCTATAAACGAATCACTTCTTGCAGTCATTGCACCATTGATTTATAAGAATACGATTAATGAAGTAAAATCACGCATCTTAGAAGTCGTTACCCCACGTGTCTTCATCAATTCGCATTTTGGAAATTTGGTATTAGAATTTTATCACCCTTCTAACACGGATGCCATGCCGCCGACTCGTCAGGCACTTCATGAATGGGCCGAAAAAACATCGGGTCTAGGAATTCCTGTTACCAGTGCAAATATGTTTGCACTGATTCGCCTGTATAATTCATATTGGCATTTTCTTCAATTTATCAATGACCCTAGTCAGCGCAAGGATTTGCGCCACATTCAACCCATGCTTTCTGAACCAGGGCTATTTACCAGACGTGGACTACTCCTTATGGTAATGGAAGATAATGGAACCAACCCTGTTACGATTCGCTGTCCAACATTTGGCGTGTCCTTGGACCGTCATCGTTATTGTGATATTGCATTTATATCACGTACGCTTAAAATCAATTCTGCAACGCGTACCGAATATGCACGATATGAGTTATATCTACATACTAGTAACAAAGCGGCAAAAGGTGGAGAATCGGATATTCATGAAACCATCATTCGTTGGAATCATGAATCCGAATTATATTGGCCAGAGATTGTACGTCAGCGAATAGAGGAATATATGAACCAATGCAAGAGTCGTTACCGCACACTGTACACGGCAAAGGAAGGAGTCAATCCTATGGCAATGATTTCACTGTCTAAAGCAATTGATACCTTTGCTGCTCGCCCTGAAGGAATTTTGAAGGATAGTTACAACCACATCATTAGTATTGTATTTCGTTCTAAGCCTGGTTCATCCTATCTAGTTGCACTGCCTGTCGTGGATGATGGTATGATTTCCATTTCCAGTGCGTTTTCTATTAAAAATATATATTTGGATTGGGAGGATATTAAACCAGCGGGTGCCGATGAAGTGATTAAATATTACAAGAAAAATATTGAACCTATGTTTCCCCTTT
>Ga0315284_10014729_pt1 | contig 11132 bp, 16 predicted proteins | sample YL17G09_16_MG_FD_203696 | JGI IMG/M metagenome (GOLD analysis project Ga0315284, IMG submission 203696) | Sediment microbial communities from Yellowstone Lake, YNP, Wyoming, USA - YL17G09_16 | ecosystem: Environmental > Aquatic > Freshwater > Lake > Sediment | place: USA: Wyoming | collected...
CTATTATTTATATAAGTACGAACCAAATTACGGATGTTAGAATCGTCAATTGTAGTCATTATAATATATACTCTTAAAAAAATATTATAAATGGTTTAGTGTTTTCTTGTTTTTCTATTATTTTTTTTCCCACCTCGGCGATGAGTCTTGTGTTTTTTATGTTTGGTTGTTTTTTTGTGTTTTTTATGTTTATTCGTTTTTTTATGTTTTCTTCCTCGTTTGTGTTTTCTAGTTTTTCTTCTTCTTCCTCCGGTTAGATTAATTTCCATACCATCCATTCCAATGTTTGCTGTAGCAACCCTCGTTTTAATTCTCATTCCTTCACAACTAGGAACTAGTGGAGCTCTGCAAATAGGACATATAGTAGCAATTGACTGTTGAACATTATGGACTCCTCGTCCCTGTATATTCATTTGACCAACTATATCAATTGCATCGGCATTACAAGAATTTAATATACACGCTCTATGAAACAAATGATTGTTTCTACATACATTTACAACATCCTCACAATTGGCTCTGCATTTGTCAGTTGGATCAGGTCCATCAACATTATTTAAATAATTTCCACATATGACACATTCAGGATAATCTTGAGGTGTTATAACAGGTGCTTGTGTAGCGGCTATCCTGGCTCTTTCTACTGCTTCGCGTTGTGTTGCTAGTTGCTGTGCTCTCCGATTGGCTAGTTCTTCTTCATCTTCTTCTTCTCCTTCAAATAATTCTTCGTCTTCTCCTTCAAATAATTCTTCGTCTTCTCCATACCAATTCGGAATTTCAGTAGGTGAATCAACAAACATGTCCCCCATAAGATAAACATTTCGTACATTCCAACCATTTAATTGTTGATTAAAATTTATTGCTCCATTAAACATTCTAGTCATATCGTAAATCTCTGATACATCCCAATTTTCCAATGGTTGATTGAAACTTATTGCGTCTTGAAACATTCCAGGCGTGCCATTAACATTTGATACATTCCAACCATTTAATGGTTGATTAAAAGTTGTTGCTCCATGGAACATACTACTCATATCTTGAACATTTGATACATCCCAATCATTCAGTGGTTGATTAAACATTATAGCTCTACTAAACATATTATTCATATCTTGAACATTTGATACATCCCAATTATCTAATGGTTGATTAAAAATTGTGGCGCCATTAAACATTCCGTTCATTGTAACTACGTTAGAAACATCCCAGTTATTTATATCCTCGTTAAAATCTGTTTCTGAAAACAGTTCTTCCATATTTTGAACACGAGATACATCCCAGTCTCCTATTGGACTATTTTGTAAATCTATAGGCAAACCAGACCTGTTATTTATATACGCATTAACAAAAATGCGAATATTTGAATCATCAATTCTAGTCATTATAATATAATACGCTAAAATATTTAATAATAAAATATAAACAAGCAATAATGAAAATGATTAGCAATAATTTAAATATAACAAATAAATATAAAATGAAAAATAATGATTTTGTAATTAATATAAATGATGACATTGTAGATTGTGTAGATATAGATATAGAAAAAGAAAACAGTGTTATAAAAAATGAAAAAATAATTTGTATTAATTGGATTGACGCAATTAAAAAAAATAACATTGAAATATTTTCAATTCTTAACAAAAATAAAATTCCATATCCATGCAATATTATGATAGAAGGCTATAAAACAAAAAACTGGAATATTATATTGTGGCTAAGTAAAAATAACCAACAAACAACATGGCCTCAACATTTATTTTCATTGGACATTGATTATATAATTAAATATACAAATCCAATAACATTTTTAAATTATATTAAATATGATTATAAATTAATAAATAATATATTGAGCAGACCAATCAAAAATAATATAATAAATGATGACAAAATGTTTTTATTAACGTGTGAAATTGTATATACTTATCTCTCATCAATTAATGAAGCAATTAAAAAAAATGAATGTTCTCTGGAAATTAAAAAATGGTTTTTGTGTATATTTTCTAGTTTAACTAACAATTTTTCTTATCATTCTTTTCTGGATTTTAATATGATAAAACAAAATGAAATTAGTCATTTAATAGAAGAATTAAAATTCAATCATTATTAATTATTTGGTACAATACAATACTTATAATATTTGTCTGTAGGCCAAACCTCTAATTCATATTCATATAAACCAAGTGATTTGATGTTGCGATTACCGAGAGTTTTTTTTGTAATAAAATGAAGAATCTTATCATACCCAGTATAATCATGATTTTCAGTGTGATATCCGCAATATACACAATCATTATTAATAAAATCTGCATTTTTCATAGTATCGCAAAAATTATCATCTATATTGTCTTCCTCAAATAAAATAATTTCTTTTTCATTTGAATAAACGCATTTCGTGCGAGCCATTATTGTCGTGTGTTGTCATAATTTAATCTGATATTAAATGATTCAATTTTTAAAAAAATCTAAAAATTTATATCCGAGTTTATTAAACATATTATTATATATTATTAAACAATATATGATAAACAATTATGTTTATTTATTAACATCTAGCGACAATGCGACTTATGTTGGAGCGACGGTTAATTTAGATAGACGACTAAGACAGCATAATAAAGAAATTAAAGGAGGTGCGCATGCAACGAGTTCTAAGGTTTTAAAAGGGGAAACGTGGTGTAGAGCATTGCATATTGAAGGCTTTCCTGATTGGACGAGCGCATTGCAATTTGAATGGAGATTTAAACAATTGTCTAGAAAATTACCGAAAAAAATGTATCCGCTTGAGAGACGAATTAAAGCGTTAAAAATGCTTTTAGAATTAGAACAATCTACAAGTAAAGCAATACCATATTCAGAATGGGAAACTAAACCTTTAGTAGTAATAGAAACCGAAGAGGCTCAAATAATTTATGACCAAATATTTAATTAAACAAAATAAATCATAATAAAACAAAATAAAATATACTTTATAAAATTAATATTCTATGATAGATCCCCTGGGATATATATAGGACGCAGATTTGTCATTGTTGATGGATCAAATTTATTTAAATTATATGTAATATATACAATTGTTTCTGGGTCATAATTATAAGTTATTTTTTTTTCAATTCCGTGATTAAGAATATAGAATTTATGACCGTGCCCACTAATATCTGTTGCAATTGATATATTTGAATCTATGTATAACCCAACAGCCCTTGCAATATGTCTAGGCATTCTTTTATCTTCTAGTTCGTTATTCAGTAAATGCCCATGGTCACTCTCAACCTTAATGTTAAATATTTCAATAGAATTTTGGTCAGATTCTTTGGATAATTGCATAGAACTCACATATGTCATTGTATCGGGATTAAATCTAGATAACTGACATGTGACGCGTACATCAGTGTCTGAATCATAACTATAAGTTGAATGTTCATCAACTTCATCTTTAAGAACATTTACTCTCGTTCCATCACTGTTAAGCGTAGCAATATAGATGTTTGGTGCCATACATGAATCTACAAACCTTCTTATTTTTTTTGGCATTGGGTCAGAGTAATCCATTTCTTTAGATAGCAATGTTCCGTCTCTATTAGGATTATCATAAAATGATATAGTGTATACTTTTTTCATATAACATTCATTTTATTTAATTTTTAAATGGTTAATTTCATTCATTTAAATTTATCTTATTAAAATATTATCTTGATAAAATTTATTATATTATAATATAATAAATGGCATGTTCTATTAGTTGCGCGATATCATTTGTATTTTTAGTTGGAATGATTTATTTTTACAATGCTACTAGTAATAGTGAAATAGTTAAAAATTATAAAGATAAAATGACAAAAGAAAATAAAATAATTTATGATAAAATTTCAAAAGAAAGATTAAATATAAGTTATCAAGGATACGCATTGGGACTTTTGTTATCTGTAATTATTATTCTTTATAATAAGTCATTTACATCTCGTAGATTAAGTAGTTTACCAATAATTTGTGTAGTAATTGCTACAAGCGCATTAACAAATTATTTTTATTATACATTATATCCAAAATCGGATTCAATGTTAAATTATGTAAAAAATAATGCTGACGCAAAGGAATGGTATTCAATGTATAAAGAAATGCAGTATAATTATCATTTGGGATTTGTGTTAGGTATAATAGCCGTAGGTTTCTTGGGGTTTGCATTTCGCTGTTAAGAGAGAAATAAAATTTAATAAATAATATGTTAAATATTTTTCATCAAAAAATCATTTGTTGTAATTATTTCAATATCAGTTTTTTTATTTATTTTTGAAATAAAAATGGGCTGTGTATTGACATCGTGTAAATATGCAATGTTTTTTATTAAATTTAATACGAAATTATTATTTTTTGATTTAAAAAATTGACAGTTTGGTCTTTGGTGTTTTTGTATTAATATAATTTTGGTAAACATCATCGTTGGCATTAATATTTACATGAATGTTTTGAAAATATTCAATATAATGTTGGTAAACTGTATCGTCGTCATAAGAAACGTTCATTATTATAGTATTTCTATTATGTTTCATCTAAATTGTATTTTTAATTTGTTTAGTTATGTAAATTATTTTAACTGATTTAAGTTATTTAACTAAAATATAATATTGATTATTAAATAATTTAAAGGTAATATAATATGTATATTTGTGAGTGAGCGCATTGACCTTATGGTGTAATGGTTAGCACATTGGACTTTGAATCCAATGATCTGGGTTCAACTCCCAGTAGGGTCTTGTAATAATATATATAATATAAGTTAAATAATTTAAAGACAACAAACTATAATGTCTTGTAAGGAAACTTCACAGTAATTTCAAATATTATTATGTTTCCTGCGTAAAAGTCCGTACAGCAAATAAACAAAAAATAACTTAATTTTAAATGGACTTTGCATGCGCAAATGGATAAATTCTTTTATTCATTTGTTCTTTATTGTTGTTGGCAGCTTGGCCGAGTGGTTAAGGCGACAGATTAGAAATCTGTTGGGTTTTCCTGCGCATGTTCAAATCATGCAGCTGTCGTAAATTACTAAATTATATAGCGTTATTGGTCTAATGGTTAGGATTCATCCCTTCCAAGGATGAGGTTCGGGTTCAATTCCCGGATGACGCACCCGAACATAGCTCAGTTGGTAGAGCAATGGACTGTAGTTCCATGGGTCATCGGTTCAATTCCGATTGTTCGGATAACAGGTTCATACAGTAAAATATTATTTTGAAAACTTACTAAACTGAATTTATTATTAATATTATATTTAATGTACGTAGTATTGCGTACCTTGAATAAATATTGATGATTAAATTGCGTTTTATAAAGTTTGAATAAGAACCTAGCAAATTGTAGAGGAATTTATTTATTTACTTCATCGTATAATGTAGATTATAGGTAGGTGTTTTTGTTTTTTTTTTCAATTTAATGCTAACATTTCTTTCTTATAAATTTTGCAATGTTTACGAAAGTGAACCTTGCTTCGTTAGCTCAGTTGGTAGAGCGTATGGCTGTTAACCATAAGGTCGCAGGTTCGAACCCTGCACGAAGCGTTTTTTTATTTTATAAGTATTATCAAATACTTATCAAATGTTTATAAATTATTTAATACAATGAAAAAACTGGGAAATTTTTATTAATCAAAATACTATACTATACTATACTAGTTTTTTCTACGCTAAATTAATTACAAATAAGATAATATAAGCATGGCGCAATCCTGTGGAATTTTAGATGAAATTTTAAAATAAGCAACTTGATGAGAGTCATGAGGAACATTGTTAAAATATCGTTTGTGTGAGATTAAATCATCAAGTAATTCCACTAAATCGTGTCTCCATGTTCGTTGTTCTCTGATAACGTTTTCTTCATACTCTTCTGGCGTAATGTCTTCATTGGTGATCCATTCCAATTGGAAACCTTCTTCATCGTCAGCAACCTTCCACGTGAGTTCCGGGGTACCAAAATGCTCGTAATTAGACCATTCAACATCTTCTCTGCTTCTGCGGTCAGGATCGGTGCAACCACATAGATGATACTCTCCACTAGACTCTTTTTTTTCAAGCATTTTAATGCCTTCGTTGATTTTCTGAAGGGTAACTTCTCTGAGTGAAACAGCAGGATATTTATTTATAATGTTGCGCCATTTGAACAAGTATGCGTTATATAGAATAAGTTTAGCACACGATGTACAATGTCGTTGCTTAACAATGTCAGACAAGTATTTTGGCGTTTTAGTTGATAACGAATTCAACAAACACGAACACATCGGCGACCCGTTGCCATAGTAACAATCACAAAAGTCAAAAGTTGCAAAATCGTACGAACCCGCGAAAGCGATTCTATTTAATTTCTCAATCATGTTAATCACCAAACGCGATTCTTTATGAAATATGCTAGTGTGTACGCAGTTAATTTTTTTCCCTGAGCGTAGCGTCATTCCTTCGTTGGTGTAGAACTGGGTAGGAGTAATTCTCGGCATTGTTGTAATAGTATATCTTACTCTACATTCAAAAAAAGTATTTCAATTTTATTATATAAATGATATGTTTTTATGATTTCTATCTCATTTATTTTATTTTATTTTATTTTATTTTATTTTATTTTATTTTATTTTATTTTATTTTATTTTATTTTATTATGTTTTTTTTGATTTGTGTCTTGAATTTTTTACAGTGCCTATTCCGCCTGCAGGCAAACTATGAGATTTATAATAAACTTGCGCATTATTTGTAAACAAATTAGGCATAGTGGTAGGTCGGTTTGAGAAAAAATATAAAGCAGGCATTATTTATAATATAACATCAGATTAAAATCCAATAAAATCATTAATAAATCTTAAATATACACTATTTTTTAAATTTTCATTAGTTAAATTATCAAATATAGTTCGTTTAATATTATATGCTTCTTTTTGTGATAAAAAAGTTAATAAAGAAAATAGAGAAATGTTTTGGTTTTCCCTAGCGATTTTTTTCCATAAAATAAAAAATTGTTTGTAAACGTGTTCATAAAACATGGGATCATTTTTAATATTATTTAAATATTTAATTAATGCTTCATTAAACTTGATTTTTATTTTTTCAAAATAAATGTCTGGTGGACATTCATTGATAATATTAATTTTGTGAATTGTTTCATCAATTTCTAATTTATCAGTGACATCTATAAGGACATCATCATTGTAATTTATTTGATTCATATGTTATAATTATATTATATTTTTGGTTTGACATAAAGTAACGAAATAAAAATTAAATAAATAAATAAATAATTGGGTTTAATGTTTAGCGCGTATTAAATGTATATTTAATTAATTTAATTTATTTCTTTCTAATAGTAATATATAAATGTCGGAGTGGTTAAAGATTGTTAAAAAACACGCAAAATTAAATAAGGGTAAATCTCTCAAAGAGTATTTGCCTGATGCTAAAAAAGAATATGATATGCTTAAAAAAAGTGGAAAGATTATATTAAAAGGTGATTTAAATAAATCAAAGTCAAAAAAAAGTAAAAAAAGTAAAAAAAGTAAAAAGTCTAAAAAAAGTAAAAAAGGCGGAGGAGACGATGATTCTGAAGATGAAGATGAAGAAGAAGAGGATGAAATTGAAGAAGATGAAGCAGAAGACGAAGAAGATGATAATGCAGACAATGAAGACCTTGACGATGAACCAGTAAGACCAAAGTCAAACAATTCTGGCGACGAAGAAGTATTGCAAGATGACGAAGATGATGACAAACCAGTAACTAAAAATTCAAGACGTCGCTTATTTGGTGGAAAAGCGGATGATGAAGTTTCAGAAGTTTCGCAAGCAGCAGGATATCGCAAACGCAAAGGTAAAGGCAGTCGCAAAGGTGGCAAAAAGACAAAAACATTTAAAAAATCTAAGAGCAAAAAACATAGAAAAACTAGAAAGATGAAAAAGATAAGAAAAAATAAAAAATAAATAGTTATGTAAATAAATTTAAAAGAATGACTACTAGTGATTATAATGGAAAGTGAACAATGCAAATCCGTCAACAATGAATATAATGTATTAAGCAATAAAGGATTTTCCACTGTACACGAAGAATTTATGGAAAATGGATGGAGCCTTAAGAACAATGATAAAGATTTATTAATTTATAGTAAATCAGAGAGAGCATTGGATGACTTTACTATTAAAGTAACTCCGTCTAATATACTTGTATCGGTTCCTATTTCAAATTCAAATTACCTTTATAGTGCTTCTTTTACTGATTATTATAAGGCATGTGATTTTGTTTCTCTGCATTTAAACCACATTGAAACTCATTACAAAGTAATCAATAAGAAAGATGATGATGAAGATGACAACTACAATGATTACTATGCTGGCAATGATTATTAAGATTGTAATTAAGATTATAATTTATCATTATAATAATATTAAATTATAATGATACCTGACATTGAAACTAGAAAAAAACATACAGACTTAATTGTTGAAAAAACGAGTGAATATTTAAACAAAATAACAAACAATGGTAATATTAGCGGAAACATTGTATTAATGCTACATTGGTCAATTGTTTCAATTTCCATGTTATACCTAGTGGTGGGTAAGATTAACATTTATTTTTATTTATCAATGGCATTTTGGTTTATCATAATGATTTTACATTTGTATTTTCATGGATGTATTTGTATAAAGATAGAGAGAAATTTATGGAATGAAAAAGACTGGAAAGGTCCTTGGGGATATTTAATAAAAATATTGGAAATGATGAATGTTGAAATAACAAATAAATTATTAAATAATATATTTAATTGTTGGGGGATTTTATTTACAATGTTTATTTTATTAAAAATAATATATAATATGTGATGTAAATTGGCATTTATAAATTTAAATCAATTTAAACATATTAATAATATAACGAGTAATGGAACACACAAAACCAATTCAACCAAAGAAATTTAAGATTAAAAAAGAAAAACTAACCATAGTAGATTCTAAATTAAAATTTATTGATTTATTTGCTGGAACTGGTGCGTTTTCATTAGTACTTGAACAAAATAATAAATTTGAATGTGTATTTAGTAATGACATGATGGAATGTTCACAACAAATATATGAACTTAATAATCCGACACATAAATTTACTCTTAAAGATTTAAATGCCGTTGATGTATCGCATATACCTCATCACAATCTTTTATGCGGAGGGTTTCCTTGTCAACCCTTTAGTATAGCGGGTGATAAAAAAGGGTTTGATGACAAAAGGTCAAATGTATTTTGGAAAATTGTAGAAATTTTAGAAAAACACAATCCAGAAATTATTATTTTAGAAAATGTTAAAAATTTAAAATCACATGATAATGGAAAAACCTATGAAATTATTGAAACTAAATTGCAAGAAATAGGTTATCATATAAAGACTGCTATACTTGATACAAATAAAATTACTAGTATCCCTCAGCATCGTGAAAGAATTTATATTGTAGGGTTTCGTGACAAAGAAAAATATGATAAGTTTAATTTTGATTTTCCTGAACAAGAACAAGGTAAAATTAGTGATATGTTAGAAGAAAATGTTGACGATAAATATTATTATACTAATAGATTTAAGGTATTTGAAGAAATAGAAAATGGAATTACTAAACATATATCTGATAATGTTATTTATCAATACAGGCGATTTTATGTAAGAGAAAATAAGAGTAATTGTTGTCCGACTTTAACGGCTAATATGGGTGGAGGTGGACATAATGTTCCTTTATTGAAAGATAATAAAGGAATTAGAAAATTAACTCCGAGAGAATGTTTTAATCTACAAGGATTTCCATCAGATTATAAACTTCCAAATGTTTGTGATAGTGCTTTGTATAAGTTGGCAGGAAATGCAGTTTCAGTTCCAGTTGTAGATTTAATTATTCGTAAATTAGAGAGTATTATCTAATTATGAAATATAATATAATAATAATTAATTAATGTATAATTAATATAACCTAATATAACCTAGTAGTTTTATATATTTATATTAATTATAAGCATTTAAAAAAAAATTGAAATACTTTTTTACTTCACAGACTAAAGTATCTAACATCTCAACAATGAACTCCAAGTTTACCAACGCTCGTATCGTCTTCAACACTGAGAAAACATCTTCAATTAAGCAGAAGCCGTTCTGCAAGGTCTGCTATGACGCGAACCAGAAGGATTATGACACTCATTATGTGCGCTCTAAAGTAGGGGCAGATAGTGTGGTGGTTTGTCCGTATCTTCTGTCGCTAGAATGCGGGTACTGTCACGACATCGGTCACACGGTGAAGTACTGTCCCGCACTAGCATCTCGTGAGAATACCCAGACCCAGACAAAGCCCCAGACCAAGACCCAGACCCAGACTCATTCAGGTAAGTATCAATCCCGCCAAGAGCAACCCAAGATCACGTCGTCGGTTGAGGATGACGGTTGGACTTGTGTATCCAAGACGAAGTCAATCCCCGGAAAGTTTCGCATTGTGGGGCTTGATGAGACGCCAACTGAGACGCCAACTGCTACTTGTGTTTCTGCCAAGAAGGCAGATGAAGTAGTGCCTGAATTTGAATTGTGGCGGGATTTCCCGACATTGAAAAATGAAGGTATCGTTTTCATGCCGCAGTCGCATGTACCGACCGGTTCTAGTTGGGCTTCTATTGCGGCAACTAAGCCCAAGCCAGTAGTAGCCACGCGAAATATGGTTGCTCTCGCGCCTACCAATGTTCTTGTGGAGGCAATTGATGTCGCCGTCGCGGTGGCAGCTTCAAAGAAAACTATCAGGTTTGCAGATAACAATGAGTTCATGAACTCAAAATTTATAATTACTTCAAACTGGGCGTGCGATTCTGATGAGGAGGACGACGGTGGATCATGGCTTTAAATTCGGCATTGATTTATGTAGTAGATAGATTTAGATAATAGGACAGTAGTTAGTATTTGTTATTAAATAAAATAATGGACGTAATATTTTACGTTTTTTCTTTATTTTATTTTATTTGGTTTTTAAATAAATTCCATGTGTTTTTAGAAAATCTACCTTTTTGTAAAATTGGTTTATTATTTAAATCATGCATAATCTTATCAACAAGTTTTTGTGGCAAGTGATTTAAATACTTTAT
>Ga0315284_10014730_pt1 | contig 11132 bp, 10 predicted proteins | sample YL17G09_16_MG_FD_203696 | JGI IMG/M metagenome (GOLD analysis project Ga0315284, IMG submission 203696) | Sediment microbial communities from Yellowstone Lake, YNP, Wyoming, USA - YL17G09_16 | ecosystem: Environmental > Aquatic > Freshwater > Lake > Sediment | place: USA: Wyoming | collected...
GACAGTGGTTTGATCTCGTGGATGTATATCCAGCCCCTCCCGTCGCATATCAGCAGTTTCAAAGGAGATGTCAAGCTCAAGATCTTGAAAGCGACCCTTGCAGAGATCCACCCGGTCGATCTTGCAGATATTCTCGAAGAGCTCGATCACGACCAGCGAGTCATGGTTTTTACCTCGCTTGACCACGAGCAGGCATCCGATACCCTCGAAGAGATCGAGCCCCACGTGCAGCGGGATATTATCTCCTCCCTGACCAAGGAGAACGTAGTCCGGCTCATCAACGACATGACGCCCGGCCAGGCTGCAGACATCCTCGCGGTCCTGCCCTCATCCGAAGCCCAGATTATTCTTGAAGCGCTGAATGCGGAAACTGCAAAAAAAATCCAGTCAATCGTCACAAAACAGGAAGAGAAGGTCATCCACTACACCACGCAGAAGATCTTAAAATTCTCCCCGGAAACACTAGTCGAGTATGTGCAGAACGATTACCCGCGCCATGCCCGTGACAAAGACGTGATAATGTATATCTATGTCGTGGACAGCGAGGACACCCTGATCGGGGTCATTGATTTAAAGGAACTGCTGCAGGCCGATGACCGGGCACTCTTGAAAGATATCATGGTTGAAAACGTGATCAGCCTGAACACAAAAAGCACTCTTAAAGAAGCCTCGCAGAATTTTGCCCGGTATGATTTCCGGGCTCTTCCCGTCACCGATGAAAAGAACCGGCTGGTGGGGGTCATTCCCTACCGGGATGTGATGAACCTTACCCACCACTTCTTAGAATAATGGTGTTGCTTTGCACACCGGACGAAACTTCTCGCCGGGCACTTCGGTGTATTGAATCCGGCAGGAACTTTTTTTATTCCCCCATGCTTTAAGAAAACTATCCCATCATACTCACGTGGTATTTTCTGGTCAGCGTCTGCGATCCTGCTGGTCCTCACCTGCTCGCTGTCAGGGTGCATTTCTTAAAAAAAAGTCTGCAAACGACAACGCCGACAACCCCGGCTGAAGCGGGCGGATTGACATCCGCTGCTGCTCCTGCTACGCATCGTTGAGTTCATGAAACCACAAGCTCATAATCTCCGGCATGATCCTCAAAAACACGGTGCCGTGGTATCAGGTAACATTCTCCGGAAAGGGACGCAGCCGGATCTTCATTTTCTCCCTGAGGGAGTCCTCATGCCCTTTCAGTGCCGAGATCCCGCGTTCGCCCTGGTCATGATAGTAGAGCAGGAGATGAAAATAGTCCCCCACCAGGTCCCGGAACTCTTTTTTGTACCGCACCTCGACATTACGGTCCCCGGTAAAACCCTTGATAGAGATGAACTGCTCTTTTTCAAAAGAAAAATAGGGTTTTCTGAGCTGCTCAAGGAACCGGACCGTGCCGAAGTTTTTTAGGAATTTCAGGAAACCTTCGGTCAGCGGCTCGTCGAGCACGTACTCTTTCATGAGCGAGCCGTCAACACAGACTTTAGTCTGAACGGACGTGAGAATCCGCATTCTCTGCCACCTCACGGATCGCTTCTGCCGCTGCACTGCATTCATCGGGGGTATTGAAATACGAGAAACTTGCCCGGATACACCCTTTCCCGCCGTCAATACGTTCATGGACGAGCGGGGCGCAATGAAGGCCGGTCCTCGTGATCACGTTGTAGGCCCGCGCAAGGATGAAACCCGCCTCATGATTGTCGATGCCGGCGATAGCGAACGATACGACCGGGAGGTCAGGGTTTTCGTTATAGATAGTGATGCCCAAAATGTCCTTCAGTTCGCGGATGAAACAGCGGGTAAGATCCGTATTCTTCTTCTCAATTGCTCTCTGGCCGGTCGAAGTAATGAACCGGATCCCGGCGTAGAGCGATGCGATGCCGGGGTAGTTGTGCGTCCCTGCCTCAAACCGCACCGGCATCTCTCCTGGATGGGTGAGTGTCCGTGAATCCGAACCCGTGCCACCCTGCCGGGTGATCGCGATGGCATCCGGTTCAGGGATGAAGAATCCGCCAATGCCGGGGATGCCGAAGAGTGCCTTGTGCCCGGTAAATACGAAAGCACCGACCGGGATGTCCGAAAGATCGACCGGGATGTGGCCGGCTGTCTGGGCCCCGTCCACGATGAAGAAAATGTCATTGGCATGGAGGTATTCCGCGATCGGTCTGATGTCCTGCACGGACCCAAGCACATTACTCCCGTGCGTCATGACAACGAGGCGCGTATCTTCGCAGATTACCTTTTTTATCCCTGCAAGATCCACCCTGGTACCACGGAAAGGTACAACCGAGAGCCTGATCGTCCCGTCCTGCTCCAGCGCAGTGAGCGGGCGGAGCACCGAGTTGTGTTCGAGCTCTGTCGTGATTGCATGGAACGGCATACCGCTCTTTTTTACAAATCCATGAATCAGCAGGTTAAGTGAGTCAGTGGCGTTCTGCGTAAAGATGAAGTGTTCGGGAGGACCGGCATGGAAAAAAGGTGCAAGGGCCTCACGTGCAGCAGAAGGATAATCCATGGATCCATTACCCGTTGTCCTTCCCGGTTCGTGCAGCGGCTGTCGCAGGCATTGTGCCACTTCCTCCAGCACTTCATATGGCTTTGGCCACGTTGTCGCAGCGTTGTTGAGGTAGATGAGCGGGGGTTGTGCAGCCTGCGGTCCGGGATTCATTATGATGACCTGTGTTGTACAGGTTCTTTGTTCTTTTGAGCGGTCATAGCCATCCTCAAGAGAACAAATCGAATATCCTTATCTCCTGTACTATCAATAATTCTCCTATCGTATGGCTGAACAACCTGTTCCGTCCGCAGTGCAGCAACCTTCGCTTGCTTCAGTCTTTTTCGCGTTTTTCCGGCTTGGCATGACGGCATTCGGTGGCCCTGCCATGGTCGCCTACCTACGGAAGAGGGTGGTTGATCAAAAGGGTTGGCTGAATAGTGCGGTCTTTGACGAGGGTGTCGCGCTCTGCCAGGCTATCCCCGGTGCAACAGCCATGCAGGTAACCGCCTATGCAGGTCTTCGTATCCGGGGTGCAGCTGGTGCACTTGTAGCATTTGTGGGGTTTGGTCTCCCTGCATTTCTCCTGATGATGGTACTCTCGGCACTCTATGTTTCAACATCAGCGCTTCCCCCGGTGAAGGCGTTATTCCTCGCTTTACAGGCGATCGTTGTGGCGCTTGTCGCATTCGCGACGGTCTCATTCGGGCGGACCTCACTCAGACACGGGATTCATGTACTCATTGCCGGTATCGCGGCGGTACTCTTCACCGCGGGTGTGCACCCTGTCGTTGTCATTGTCCTTGCGGCACTGCTCGGTATCACTCTTCTTCCTATCCCTGCAAAAAAACAGGAACTTCCCGTCACAACGCTTCCGCATCCGGAAAAATCATTTCTCATCCTGCTTGCCATGGCAGCAGCTTTTTTTTGCATGCTCGCTCTCCTCCAGCCCGATCTCTTTGCCCTTGCCGCTACGATGGCAAGGATTGATCTGTTCGCGTTCGGTGGAGGATTTGCCGCGCTCCCGCTGATGTTCCAGGAGGTTGTTGTCGAGCATTCATGGCTGGACAGTGCAACGTTCATGAATGGGCTGGCACTTGGCCAGGTGACGCCGGGCCCGATTGTAATTACCGCAACGTTTGTAGGGTTCCTTGCCTATGGATTCTGGGGCGGGATCGTCGCAACGATAGCGATATTCATCCCTTCATTTCTGTTTGTTATCGGGACGGTACCGTATTATGACCGGCTGCGCAGTTCGCAACTGTACCAGAAAATGTTTCAGGGTATCCTGTTCTCTTTTGTGGGTTTACTGCTGAGCGTGACCATCAGGCTGGCGCTTGCGGTTCCCTGGTCATGGTTCTCCGGACTTCTCGCGGCAGGGGCATTCCTCTCCCTACTTCTGGGTGCCGAAATTCTCTGGGTGGTCATTGCCGGGATGGGAATCGCTCTGGGTGTGTTCGTGATCGTGTACTGATTGCATGCATTCCTCAAAGTTTCGATCTGAGCGGTATTTCGGGTTTCTCTCCCCAAAAATGGGACCGGCACATCTCACCGTGCCGTGAATATGGTCTGGTATACTGGTGCCGGTTTTTTTGCATAACCAGAGGGATCCAATACTCCATCCGGATCGTTGCCATCATTTTTTTATAGACGGAAGAGCAGGAGGGTATCTCGTCAGAAAAAAACGACCCTTATTATTCGCGTTCTGGCAGCCCTTCGGGATCCGGATACCCTACAAAAGGGGCATGTCCTTCGCATATCTCTTATCCATCCCCGTAGGATCATATCCCAATTTTTATAATCCGGTTTAGCATAAAATGAATATTGCTATGGTTAAATTCGAGTGCAACTGCTGTGGGAAATGCTGCTCAAGCTTTGGTGAGTTTATCAAAGTCGAGCGGCAGATCACCGAACATGATTACTTCTGCCGGTACGGCATCACCAACGAACTCTTCCAGGTGCACGTGCTGCCGGAATTTGCTGATGTATTTGCCGAGGAATTTGAAGCGATGGAAGGGAATGGCAAGGATGCCCAGAAGAAAGGGTGCGTATTTACGTGCAGGAACCCTGACGGCCCGGGGTTTCTCTGTGCAATCTACCCTTCCCGCCCCACCATCTGCAAGGAATTTCTCTGCTACCGGATGCTGATCAACTACCGCCCCACCGGGGAGCTCCGGGGCAGGGTTATCGGGCTCAATGAACTCAGGACCCATGATGCGATACTTGAAGCGATATGGAAAGAGAAGATAGCCCACCTGCCACACCCGTTTGAATCGGAGCACCACAAGGTAGATCATTCCCATGCTCCCGGCAGGGAGAAATCCCATGGTCATGATCCTCACATTCTTGCCCATATTTACGGACTGGAACATGCTGATGATCGTGAATGGGTTGAAAATGTCATGACGGTTCTTGCGGCACATGGCTACCATGGCGATACAGTTCAATGAGCCGGTGACCATGATTCCGGTTTTTTTTACATGACCGCGACGGGAAAAACGACCTCCGGGTGCTGAAGATCGGGCGGTATCCCGATGCCGTAATAACCTTCCATACTATCATCACGAGGAAAAAAGAAGAACTGCTCCTCGCCCTTTCCCTCCTCTTTATTGCCATGATTCTTGCGAGCTCCCTCATGTAGTATGCAGAACATGAAGCGCAGCCCGAAGTATTTGCCAGCATCCCGCATGCAATGTGGTGGGCACTTGTTACGCTTGCCACCGTAGGATACGGCGATGTGTACCCGGTAACCGCCATAGAAAGACTACTGAGTGATATCGTTGTCATCGTGGGGATTGTAATTTTTGCCCTTCCTACCGTTATATTTGCTTCAGGATTTGTCGAAGAGATCCAAAAGAACCAGGAGCATTACTGCCCCCATTGCAAAAAGAAAGTCCATAAAGATTCCCTCAAATCTCATAAGCACCTGAAAAAGAGCATGAACCTACCGGGGAGCATGAAAAACCACCGGAATAAAACCGCAGGAAGCAGGGAGCCGGATGAAAACGGGAGTTCTTTTTCCCGGTAAGGCTGCCTGGATACGATAAGGAAGGTATTTATTTCCTGTTCAAGAGAAAAACTATCAGGATTGCAGATGCGCAGAGATCATGGGATACACGATACGCGGCACGTTTTTTGCAGCTGCATCCTTCTTTTAGTCCTTGCACCGCTCCTCACGGGCGCGCTGCTGTCCCTTGTCGTAACGGTGAGTGCCAGTCCCCTCTCTCCTCTTACACAACCGCCCGCTGTTGGATGGCTGCAATCCTTCGGGCAGGGCGGGGAGAGTGACGGATATGCCATTGTTGCCACCAGTGACGGGGGATCCGTGGCTGTCGGATCTGCCGGATCCTCGCCGGAAACAAACCAGCTCTTCATCATCAGAACGGATGCAGCAGGCAACGAGGTCTGGAACAAAACATTACAAAAAAGCACCTATGAGGCACCATCCGTTGCCGAAACACACGATAAAGGATATATCATCACGGCAGGTTCCCGGGACTCCATCACCGGTGGGGTCCTGCTGGTAAAACTGGACCCGTCCGGCAACGAGGTGTGGATGAGGGTTTTTAAAAACGGTGAATCCTGCCAAGGCACCTCGGTCGGCACAACGAGTGACGGGGGTTTTATCGTGGGCGGCTCGGTGTACAGGAATACTTCCCCCGCACCGTCCCTCTGGAACGGGTTCATCCTGAAAACCAATGCAGACGGCAGGGAGCAGTGGACCCGTGCTTTTAAGGGAGATAAAAATGATTATACCGCTTTTGTACGTCAGACCGCAGATGACGGCTATATTGTTGCCGGCACTACCGGAAGTTACGGAATAAACGGCGCGAGTGCCTACCTGCTCAAACTGGATGAATTCGGCGATGAAGACTGGTTTGCCCCGTTTGAGATCGGCAAGGAAAATGCAGGAACATCCGTCATCCAGACTTCGGACGGGGGGTATATCTTAAGGGGAACTACCCGTCCCGGCAATGCAACCCTGCCCGGTGAGGATCTTTTCCTTGTGCGGACAGACAATCGCGGTAACGAGCAATGGAGAAAGATTGTCCCGGGGTGGGGGAGAACCGCATCAAATCCCCTCATCCAGGCACCTGACGGCACCAGTATCATCGCACGATCGTATGACCGCACAGGACCGGTCCAGGCCGGGGAGATGACCCTGCTTGGTATTGATATAAACGGTACTGAGCAGGTGAACCATACCTTCAGCCTCGGGCTTCCCTTTGAAGTGCACGGGAGTGCTGGTGCCCCCCGCCAGGGATATTATTTCACCGGCACGCTGGTAACCACAAACAATCCCGGAAAAAAAGTGCTTGCCATCCTCAAAATTCTCCAGCCCTTTCCTGACCAGAAAGTCCCTGCAACCACCTCCCCTGCCCTCACCATAAAAGCACGGGATGCGAAGAACGGGGCCGCTCTTACTGGCGCACACGTCTACCTTGACGGGGAATCCGTGGGCACAACTTCTGACAACGACGGGATAAAGGAGATCCGGGATCTGTCAAAGGGTGTGTACACGATACGGGTGGCAAAAACAGGATACGAGGAGGTCACCCGGAAGATCATGGTGAACGAAACCCAGCAGATCATCATCCAGTTCAACGAGTCAAAACTCATACCCCTGCTGGTCAACGGGTCGCCCGAAACGAAGATTGACATTGTTTTTGTCCCGTCAGAGACTACCTATAACTGTAACCTTAAAACAAAAATCCCGATCGATACCTATACCGGCGACCGGCAACGGTTTATCAAAGATGTAAATGCCAAAATTTCCTCCCTTTTTTTCCGGCTGGATACCCTGACATCTGCGCCGGTGGAGCTGCCGGCGGATTACTCTTCCCGGTTTAATTTTTATTATTACTGGGACCCGGAGGACTTCGCCGATGCCTTTGACGGGTGTGCGGGAAAACTCCCGGATCAATTCCGGAAGAACGCCCCCGCAACTGACGTAGCAATCATCCTGTATCCATCGTACCTCGGGATTTATTCCGACACCTCCTGTGAACCGAATGCCTGTGCCACCGGGCTTGGCCCGGGGTCGGGGTCGTGGTTAAAAGCGCCTGCGGATTCCTCTATGATCTTTCTTCATGAGAGCGGGCATGTGGTCTTTGGCCTGATCGACACGTATTGCGGTGAGACCTATTACCGGGAAAACACTCCCTCTCCAAACGTCTGGAGCACAGAGGACGCATGCATAACAACCGCCCGGCAGGAACAATGGAATATCACCGGATGCCGCCAGATCACAAAACCTGCAGGCAGTCGTACCAGACAGCTCTGTGTTAAAAATTTCTGGAAATGGGATCCTGATCCCGATATCATGGGCAGCGGGGCATATTCCGGCAGGTTCGGGAGTGCTTCAACCCTCCACATCCGGTACATGCTCGATACTATCAACCGGTGGAATCTATGAAGCGCCTTCTCATCACCACCCTTATCGTCCTTGTGCTCCTGATGGGCTATGGGCTGGTGGATGCAGCCGAACCTGCTGATTATTCCAAGATTATTATCATGCACTTAAACATCAGCGAAGGGCGCGTCACGGAAAAGTCCGTTGAGATGGTCTACGGCCATGCCCCGAATCCCGGGCGCCAGTACGGGGACTTTAAGGGCATGCTAAAGACCTCTGGCGGGGCAACCCTCAGGGAATTTGACATCTGGGACACCCGGTACCAGCTGGCAGATGTGCTGGAAAACAGCAATGAATCGTCCGGTTACCTGACCGGGTACCTGAACTACACCGACAATGCTGACGTTACCCTCATCCTGCCGTACGAGGAGAACCAGATGAACTTTGAGCTCTACGACAAAAAGAGCGGCACGCTGTTAAAAAGTGTCAACCTGTCCCCGGCAATTTCACAGTTCCAATCCACGTACCCAAAAGAAAAAGGCGGAATTTCTTATTCGCTTCCTTCCGTGGACGCCCCGCTTGTCTACCTTATCACCGGTATTGTGCTCTCCCTGCTTCTCATGGGCATGATCCTTTCCATGATGAGGAAGAAATAATCCCTTCTTTAATTTCTTCTCTCATTTCTCATCCCCGCTTACCATTTTACGGCATGGTCACCGCAGGCACACGAGACGGAGATCCGGATTTTTTCCCGGGGCTGGTTAGCCTTTACAGCGGTGGTATTTTACCCCTGTCTTTGACTCCTTTAAATAATCCTCGTACCTATATGCGTTACCCGCAAAAAACAGCAAAGACCCAAAGCATAATTCCCTTGTCTTTCGTTGCCCGGTTTCCGGGGAAAACTGCCGGAAAAAAGACCGGAAAAATGTTCATTTACCCGGGTCCATAAAAAAACCCCTGTGAACCTTTTTTCGGTCACCCCACCAACAATTCCCGATAAATACCGCGGGTGATTAATAATCACCTGAAGGCAATAGAATAAGTAACCAGTAAGAAGGGTTTTTCCTGTCCCGGTCGGGGAGGAATTGTTCTTTTGCAGGGGGAGCATGGATCAGGAGGGATTTTAGCCTTGATGCAGATCTATAAGACAAAAAAAGAGCAGGAACCGCCCGTCACCGAAATGACCGGCGTGATCGGTGAAAACACCTGGATACGGTTGTTCGAACCCTCTGAAGACGAACTTGCAATCATTGCAGAAAAATGTGCCATCCCTCCTGAATTTTTAAAAGCAGCCCTTGATGAAGAGGAACGCCCCCGTATTGATGCGGAAGATGATGTCATCCTGATCGTCATGGACATTCCGGTGACCACGGAATTTGAAGAGATCAAGACCCTGACCACGCACCCGCTGGGAGTCATCATCACCCGTGACTACATTGTCACGGTATGCAGCCGCAGGGCACAGGTGCTGGATGATTTTGTAGCCGGGAAAGTGCGGCATTTTACCACCGCCAAAAGAACCCGGTTCATGTTCCAGATCTTTTACCGGAATGCGTCTTATTATCTCAACCATCTGCGCCAGATAGAGCGATCGATCTCCCGGATCGAAGTTGAACTTCACCGCTCGATGAAGAACGAGGAACTTTTCCAGATGATGGAACTCGAAAAGAGCCTGATCTACTTCTCAACGTCGTTAAAAAGCAACGAGGCTGTGCTTGAACGCATCCTGCGCTCAAAACCGTTAAAGATGTACGAGGAGGATGCCGAATTTTTAGAAGACGTCATCATCGAGAACAAGCAGGCAATGGAGATGTCGCAGATCTACCTGCACATCCTCAACGGCATGACCCAGGCCTTTGCCACCATTATCTCAAATAATCTCAATATTGTCATGAAATTTTTAGCCTCGGTAACGATCATCATCGCAGTACCGACGATGATTGCAAGTTTTTACGGTATGAATGTGCTGGACCTGCCCTTATCCGACAAACCTCTTGCCTTTGTGACCATCTTTGGGATCTCGGTGATGATCTCGGTGGCGATGGGCCTTTTCATGTGGAAGAAGAAAATATTTTAAACAAATCCGGTCATATTTTTTTTTTGCTACGACCTTTATAGTAGCAAGCCCCATAACCCTTGGATGACATTTCTCCCTCCCGGGTCTGCAGGTAACGGTTCTTCTCCGTGCATCCCCCTCAGCCAGGTAATCAGGGATGAACTGTCTGCGGTCCGGAAAAACCGTGCCGGGCTGATGACAGAGCCGAAGACTCCCCGTATCCAGATTTTCGTCCTTTTCCTGTGTGCCGTTATCAACGTGCTCTTTTTTTTGGTCCGGCACGACTATATTTCCCTTTTTATCGCTGCCAGTTTTTACCTCAACATGTATTATTTCATTACCCTCCTGATACCCACAAATTTTAACACTTCCGGTCTCCCGAAAGCAGATCTCAACCGGTTCCGGACCTGGCTTAAAGAGACCGGGGTAATGTCGGGCACAGCCCGGTTTACCCGGTTGTTTATCAATTCCCTGCTTATCAACAGCAGGACCTTATCCCTTGGAATCGGGCTGATATTTTCTATCGATATCCTCTATGCGATCAGGGCATATTATACCCGGGGGCTCCCGCTCACGATCACGCTCATTGTCATATCCCAGTGTGCCGTGATTGTCATCTTCTACCTGCTGGTCTGGAAGATGGAACCTTTCTCGTCTGCGTATGTAAAAAATATTGAGAAGGTGAAAAGCAGTCTTCACCGGCAGAAACTGCCACCTAGTCTGGTGACCGTAATGTTCATTTTTGGCTTTTTACTGGCTATATTTTTGTTTTTAACAACGATCATCCTCCTGCCGGGAAAGACCCTGAACGCGTTTCTTGACCAGTCACAGCTGACAGAACTCGGGCACCTCTTTTCCCTCATCGCGGTGCTTGCCACCAGCCAGTATTTCATCATCCGCTATATTCACGGGATCACGAGCCGGATCATGGCCGACCGGCTCTTTGACTGGAAGGAAAATGCGCTGTCAGACCTGCTCGAGACGGTTGGAACCGCTAATGAGGACAGGTGCGATGACCTGAAAAATCGTGCTGAAACAACAACCCTGTTGCTTGAATCCAGGATTTACACGATAAAGAGGAACACTCTTGCCGGAACGTTTGCGGTCTTTGTAGTGGATTTGGACTTCTCGGTGATTCTTGACAGCACAACCCTGACTGCAATCAGGGGATATATCGGCGATACAGAAAAATCACGATGATACGGGTATCTCGCAAAGGATTTTTTAAAAAATTT
>Ga0315284_10014731_pt1 | contig 11132 bp, 13 predicted proteins | sample YL17G09_16_MG_FD_203696 | JGI IMG/M metagenome (GOLD analysis project Ga0315284, IMG submission 203696) | Sediment microbial communities from Yellowstone Lake, YNP, Wyoming, USA - YL17G09_16 | ecosystem: Environmental > Aquatic > Freshwater > Lake > Sediment | place: USA: Wyoming | collected...
TGAGAGAGATAAAATTGAAAAATTTGCATATAAAATTGGGTTTGATTCATATAAACAATCAACGCTTTATAATGGCCTCAATTGCAACTCTCCAAAATACAAAATTCTTCAGAATAGCACAAAAATAGTTTTATCATTAATAGAAAAAGCCAAAGACATCCAAATCTTAAGTAAAGAGACAAATCTAAACTTCTCACAAGTAAAATATGCTCTTCAAAGATTACAAAGATTAAATATAGTAACAAAAAAGAAGAAAAATCAGTATGAATGGAATTTTTTTTTAAAAGTGAAAAACGAGGAGTATGTAAAACATTGTATGAAAATTACATATCATAAAATAAATGAAAATATATATAAAATTCCAATAAAGCAATTGTCAATAAAAGAATATCAAGATTATGTTTATGATATTTCAATAAAAGAAGATTCTCCTAATTTTATCACAGAGGGAAATATTTTAATTCATAATTCAACAAGAGCCTCTATTGTTGAAACTCTTTATGATCGTGGTTACATAAAAGAAAGAAGCATTGAAGCCACACAATTAGGAATGTCTCTTATCTCCACTCTTGAAAAATACTCTCCTGTCATAATTGATGAAAACTTAACAAGAAAATTTGAAAAAGGAATGGACTCTATTTTAGAATCAAAAAAGAATTTTGAAGATAAAGAAAAGAAAATGATTGAAGAGGCAAAAGAAACAATAAGAAACATTTCTCAAGATTTTGAAAAGAATAAAGGAGAAATAGGAAAAGAACTGGTTTCTGCAGAAATGGAAATACAAAAGCAGAATAGGGAAGAAAATAAATTAGTCCTTTGTCCCCTGTGCAAAAAAGGAACTCTTGCAATAACTTATTCAAAAAAGAACAGAAGGCATTTTATTGCCTGCAATGCTTATCCAGAATGCAGGAATACTTATTCTCTTCCTCCGAATGGTTTGATAAAGAAGACAGACAAAACATGCGAATCTTGCGGATTCCCTATGTTAATGAGCTTAAGAAAGGCAAAGCGTCCTTGGGAATTCTGCTTTAACAAAGATTGTCCAACAAACAAAAAGAGATTGGAAGAATACAGGGAAAAGAAAGAAGAAGAAAATTCTGAAAACTTATCCTAACTTCATAACTTTTTTAAACCCTCATTCATTTTATAATCAATGCTTAAAATAAAATTACAAAAATCAGTTCAGATAACATTAATTATTGCTGCTGCAGTAATTGTATTGGTAATTATCGGAGTGATTTATTTTAAATCTAATTCAATATCAAATACCTTTCAAGTTAATGGGCAGGCAACATCAAAAGTCTCTCCTGATTTAATAACAATTTATTTTAATGTTGATACAAAAGGAACAACTTCTAAAGCAGCAGAAGATGCAAATTCTGAAATTGTAAGCAAATTAAAAGATAATATTATTGCATTAGGCTTCAAAGAAACAGATTTGACAACAGAAAATTACAATATTTATCCAGATTATGATTACAGCAGAACACCAATGGCACTTATTGGCTATAGAGCAACACACTCTTTAAAAATAGAACTTCCTTCAAGCCAGAAAGACAAAGTAAGTTCTTTAATTGATGCAGGAACAAATGCAGGAGCAGGGATAAGCTATATTAATTTTGAACTTTCTCCAGCATTGCAACAAACTGCAAAAATACAAGCAATAAAAGACGCTTCTGATGATGCAAGAGTAAAGGCAGAAGCACTTGCTGATGGATTTAATAAGAAATTAGGAAAATTAGTTTCTGTTTCTCTTGACCAGTTTAATTATTATCCCTGGAATATTTATGCATCTTCTGATTCAGGAATGACAAGTGGTGGAGCAGAAGCAAAAGCAGCAGTTACAACAATAACTCCTTCAAATCAGGAAGTTAGTGCAAGTGTTACAGCAGTTTACAAGTTGGGATAATTCAAAGACAATAATTCTTAAAAAGAAATTTAAAATCTATTATAAGTGAATGAAGAAACAAAGAAACAGGTTGAAAAAATAAGAAGGAAATACAAAGATGATAAAGACATGGAGTTTTTAATTTTGCAATTATCTAGTTTAGAGACAAGATTAATCAGTGCAGATGTAATGGCTATGTGTGTTGATGTAGCAATAAAAAGAGGCTTATTAGATGCAAGGACATTAATTGGTGATGCCAGACTTAATTATGGAACTCCTTGGGAATATGAATTTGCAAGTAAAAAACACTTATTAGGATATCAAGGAGGAATAGAAGGAGTTGAAGAAGCTTTATCAAAGGGAGATAAAACAACATGAAATTCAAAAGCAGCAATATTTATATAGTTCTTATAATAAGTATATAACATGGAAAAAACAACTATACAAGTAAGCAATGAAACTCTTGAAAGATTAAAATTTCTAAAAACATTTGAAAGGCAGAGTTATGATGATATTCTAAATAATTTAATAAATAATTGTGAAGAAGAAAGTTTGAGTGAAGAAGAGATTAAAGAAATACAGGAAGGTTTGGAAGATATTAAAAGGGGGAGAACAACCCCCATTGAACAGTTTGCTAAAGAAATGAATGTAAGATTGAGGTAAAATGTATTCGATAGAATTAACTGAAACATCAAAAACATTTCTCAGAGGATTAGATAGGAAGATTTTTGATATGATATTAAACAAGATTTACTCAATAAGAAATAATCCTTTTAGATTTCTTAAAAGACTTCAAGGAGAAAAATTATGGAGATTAAGAATTGCAGATTATCGGGCAATAATAGATGTTATTGTTTCTATGAATAAAATTATTGTTGTTAGAGTTGGACATAGAAAAAATGTTTATGAGTAATCTAAAACCATTCCACTAATTTTCTCTGAGTCTTAATCTGATTCAGTAATTTGCTCTTTTTCAAAATATTTTCTGCATCATAATTGTATTTTATTTTTCCTATCTTTTTTATGCTTTCTAATGCTTCATTTAAATCTCTGAACTTTATAACCCCTCTTGCAATTGCCTTTCTTACAGATTCTCGCACAACCCACACTCCCAATGCAGCCCAATAACTTGGAGTTTCTATTCTTATCGCAATAACTGTTGCCTGCCTTTTTATGCTATTAAGATATTCTATAATAGGCAAACGAGAAGCATAATAGCCTCCGGCTGTTGAGAAAGCATAAGTTTTTCTTCCGAAATAATCTTCAAAATCAGTAGATGCCTTGATTTCTTGTGATGGATTCCAAGAACTTCCAGGCAGGTACAATTCAAATAATTCATAACTCCAAACGTCGGGGAGAAGAGCAATAAGATAGCAATTTCCCAAAAAATCTCCAAAGAATAACTGATAATCTTCTATTGTTCTATATTCTCTTACTTTTTTCAAAAGAAATTTCCCTATCGAATCATCTGTAGCAGTTATGCTCCATCTTGTCGGAACAAGCTTCTTATTTTTTTTCAATCCCAGCACCCCAACACTCAAAATTTTGCTTAAGGTATATTCTGTAAAATTATTCTTGTATAAAATCTCCATTCCTTCAACTGATTTTATTTCATCATTCATAACCCTGTCTACTTGCCTATGCACTTTCACATTCCCAATTATTTTTGCCTGTTTTAATCCAGCTCTCATTCCATGCGGTGTGAGAACCTTATCTGTATTTCTTCCCACATTTAACCTGTGCTTTAGTTCTATTTCAACATCTACTGGCTGAGAAGCCACAGCAATTTCCTGTGCCATTTGCACGAATTTTTTATTTATTCTCGAATCCTGAACCTGCGACTGAAATCTTGAATTAATCAAGCTGTCTCTTAATTTTAAAACATCATTTATCTGAAAGTTATTATTTGCCCAGTATTTAGCATCATCATACAACCAAGCATTTTCATCTCTTTCCAAAGGAGAAATTATTCCCACATTAACAAGAGGATATTTTAACTTGCTTCCTATAAAGACGCTTGGGGGAGAATTGCTGTCTAACTTTGAGATATTTCTCAGATTCTTGTATTTAAATCCAAGTTCACTTATTTTTTTTATTACTTCAAATTTTATATCATTCATATAAAAATAAGGTATCAAAAGTTTATATTAATTTATAGTAACTAAAAGATAATAATCCTTAAGAAAAAGAAATTTATATTAACTTTAATCAATGATAAATTTGAAATGGAAAAAATAAATCTTTTAGATAAAGACAGGGATAATTATGTTAAGAAAGAGATAACAGAACTTGCAAGCAGGACAGCTCACAAAACATTAGCAACCTGGGCTATTGATTGTGCAGAGCATGTACTATTCTACTTCGAGGAAAAGTACTACAAAGACAACAGACCCCGGAAAGCTTTAGAAGCAGGATATGCATGGGTGAGGAATCAGATATCTGTAAGCGAAGCTCGTTCTGCGGCTTTTGCTAGTCACGACGCTGCTCGCGATACTGAAGGTATAGCCAGTGCAGTTGCTCGTGCTGCAGGCCATGCTGCTGCAACAGCTCATGTCCCTCGTCATGCTATTCATGCTGCTAATTATGCTGCTATCACTCCCAGAGAACGCATTTGGCAATACAAACACTTGCTGAAGTTGAGAAATAGAAGTTGGGGTTTACACTCTAAGAATATTTCGTCATAACCACCCCTTACGGAATATCCCTTCATTCTTTATCTCAAATCCTAATTCTTTCTGAGGCAGACTCCTATGCTTGAGCAAAAATGCTTTCTTCTTTCCTCTTTCATTTTTTAGTTCAATTATACATTTGCACCAGTATTGAAACAAGTCTCCTCCAACAATATTAACTTCTCTTTCAATTCCTTTTTTCCAGTCTTCTTCTGATTGGAAACCGGAATAAACTTGATTCGTTATAATTATAGGAATATTTTGTCTTCTTGCTATTTCTGCAAGAATTTTCATTTGTTTCGCAACTTCTCTGTTAATCTTTCTTACTTCTTCATCTCCTTCTTTTCTCGCATCTCCCAATTCCAACCTGTAAAGCATTGCCATCCCATCAACAACAATTAAAGATATTTGTTCTTTTTTCAGCTGGTCATTAATGGTTGTAAAAAATTTCTTTTGTTCTTCAAAATTTGAAGGCGTGACAAGAAAAATATTTTTTAAAATTTCTTGATAATTCTCTCCAACAATTTGTTTTACTCTATCAGAAGAAAATCCTCCTTCTGTATCTATAAAAATTACTTTATTTCCCTTTTTTGCCTGACTGCACGAACTCAAAACAGCGAAATTCGTCTTTCCGCTGCCAGGAGGCCCAGCAATCATAGTTATTATTCCTCTTTCATAGCCTCCATAAAGCCATTTGTTCAAGTCATAACTGCCAGTTGATATCCTTTCAATTTTTAATTTGGACAAGGTTGAGTTTTCATCATTCTGTGAAGTCTTATTCAAATCATAACTTCCAGTAGATATTATTTCAACAGTCATTGATAGAAGATGGGAATATTATATTTAAGGATTATTGCACTATTTAAATTCTTTCCACTTATCAGCTATCTCTAAATCTTTACTATTAAGAAGACTTTCTAAAGAAATACTGCCTTGAATGTCAAAAGGAGTAACAACAGACCCATAAACTCTGCCATATCTAACTTCTGAAACAAAAAAATACCCCTTTCCTCCACGATTACAAGAATACTTTAAAACTGTCCCTGATTTTAAGTTTTCAATTATTTCTTTTTTATCCATAATAAAAAAGGACGATAGTTGTTTTTAAATATTTATTTAATAGAATCTCTACTTCAATTTTTTGAACTCAGATTCTAACTTGTCCAAATCTTTTCCTATTTTCTCTACAGCGTCATCAATTGCTTTCTTTGTCGTTTTACCTTTTGTTTTTACTAAAAGAACAGGATTCTTTGTGGGATGCTCTCTCCTCCATGCTGTAAAACTCACGCTTGCATCTTTATTTAGGTAAACTCTCAAAATCTCTGCAATTGTAAGACTTTCAATTTCAAGTTCAATTTCATCTTTGCTTGATTTAAGAACATTAATTTCCATTATGCAAAACTCCTGTTTAATTTGCGTGAGCGAATTAGGGGGAACATAGTGAACCCTTGTATTTGTGCTGAAACTTTAGTTTCTGTCATAATAACAATTCTAAAAGTAGATTTATAAAAGTTGTGATTTCTTCCTTTTCCTAATCTTCATCAAAAAAATCTTCGTCCACTTTGTCTAAAAACTTTTCATCATCTTGGCTTGTTTCTTCTTCCCAGCTGTCTACTGGCTTTTTGGTTTCCTCTGGCTTCTTTTTCATCTCTCTCAACTCTGCAATTTTTATGTTATTTGTTGAGCCTCTGTCAAAACTAAGTTGCCTCGAAGGTCGTGATTTCTGTTGAAGCTCAGATGATTTAGAATCTCCCTGTTTTTTCAGGCTTATTCCAAAATAATTTTCTACTTTAGTTATTATCTTATAATCGTTGTTTGGCAAAATCCCCTGTTCAAGCATTCTTACTATTGCCTCGCTTTCATTTATTCCTTTGGCAAATTGCTCTCTTGTAAGTTTTCTGTTTCTTCTCATTCTTTGAATAGTCCAATGAAAATTATCAACCAAATCAGAAGGCTGTTTAGATAATCTTTCTTTAAGATTTCTATCAACTAATTCCCTCAAAGAGGTTTCCCTTCCAGCTAATTTTCCTCTGTTCATTCCACTAAGCGTATCTTTTACTGATTTCTGCTTTTGAGAATCTGCAATCTGATCTGTTGTAGGCCTCCTTATAATCGGAAGCCTCTCTGTAACATTGCAATCACTGCAAATTTTAACAACCCCTTTGCTAGATATAGAGTCATATAACCTTACTTTCTCCCCAGAAACCCCGCACTTAAAACATTCATTCACCATGAAAAAATTGAGTTATGTCTCTTTTTTAATATTTCTGTGCTAAGATATATCATTTTAAATATTGATTTATATCTTCTTCTGATGTAAATCCGGGAAGAACATATTTTTCATCTATGATAACCGTAGGAAAATAAGTGATATTGTAAATTTTTTCTTGCATTGTTACAGAGTCAATATCCAAATCTCCTGCTATTGGAAGCAAAATAAGTTTATTACCTCTTTCATTTTTTATCTTCCTTAATATGTCTGATATGGCCTTCTGTTCTGCTTCTTTAGCTTTGTTATAATTCTGGGAGTAAATATAGACAACAGTATGAAAAGGATTATTGCATTTTTTCTTTAATAAAATGCTGTTCAGCCACAGTTCTGTTTTTAAAAGAACATATCTTTTTTTCTCTGTTAAAAGCTGGGGGGAAATTTGATTTGACTTTTCATATCTTTCAAGCGTCAAGCCTGTGTTGTAAATCTCATCTGCAAAAATAAAATTCTGATTTATTGCTTCTGCACAGGAAGCTTCATCCATAATCTGATAATAATAATTCTGTAGTTTTAAGTCAAGCGCCTCAATCTCAAAATTTTGATAATAATCTGATATTTTTTGAATCCTAAAAAATTCCACAAAAAATCCTATCGAAAAGCCAATCAGGAGTATGGAAAAAGTTATAATCAGGGTGTCAATAAATATTTTGTTTTTGCTTTTTGCTATTTCGTATACCATCTTATATCTCCTCTGGCTGTTTTATACAACGAGATTATGTATGGAATTAAATATAATGGTCTGTATATAAATACGTATATGGCTATTTTTAACAGATTTTTTTTCTTAAATTCTGAACTGGACATTGTAAATTTGTAATAAATTAGGCTCAGAATAAGAAAAATTGCACCAAGAACAATAACAAAAGAAATGGAAAAATCAAAAGTCAAAAACTGAAGAGGATTATAGTCAGAAAAAATATAGGGCAAAAGCCCGAAGTAAAACATTGAATTTAACAGCAAAAATCTGAATAGTAGTAAAAAACCCACAAAAGTCATAAAGAAAGAAAGAGAAACATAATTCAGGACAAAATATCCAAAGAGATTTTCTGTTTTTAGGAAAAATTTTTTGTATTTAAGTATAGTCTGCAATCCTCCGATATTCCATCTGATTCTTTGCTTTACCCAAGTCTTAAACTTATCTGGAACAGTAGTATAAACTTCTGCATCATAGGACATTTTTATCTTGTAGCCAGAACTCATGAGATGCCATGTTATTTCAATATCTTCTGTCATATTTTTAGGATCAAATCCTCCAACTTCAAGAACATATTTTTTTCTATACAAGCTCAATGGTCCATTTGTAACGTAAACACAGCCAATAAAATCCAAAATTTTTCTCCCCCATGCAATAACAGCATAATCCACAGCTTGAAATTTTTCCATAAAATTCTTTTTATTCTTCACAAGAACCTTTGATGTTACTGCTCCAACTTTTTCATCTTCAAAAAATCCAACCATTTTCATGAGGCTGTCAGGAGTTGGATAACTATCTGCATCAACAATTGCTATTATTTCCCCTCTTGCAAATTTTACCGCCTGATTGAGAGAATTTGCCTTACCGGAATTTTCTTTGTTGATTATTTTTATATTTTTATATTTTTTAATCAATTTTTTTACAATTTCTGCAGTCTTGTCTTTGCTTCCGTCATTTACTATAATCTGTTCAAATTTATTTTTGGGGTAGTTAAGAGCCATTACAGCTTCAATTGTCTTTTTTATCCCCTCTTCTTCATTATACGCAGGAGTGATTATTGATATGTATGGAAATTTGGGGGGTTGGGGGTATTCATAAAGCTCTTTTTTATTTTGCAGATATAATAAAATAAAGAGAGAAAGGAAATAGATTCCAAAAAAGAACATTATTGTATACACTATAACAACAAAATCCATTCTACTCTTCAGAGTTATTTACTTTTAAAGATTCTTGTGTTAAATTTTCAGATTCTCCCTGCAGAGTAAAATAATCGTAAAAGTCATCACTTAAAGAAAGTTCGTGTGTATGTCCTATTTTTTTCTTTTTTATCAGTCCAACATCAGTAAATTTTTTAATATGTTCATATCCTTTATTTCCTCGTATTTTTATAATGACTGATTGTTTAATTGGCTGTTTGAAAGCAATAATCCCAAGAGTTTCCTGTTCTGCTTTGCTGAATTCTGATCTTCCGCCTGCAACTTTGTTTATTATTCCGTGATATTGCGGACGAACATCCATCTTCCACATTTTGTTCTTTTCAATAATTTCAATAGCAGAACCATTATCATCATATTTTTCCTGCAGTTTCTCAATAAGTTCTTGGATTATGATGGGATTCAAGTCACTAAGAGAAATTAACTCCGGCATATTAAGAAATCTTCCACAAATGAAAAAAACAGCTTCTAACTTTTTCATATCTTCTTTTTCCCTCGCTTCATCAATCTCTTCTATTGTTTTGCTGTTTGTCATAAATTAAGAAGAGAAAAAGGATTTATAAAATTACTCTAATCATTAAATATATTCATAAGCACCGATGTCCCAACCAACACCTTGAGGGCGTGAAACTCCATCAGCATCAACATTAAATGGAGAATTCAAAGCCAAACCAGTATCTCTTGCAGGAGAAGAAACAGTTAACTTAAATCCATTATTATTTGGATGCCCTTGTGAATCAAACCATGTTGGGACACTTGATAATATACTCGCTCCTGAACCCCCTAAGAAACTCGGATTTGCAACAACATTGCCTGATGCAATATTTCCAGTTCCAACACTAGCAAAACCAGAAGGACCTTGAAACCATGATAGGTTCTGATATGTATAAGGATAACCTGTTCCAGAAGGGGAAAATCTTACAAAATTTATAAGTGAACTATTATAATAAAAGATATTATTTTTTACTTCATTATTTATAAGAGCTGTTGTCTGATTTCTAAAAGAAAAGCCAACAGGGTATAAACCATATCCATCACTCCAGAGATTAATATAATAAAAAATATTATTTGTAATTTTATTTCCAGTAACCGAATTACTGCTAGTTCCATCATCTCTCAATGTAAATCCTTCATTACCTCCATTAATGTCTTTAAGATCATCAAAACCGACATAATAAACAACATTATGGGAGAAATTATTATATTTTCCATTTAATATACCCAATCCAGTCACAGTATCCAAGATAATATTATTATAAATATTATTATAATCTGCATAATCATAACCAGGAGTACTTCCAGAATCCACTTTAAAACTATAAGTTGGTCTGATTACTGCACCGCCATCCCAGTCATATCCTGCTTGAGTTAATAAATTACCATAAATATTATTATTTGCTCCAGAAACAGCCATATTGTGATCGTTAGTTTCATGAAGATAATTATATCTTACAGTAGAATTTGATGTTGCATAAAGTTCAATAGCTTTTTCTTCTACAAAATAAACTTCATTAAATTCTATTATTAAATTTTTATTCAAACCACTTGTTTCAATACCATATCCGCTACTTCCTGCTTGACCATATACATGATGAATTAGATTGTTTGATATAAGCAAATCTGAAGCACCAGCGCCATATTCAATAAATATTCCTGCAGAATTTGTTTCGTTTGACATGTTCATTATTTCAAATCCATCTATTGTTATAAAACTCCTTCCACCAACAGTCATAAATATTCCCTTTCCTCTTGTTCGTTTACCATCTATAACTGCCATTCCTGTTCCCCAAGCAGGAGTATTTCTATCACCACTTCTTAATACAATTCTACTTCCTGCATTTCCATTTTGATATCTAGATGAATTAATTAGTATTGTTCCTTCATAAATAACTCCTCCCTTAAAGATAATTTTATCTCCAGGTTGTATCATAACTGTTGCGGGTGCTCCTATTGCATTGCTGTCACCAGGAGCATGTTTCCAAGCAGAATTTGAACAAGTTCCATTATTAGTATCAACTCCATTTACAAAATCAATATAATATGTATTTGGTTGACATAAAGAGATAGAAATATTAGCAATACAGCTTCCAGTAGAATTGCAAGTTCCTGTAGTACAAGTTCCGCAACTTCCCCCACAACCATCACTACCACAAACTTTTCCTGCGCAATTAGGAACACAACTTGTTTGATTTACTGTTCCTCCTGTTGTGCTTGTTCCTTCTTGAACATTATATTTGCTGAGAACACTTCCAAGAGTTTCTTTGCCAGAAGAACTAGCAAGAACAGGAACAATTGAAATGCTGATTAATTTAGAAACAGTGAGTTTAGTCAAGTGAAATGTAAATCTTTTTTCTTCTAATTTACCCAAAGCAATTTTTTCTGTTATAATTTCAGA
>Ga0315284_10014732_pt1 | contig 11131 bp, 8 predicted proteins | sample YL17G09_16_MG_FD_203696 | JGI IMG/M metagenome (GOLD analysis project Ga0315284, IMG submission 203696) | Sediment microbial communities from Yellowstone Lake, YNP, Wyoming, USA - YL17G09_16 | ecosystem: Environmental > Aquatic > Freshwater > Lake > Sediment | place: USA: Wyoming | collected...
CGAATGATTCGGAGATTCACCCCACCTGGTTGGTTCCCCCGTCCCCGGCGATCTGCACCGGAGTTCGGCCGTATTCTCTTTCTTGAATTATACATGATCGGATGGCCGCTGGCAAGGGAAGAAGCCACGGCCAGCCCTGGGCGATGACGAACCAGACGATGGCGTTGGCCAGGGCGAGGTTGGTGAGGGTCAGGACGAGGAGCCAGCTGCGCTACCTGCGGTGGTCGACGATCACGCGGTGCCTGGTGTGCCTGACGAGGGGTGGTGACCGCCGCCCGCTTGCAGGCCCGGCGACCGGGATCGCCGGGCCTCTTCTTTGTCTCTTCCCCGATGCGAACTCGTCTATTTGTGGAGGCGATGCGTTTACGCTGACTCCTTATATGTCGGCCCCGACACGGTGCCAGATCGCACCCGAACCGCTGAGTGTGTCATCCGCCTCACTGTAGGTGAAGGCGAGATCGAACTCAAATGTCTGGTTCGTGGTCGGGCACCGCAGTAGCAAGTCGATGTGCAGGAGCGTTTCGTCGTTTGCCCCGTCCATGCTACCTGTGCCGATCCCAATCCCGGGCTCACCGCCGCAACCTGTCCAATAGTCTTCAACCCAGGTGACGTGGTACGTGCCGCCAGGGCCGCCGCCGATCATGAGCTGCATGTGGCTGTTATCACTCGGGTCGATGGCCTCCCAGGCACCCTTCAACGGGTCTTTCCCCATGGCCGATGCACCTGCGCGGCCCGCCGACGTCACTCCCAGAAACAACCCGGTGATCACGCCGACCACCAAGGCCGCAATAATGAACCGCTTCATGATTCTGCTCCTTTCGCAGCTGCCTCCTACTGGTTCGCCGCTCCCTACCTCGTACTTGCCGCGTGGGCTTGCCGGATCCCGCGCATTTCGCGACACCCCCGCTCACACGAACAATGTGAGCACAGTAACTTTACGCTTTACACGCACTTTGTCAACAGGCTCGCCAAGGAAATATCGATGAGTCTTCTGGAGGGCCAGCGCCCGCATCATGCCAGACAGTCTCGAAGGCGGCAAGACTGCGAAGCCCCTATCTCCCCCACCGCCTCCTCACGTACCAGCCGCCAGTTGCCAAAGCGACGACTGCCACGAATGCGAGGACGGTTGCCGTGGCGTAGTTATGCGCCAGTAAGCCGCCCATCCCTGTTATGGGTGGCAGTTTCCCTATGCCGCCTACAGCCGCAGCGCCGCTGGCGCGGCTAGGGGACGAGGATGTAGCCAGCGCCAGCGGTCAAGCCGAGGGTACTCACAGACTCAGTGAAGTATTGCTGACCTTCGTAGATGCCGGTGCCGTGCCCCACTCCCCTTGCCGTGCCGTACTGTCCTGGTGTTAGTAATCCCGCAATTTTCCCATGGTGGACTCCTTCCCAGCTTCCACCCTCAACCTCCAGACGCCAGGTTCCCCAGATCACGCCGCTGCCCGTGGCGTCCAGATTAAGATTGAGCACTTCGTAATCCGTCCCGTCGACCTGCGGGATGCTCCCTGCGTGGTCGCACACCTGAGTGTAACCTCTGATATGGAGGGTGCCGTCCGCGTACCACGATGTGCCCGGCGACGTGGGAATACATGAGGTTTCTTCAGCCGTGAACGATATCCGCGTCGCCTTCCCTTCGGCGGTCCCTGCCAGCAGCAAGAGGCCGACGGTCAGAGCTGTGATAATCGCCAGTGCTAGCCATTTCATTTCTCTCGCCTCCCGTTCCGCTTCCGCGTTGTAGCTATTGTCGTGGCTGAATGCCCATGTCACCGCACCGCGCGTGCTTCACCTCCTTCAGAACCAGCCTCGGCTCTTGCCAATTGAGGGCCGCCCTTCTTACAATACAAATGCACGGGGTGACCCACCTTGTGCACCGGCCCCGGCGGTGTGCCTCACCGTGCGGGGCCTCTCAATTCCCTTTCCCCTCTAACCGTGACCCTACAGTCCGGTAGCTTGCCCCCAAAAACATAGACCGACCCGCGGGGGTCGGTCTTGCTACCGGCTCTCTACGGCCGAGCAGACTAGCGACAGCCTTGCCTCTAGCACTCTCCCTCCCAACGCGCACCTTGGCAAGGCTTTAGGCATAGAGATTATATGCCCATCGGAGCTTTTGTCAACCCCTTATGTCTCGCTCTCACAGTTCTCATCGGCGAAATTGTGGTGCAAGGAAGCCCAGTCTAAGGGCATGGGTCGGGCCCGCATCATGCCAGAAGGTCCCGAAGGCGTCAATGGACGGGCGCGAGGGTTGGCAAGGGAAGAAGCTACGGCCACCCCTGGGCGCGACTATGGGCTAGGCTGTTGACAGCAGGGATGAACTCTAAAGCAGGAGTGGCCCTAATTCTCTCTCAGTTTCGGCAGGGATATCGCTTGCCTTTGTGCCAGCACACTGCGGCACACTAAGGGCACTCGATTTTATCCGGCGGCCCGAGATCCTCGTTCGGCGTGGAAGGCTTGTCGCCGTTCAGCCGAACCAGGTTTCGCGCCGCTTCCATAAGGAGGCCTTCGTCGGTCGCGGCTATTCCGATGGAGACGTTGCCTGTCCACAGCCGCATCCCCGTGCCCGTCCTCTTCACTATTGCCCCGCGAATCACCTCCGGCGGCCCAGTCTTTACCCTGTCCGCAATGACTTCCGGCGGGACATCGCAATACGGCCTGGTGTCTATGCTGAGAGGCACGGGGCGGCTCTCCGCTCCTGGAGCGATCTCGCAGTCCCCATATATGAAGGAGACCTCATTCCAGGGCCGATTGTAGGGCTCACCGGGAAAGGCCCCTGGGTAGTCCATCCGCCCTACATCGACCAGGGGAAGACCCTGGAAGCTCTCGCCTACCCAGTAGACGGGGAACTCCTCGAAGTCCCTTGCATCCTCGACCGACCACTCGTGAGGAGCGGCAGTAGCAGGGGATGCGGTCGCCTGTTCAGACTCATCGCTGGTGTTTGTGCAGGCAAGACTCACTAGGGACACGAGCACGATAAGCAGGGGCAGCGTCGTCTTCATGGGGCACCTCCAGCCTGGCGCCCGCAGCATGCCAGAACGTCTCGAAGTCGTCAAGGCATCTAGAACTTCCGGCAAGGTCGCCCACCATCGTGTAGTTCGTGGTGGCACAGGGCTAGACTGACCGAAACAGGCCTGGCGCAGCGCTTCCCTTCATGCTGCTACTCTCCCTCTCCTGCGATTGCCGGCCCATGGACGCCCTGGAAATCAGCGTCACCAGGGACCGCCCGCGCAATGAACCCGCTCGCCTTGACCTTAGCGACGAGCTTCGGACCCGCCGAACCACACTCTGGACAGTGTATCAGGCCCGTTGCTTCCCCCGTCGTGCCTTCGAACGGCCACCCCTCATAGTCGGAGCACACGATGAAGTGCAGCCCGCACTTCAGGCACTTGATGCGGTGCTGCCAGTAGGCTGACATGGTTGACCTCCTCCCAAGGCGATGAGGAAGGCGACGGCATCGACACGGATAACCTTTGACATGGCGTCGCCCCTTAGGCGGATACCACGATGTACGATCCCGGTTCCGCCCCTCGGCAGGCATCGGCGAAGCGGGCCAGGCCCAGGACCTTCTGCAAGTACCATCCGCTCTCCTCGACGGTTAAGGGGTGATCGTCGAAGGAGCCGCCAGGGGCGAGCTCGCCGCCCTCCTCGACGGCCAAGGCCATACGCACGATGAGGTCTCTCACCAACCGCGGCCCGTGGAAGCGGGCGACCGAGCCGTCCTTCAGGACACGCCCGGCGTTGGCCGCCACCGCAGCCGATAGTGCAACACCCAGGGCATAGCCGAACTCCCTCACCCGCAGGATGGCGCGTTCCGGCTCTTGGCCGGGCCGCTCCTCCAGCCACTCCTCCAGCAGCGCCATCAGGTCTAGCCCGAGGTTGGCCTCGATCCACCCGAAGAGGGAAGTGGGGTTGTAGCTGGAGCGGATGTAGTAGCGGTCGGGGTACATGGCTTCCCAGGCGCGCCCCATCTCCTCCTCGGCGGCGCAGCGCGCACAGTCGAGCTGGGGGTCGCGGTGGCCGCATGGATCCAGGGCGTCGCGCCTCGCGACGGCCCCGTCGAACTCGGGCTCGTGGGCCTCTCGGTTACGGCTGAAGGCGGGTTCTAGATAGACGTCGACGCCCACGTCACCCCTCCTCTTACTCCTCGCTCGTCGCAGCTGGGCGCCAGAAGGCCCAACCGTTAGTGGGATGACCAGTCACAGCCTTGCCAGCGGCGCTGAGGGAAGGAAAGAGCTGGTCGCCGTACTTGACCGCCCTTCCCCCGGGGAGGTCCTTCGCCTCCACGATTTCAGCCGTGTGGGCTTGACCTTTGTATGTGGCCGTCATGGTGGTGCCCACCGGCGGCAGCTCCCGGGCTATGGACTTGCGTTGACGCTTGGCGGTCATGATGGTCCTCCTTTCCACACGATGCCCTGTAATCTGGCGTCTCTCGACACCCTCGATAGATACAAATCACTCGAATGGGAGCAGAAGTCAAGCTATACCGCGGCGAAAGATGACAAGATTTGCCACTACTTTGGAGGCGCAGCTCGTGTCCCAGCCGTCAGCCAGGATGCATTAGGCATCTCCGACTACTGGTAGCGGGCGACTAGAGGGATTACTTGGGGCCTTGCAGCGTCTTGGGGGGCATCTCCTGGATCTGCTGGATCGGCAGTCTCAGCCCATGCCTGAAGAAGCAGCTGCTTAAAAGCGATCGAGACGATCGAGAGGAGCCGCGAGAGAGTCTGTGACCGAGCCCCTGCGATGCTAGGAGACTACTCCCGCCAGCGCACCTCGAACAGACGCAGGGGGTCCTCGAACCCGCGCAGGGCCACATCGCCCCGGTCCGCGAACAGGAACCCCTTGCCCGCCGCGAGTTCCCGCACCACGATGGGGGCCAGAATCTCCCCGGGCTCAGTGTGGGCGCATATGCGGGCGGCGAGCTGGACGGCGGTGCCGAACAGGTCTTTCTCCTCAGCCACCGGCTCCCCGGCGTTCAGGCCGATGCGCACTCTTATGGGCTCCTCCGCCGACTTGCTGTGCTCGGCGAAGGCCCTCTGGATGGCGATGGCGCACTCCAGGGCTCGCGTGGCCGACGAAAAGGAGGCCATGATGCCGTCGCCAGTGTGCTTGATCTCGGAGCCAGTGTGCTCCTTTAGGGCGTCGCGGACGATCCGGTTGTGCGTCCGCAGCACCTCCTGAGCCTTGGCGTCGCCCAGGCGCTGGGTCAGGCTGGTGGAGCCCTCCATGTCCGTGAACAGGATGGTGACAAGGCCGCCTGCTTGTCTTGATGGCTCAGGTGCGGCCGCTGCGCCCTCCTCACCCTCACCCAAGAACTCGTACATGGCCTTCCCCATCACCGCCGCCACAGGTTCGCTGGGCAGCACAAAGTGATTTCTGCCGTCCAGGGGGAGGAAGCGGGCCCCACGTATCCCGGTCGCCAGCTCCCGGCCTGACTCAAAGGGCACGACGGCGTCACCCCGACGGTGAATTACCAGGGTGGGCACTGTCACCTGTGGTAGGAGCGGCCTCACGTCGATGTCTAGCACGGCAGTCATAAGGTCCACAACATTGTCGGCCGACGCCGAGACCCGCTGCAATTCGTTGAAGGCTCGAATAGCGTCAATATCGGCGTCCGGCATGAACGCGCCCGTGAATAGCTGGCGGAACGTTGGCGCATCGCTGCCCCACCCGGTGCGGACTAGCGTAAGCATAGCTTCAACCTGTTGGCGGCCCTCCTCCGTATCCAGAAACCACCCCATGCGGGCGAACGAGCCGTAGAGTATGAGGTGGCTGACCCGCTCCGGGTGGCGCACGGCATACGTGATGGCCGCTGCCCCGCCGTGAGAGATCCCGTACAGGGCGAAGCGTTCAAAGCCCAGGGCGTCAAGCACCGCTTCCAGGTCGCGCACGTGGGCTTCCAGGGAATAGTCGCTCACTCGCCGGTCCGACAGCCCCATGCCGCGTCCGTCGTAGCGGACGAAGAGATACTGTGTGGACATGGCATCGATGAAGGGCCGCCACAGGAGGTTCTCCCACTCACACTCCACATGGGTCAACCAGCCCAGGACACGGACCAGGGGCGGCCCCTGGCCCACGGTGGCGTAGGCTATGCGCGTCCCGTCGGAGCTGGTGCAGAAACGGATCTGCTGTTCCATCACCCTTCCTCCCCCCAGCGCACCTCGTACAGCCGCACGGGGTCCTCGAAGCCGCGCAGGGCCACATCGCCCCGGTCCGCGAACAGGAACCCTTTGCCCGCCACCAACTGCCGCACCACGTCCGAGGCCAGGATCTCCCCACCTTCCGCCTTCGCCGCAATGCGAGCCGCCAAGTTCACCGCCGTCCCGAACAGGTCCTTCTCCTCCGCTATTGGCTCCCCGGCGTTCAGGCCGATGCGCACCCTTATCGGCGCATCCGCCGCCTCGTTGTGCGCGGCGAAGGCTCGCTGCATGGCGATGGCGCACTCCAGTGCCCGCGTCGCCGAGGAGAACGAGGCCATGAACCCGTCCCCCATCGCCTTCACCTCAGAGCCGCCGTGAGACTGCAGCGCCTCCCGCACGATGCGCTCGTGTGCCCGCAGCACCTCCCGCGCCTTGGCGTCACCGACGCGCTCGGTCAGCGCCGTCGATCCCTCCACGTCCGTGAATAGGATGGTGCGAAACGCACCTGCTGCAGGCGGCTCGGCCCGTGCCACCGCCTCCTCGCCCTCGCCCAGGAACTCGTCGATGGCCGTCGCGACCGCCTCCATGTCGCCTACCCACGGCACTCCCGACGTCCCCTCCAGGAGGACGAGGCGGGCGTTCGGTATCCGGGAGGAAAGGCCCCTGGCGACATCCACACCCAATAGGGGGAACTGGCGGCGGTGGAGCACCAGGGTCGGCGACCTCACCTGGGGCAGGAGATCCGTAACGTCAAATCTGCGCACCGCTTCTGCCCACGCCTGCATCGCTCCCTGCGTGACGCTTTCCCGCATGAGCGCAGCGGCCTGCTGCGCCCCCGCACCTGCTGACCATCCGACCGCGACATGCGCGTAAGTCTCTGTGTACGTCTCCCAGTCCCTATCTACAAGTCCGCGTAGCGCCCTAAGCTGTGGCGAGTGTGACCAGTCAGACGCCCGCACCCATGAGCACCATAGAACAAGGTGCGATACTCGCTCCGGGTGCTGGGCCGCGTACGCAATGGCAGCCGGCCCCGAGTTGTTGGGTGCGAACAAAGCAAACCTCTCCAAGCCCAGGCGGTCGACCACCGCCTCCAGGTTCAACATTTGGGCGTCCAGCGAGAAGTCAGTCACCTCCCGGTCGGACAGGCCAGTCCCGCGGCCGTCGTACCGGACTAGCTTCCTCTTCTCGACCAGGCGCTCGTAGCAGCGGCGCCCCTCGGGGTCCTGCCATTCCAGTTGGATATGGCTCCAGGGAATCGCTGGCATGTGCACCAGGGGCATTCCTTCTCCCAGGGTCCAGAAGGCGATGCTCACCCCGTCGGCGGTCTGGGCGTACTGGATGCGCGGCTCCATGGCTACCACACCACCTCGTGCACCCGCTGGCGGCCCTTGATGCCCTTGAGCTGCTTGCGGCCGGCGTCGCGGAAGTCCACTCCCGCCAGCGAGCCGCCGACGGTGCGCACAACCTCCGACACCAGGATCTGCCCGCCCTGGGCCCTGGCGGCGATGCGGGCGGCCAGGGTGACGGCGGTGCCGAAGTAGTCCCCCGCCTCCTCGATGGACTCGCCGGTGTTCAGGCCGATGCGCACGCGGATGGGTGCTTCGACAGGCTCAGCATGAGCGGAAGCCCTCGCAGCGTTGTAGGCGGCGAAGGCCTTCTGGATGCCGACGGCGCAGGAGAGGGCCCTGGCGGCGCTGGCGAAGGCGACCATGAAGCCGTCGCCCATAGACTTGACCTCCTGGCCCCCGTGGCGGGCGACCTGCTCGCGGAGGATGCGGTTGTGCTCGGCGAGGAGGGCGTGGTACGCCTTGTCGCCCAGGCGCTGGGCCAGGGCGGTGGACCCTTCGATGTCGGTGAAGAGGATGGTGACGGTGCCCCGCTCGTCGGAGTGGCGGGCCAGGCTGGGCGCATCGGCCAGAGCTGATGGCAGGATCTGCTCGATTGTGGAGCGCATGGTTCCCTTTGCCCTGCGCGGGCTGGGGGTCAGGCCAGGCGCTACCTTCTCCTGGGCCTGCATCTTGACGGCGAGCACCTTCTCAGCCCTCTGGGGTAGGCCCATCTCCTGATAGAGCTGGAGGGCTTCGTTGAGCATGGCGGTGGCGGCCTCGGGGTCGCCGGGGGCGTCTCTGGCCAGGCGCATCTTGGCGTAGGCCAGGAGGGTAGCTGCCAGCTCCAGGCGGTAGCCCAGCCGCCGCGCCAGGCTGAGGGCTTTCTCGAAGTAGGTGGTGGCGTCGTCCCAGCGCCTGCTGACGGCGTCCAGTATGGCGATGACGCGAGGAACCAGACAGGGCAACAAGAACTCTATGCCTCGTCCGTTCAGCTCGCGCAGACGCTGGTAGCAGGCGGCGAGGCCCTCGACCTCGCCGAGCTCGGCAAAGGCCTCGCCGCAGGCGAGCAGGTTGTACGCTCCCCCTGTGCTAAGCGGCTCCTCGAACGGCCACCGGGGGCGGTCGGCGAGGAGTTTCCGTGCCGAGACCGCATCCCCTTTCTCGAGGCAGAGGCGGAGCCGCCCTGGCCACGAGCCCGCCATCCACGCACCCCTCTCCGCTGCTTCATAGGCGGCCTGCAGCGCCGCCAGGCGGGCCTCGGCCTGGTCGTACCGTCGCGTCAGCGTCATGAGCACCGCAGAGTACTCCAGGATCTGCGGCACAAGCCCGAAGACGCGCATCTCGGAGGCCAGAGTGAGGACCTCATCGCCCATGCGCTCCGATTCCACCAAGTCTCCGACCATAAGACGCTGCCTTGCGTCGTAGATGGCGGCCGTGTAGGCGGGCTGGAATGCCAGGCGCTCCTCGGAGAGCCGGCGCAGGTCCGGCCACTCAGGGCCAGCGGCGGACACTCGTCCCTCCATGGAGGCCGACAACAGGCTCGCGAGTCGCGGGTAGCAAGCGAAGGCCAATTCGCCCGCCGCTTCGTATGCGGCCGCAGCGCGGTCGCCTGCCTCCCGGGCCTTCTGGGGGAAGCATCCGAAGCAGTAGACCCAGGCGAGGGCATTGAACAGCATGCCGAGCGTTCGGGGGTCGGTGACGTGCTCCGCCAGCGCCTCGGCCTCGGCCGCCTCCTTGAACGCCGTATCGAAGCGGTGGAGGTTCAGTGAGGCCTGGGCGTGATAAGCGAGCAGCATGGCCCGTTCCGCCCGGTCTGCCGGGCCCACCAGCTCCAGCCCCTTTTCGGCGAAGCGCAGGCCGCGCTCCAATTGCCCCTGCCAGTTAGGGAATGAAGCGAGGCCGGCGTAGGCCACAGCCGCCCCGGCCACATCGCCCGCCCCCTCGAACTCCCGGGCGGCCTCTTCGCAGCTTTGGATCAGCCCCTCGAAGTCGCCCGCACCCCGCTGGGCCATTGCCAGGCCCCACAACAGCAGGTTCGCCTTTTCCCCCTGGGGCACACGCACGGCATCCGCCAGCTCGAGGGCGGAGCGATAGAGGAGCACGGCCTCAGCGGGGGCGTAGGCGGCCAGCGCCTGCTGGGCGGCCTTCACCGTCCAGCGGTAGGCCGTCTCGGCGGGGGCGCCCTCCCCCGCCTCCCGGTAGTGATAGGCCAGCTCAGCCGCATAGTCCTCCAGGTGGTCGGGGTAGGCCTCTTCCAGGGCGTGGGCGGCCCGCAGGTGCAGGCGCTCCCTGCGGGGGGCGCTGAGGCGGCCGTACAGGTTCTCCCGCAGAAGGGTGCTGGTGAACTGATAGTAGGTGCGTCTCTCCTGGCGCTGCTCCCTCACCACCTGGGCAGCCAGGGCCTCCTCCACCGTCCGCAGGATGAGCTCTTCGTCCAGCTCAGCAACCCGCTGGGCGAGGGAAAGGCTGAAGCGGCGGCCGAGCACCGCGCCCACCTGGAGCAGGCGGCGGCACTCCTCCGACAGGCCGACCAGCCTGCGCTCCATCACCTCCCGCACGCTCTCCGGCAGGCCGAAGTCGGAGATGGCGGCCTTGCTGGTCCAGCGCCCCTGCTCCTGATAGAGGACATCCGTCTCGATGAGGTGCTTGAGGGTCTCCTGGATGAAGAAGGGATTGCCCTCGGTCTCCTGATGGAGGGCCAGGACCAGGGGCTGGGCGACGTCGTGCTCAGCCAGCACGGTGATGAGCTCCTTGACCTCGGACTCTCGCAGGCCCTTGAGGGGCAGCTCCCAGAAGCCGGACTCCCTTCTAAGGTGAGGCAGGGCCTCCCTGATGGGGTGGCTCGGCTCCAGCTCGGCCTCCCGGCAGGAGATGGCCACGAGCATCCTGCTGCCGGCCAGCCGTCGGGCCAGGTGCTGCAGCAGGGAGCAAGAGCCCTTGTCCGCCCACTGGAGGTCCTCGAGCACCAGCACCAGGGGAGCAGATGTAGAGGCGTTCTTGAGGAACTCGGTTACCTCCTGGAAGAGGCGGTAGGCCTCGGCCTCCGCTGCCACGGGAGGGGGCTCGGGAAGGTCGGACAGCTTCGCCTTCAGCTCAGGCGCCAGGGGGGCGAGCACCAAGCTTCCCTCGGTCACCGCCAGGCGCAGGGTCTCCACTGACGTGCGGGAGACGTAGTCTCGCAGGGCCTCGGCGAAGGGGCCGTAGGGGAGCCTGGCTTCCCCCTCGTAGGCGGCGCCCCAGAGGACCTGGGCGCCCCGCAGCCTGGCGTAGGTGGCGAACTCCTGCAGGAGCCGGGTCTTGCCGATGCCGGCGTCGCCCACCACCATGGCCACCGACCCCAGGCCGGAGAAGGCGTCGGCCAGCTTCTCCTTGAGCTGCTCCATCTCCCTTGCTCGCCCAACGAAGGTGCCCCAGGCCACGCGGCCGATGGAAGGAACGACGGCAGGCTCGGCGGGGGCCACCACTTCGCCCCGCTCGATCTGCTCGCGGAGGGATTGCAGCGCTGCCAGGACCTCGTCGGCCGAGGAGGGCCTGTCCTGGGGGTTCTTGGCCAGGAGCTTGAGGATGAGGGCGTTGAGGGCAGGGGGAAGGGAGGGGTTGTGGAAGGAGGGGGCCACCGGCGGCGTATTCAGGTGCTGAGAGATGACGGCCACTGGGTCATGGCCGGAG
>Ga0315284_10014735_pt1 | contig 11130 bp, 22 predicted proteins | sample YL17G09_16_MG_FD_203696 | JGI IMG/M metagenome (GOLD analysis project Ga0315284, IMG submission 203696) | Sediment microbial communities from Yellowstone Lake, YNP, Wyoming, USA - YL17G09_16 | ecosystem: Environmental > Aquatic > Freshwater > Lake > Sediment | place: USA: Wyoming | collected...
AAGTTCCATCTACACCTGCAGTACCAGAAGTACCATTTGCACCTGCAGTTCCTGAAGTTCCGTCAACACCTGAAGTTCCTGCATCAGCACTTGTTCCTGATGAACCTGTAAGTCCTGAAGTTCCTGAAGTTCCATCAACACCTGAAGTTCCATCACCACTTGTTCCTGAAGAACCTGTAAGTCCTGAAGTTCCTGAAGTTCCATCTACACCTGCAGTACCAGAAGTACCATTTGCACCTGCAGTTCCTGAAGTTCCGTCAACACCTGAAGTTCCTGCATCAGCACTTGTTCCTGATGAACCTGTAAGTCCTGAAGTTCCTGATGAACCCGTAAGTCCTGAAGTTCCTGATGAACCATCTATGCCTGAAGTTCCTGAAGTACCATCTACACCTGCAGTACCTGAAGTACCATCTACACCTGCAGTACCAGAAGTACCATTTGCACCTGAAGTACCTGAAGTTCCATCAACACCACTTGTTCCTGAAGTTCCTCCTGTACCATTTCCTGATAGTCCTGAAGTTCCTGATGAACCCGTAAGTCCTGCAGTTCCTGATGAACCATCTGTTCCACCTCCTGAAGTTCCTGATGAACCCGTAAGTCCTGAAGTTCCGTCTATGCCTGAAGTTCCTGATGAACCCGTAAGTCCTGAAGTTCCTGATGAACCCGTAAGTCCTGAAGTTCCTGAAGAACCATCTGTTCCACCTCCTGAAGTTCCTGATGAACCCGTTAGTCCTGAAGTTCCTGAAGAACCATCTGTTCCACCTCCTGAAGTTCCTGATGAACCCGTTAGTCCTGAAGTTCCTGAAGAACCTGTGAGTCCTGAAGTTCCTGATGAACCCGTAAGTCCTGAAGTTCCTGAAGAACCATCTGTTCCACCTCCTGAAGTTCCTGATGAACCCGTTAGTCCTGAAGTTCCTGATGAACCTGTGAGTCCTGAAGTTCCTGATGAACCCGTTAGTCCTGAAGTTCCTGAAGAACCAAAAGAAGTACCAGAAGTACCAGCACTTCCCGAACCAGAACCAACACCACCTCCATAAAATCCAAAAGGTCCTTGTGTATAAAATTTTCTAAAAAATGTTTGCATAGTCAGTTTATTATATTGTTTGTTAGAAGCCCATCATTATATCAATGCCACCTGAAACCCAAGTAATAGTAAAACCATCAATTGGTGACATAGGACTTGATGAACTGATTACAAATGTTTCTCCTTCGGCTATTGGAATAGTAGCAGAATTATTGCCTTGAAAAGTCATATTTCCTAATATTGTACAACTTGAGGACACTCTTGGAGCTACCGTAAGTTGAGATACTCCATTTGCTGTTCCAATTACGATACTTCCACTTGTAAGGGTACTTGTAAAAAAATTCATATTTATGTTTATTGTGGCATTTCTAACATATCTTCTGCATTAAATAAGTCTTCAAATTCAATGGTTTCAACATATTGACCGCCTTTATATAAAAATAGGTTTATAATCTCTTTTCCTCTTTCGTTCAAATCTTTTACACACATTACTTCCACATCAATTTTTGCCCTGTCCATCGCTTTCTTTTCATCTTTATTTAGTCTTTTTGCAAATCTTACCAACGATTTCAAAATGAAAGGTGGTGCTATTTTGCTATAACCTAAAAAATCAACCCTTACTCCTAATACTTGCATTATGCTATAATCTTCTATTTTGGCATAATCAACCATTATTTGGTAAGTGTTTTCATCTTCCTTTAAACCGAGCATAAGTTGTACATTATCAGGGCTTAAGGTGTTGTCTTTTGCATATTTATTGATGCATTTTATGACAATTTTTCTAAATTCGCTTTGAATTAAATCAATCATTTTAATTTCTTTTGTGCTAAATTACATATATTAATGCATTTTAACTACAATCACATTCTAATTTTTGTACAGAACAATTGCACTTTATAGGAACAGTTGCTTTTACAAAACCAGACTTAACAGAAACATAACCATTTAAGGTAATTATAGCATCTTTTTGCTTCAATGTATAAGCTAAAATATCGGATACATCATTTAATAAATATTGTGGGTTTATACTGAATTCAAAAGGAATATCACTATACCCATTTGCAGGAATTAAAGATGTGGTGATGTCATTAACATACCCAGCTTCCTGTCCATTTATGTAAACTTTAAGTATAAATTCTTCTATGATAAATTCCAAGTCAGAAGTGCTTGAAAATCTTATAACTACGCTACCCTTTACTAATTGTAAAGTGATATTTTTAAGGTCAAATTTTAATATTTTCCATTGAAAATCCTTCAATAATTTCGCTTGAGTCTGAAAATACGAATAGAGGCCATAGGCAACCAAGCCTAAACCCCCTACTGCAAACAAACCAATTATTGCTTTTTTCATCTTCTTTTATATTCTATATGTTATTCCTTTACCCTCCCAATTACTATTGATTTTGCCTATTCTATAAGAAAACGCACCAAATAAATCTGCCTCAATTCCTTTTCTCATAGCACCTAATAAGCTATACTTATCTGTGGGGATTGCAAATGCATAGTCTTGTCTTATACCATATGCTTGAATCAATTTAGCCACATCTAAATCATTCTGCATCAAATAAGCTACATCCTGAATAGCACCACTATCATTACTCATAGAAGTTCTTTGAGCATTGTATACAGCATTTGCATACTCATCATAAGCCGCATCTCCATAAGTAGCTTTCATTTTATTTTTTAACTTGTCAATATCATTTTCAATATTTATTATTTCTCTTGGTTTTGGTTGTAATGCAGAATAAATTTTGCTACCAATTATGTATATAGCACCTAAAGTACCTACCACTACAACACCTTTAGCCCATTGTGGTAAATCTTTATAATATTTGTATATGTTATCTGTTTTCATATTATGATGTTGTTAATGTGCCATCTGGATTAAATCTTATTGATACACCTGACTTTACCATTACACTGTTAATTTTTAATATTTCGCTATCACTACATTCATTAGCTATTGTTTCAGGAAGATTACCTTTAAAATTTGGTAAAGGATTCCAACTACCTGAACTTACTTCTCTAATACCATACGCTGCTACAACACCCATAAAATCATAATTATTTTTCATTGTTGCAAATAGGTTCATTAAACCATTATTACCACCAAAATCAGTTCCATATCCATTAAAAGCAACAAATATTTTTTCTGCTAATTCTTTTATTTTATTTTCGGATAATGTTGGGAAAAACCCAGTATTATCACCAATTTCTTCGTTATTAGGCGAAGGCATATTAGAACCTTTCAATTTTTTATACAAAAAATAGCCCACTCCTAATATAAGAGTAGTTAGTATTAAACCATTTTTTGTTTTCTTATCCATTACTTCTGTTTTGTTTGTTGTTTTCTAAAAAACAATAGGTAGACCAATACTGCCCCACCTGCTACCATTAAACCTGCTTTCACATCTTTATTCATAAAATATTTTTAAAAGTCACCCATTCCACTTTGAATTTCAAATAGTTCTTGGTCAGTATATTCATCTGTATCATCCATTTCAGTTCCCTTGAAATCATCTGCTGTTTCAGTATATTCATCAGGTATAATTGCATCTGGTACACCTGCCGTTTTACTATTTATTAATAATGATGCATCGGTTGTGTTTAGTGTTGTTTCATATGCCTTTTTTAACTTAAAATATCTTATTAAAAAATAAGCACCTACACCCATTCCGATTACACCAAAAGAAATCAAACCTATTTTTACACTTTTTGTCATATTAATGTAGTCTTTTGTGTTAATAAATTTCCTGCTTGTGCGTAAGTTGCATCATTAATTTTTCCTAATGGCAATACATATAATGCATCATCTATAAATCCTTTTAATTTACTATAATACCAATCTGCAGAATCCTTTTTAGTAAAACCTTTTTTTGCTATTTTAGCCTTCATTGAAGCAGGTAAGGTATTGTCACCTGCAAGACTATAATACCCTGCATCTGCTATTCTCCTTGCTTGTTGATAGGGGTCATTTGCAGTTATTACACCACCACCTGCATATGGCAAGTTTGGTTTATAAAACATTTCAACTTGTTTTTCAAAAGCATCTTTTGGTGAACTGAATTTTTTAGTAACCCCATTATACATAACACCAAAGAAATTATTTTTATTTTTTGCTGCATTAGATGTACCATATCCAGATTCTAAACTTGCTTGTGATAACATAACTGGGAAATAAATTGCACTTCCATTTAATGAATCAAGCATATACTTACCATACTTCTTGGTAAAGACTAACATATTATGTTGAGTTGCTTTTCCCATTATTCGTACATATAAGTGTTATGGTTTTCAAAATTGTCTATGAAGTTTTTAATTTTATCAAAACGCATTTTATTTTGTTCAGTTGGTGCATTCATAAAAGTAGAAGCAAAAACTTCAAATGCTTCAATTCTTGGATAGCCTAACCCTAAATAAATTAATAATCCATTCAAATCTGCTTCCACTTCATCATCTTGGTTATTATTAAGATAGACATGGCTAAATTCGTGTAACAAAATTGCCATTCTGTTTGGTATAGTAAAGTTTACAAATTGTTTTTTGGAAACTTCAATTACACCCGTATTTAATTCAATCCTTGCTGGTGTAGTCTGTTCTTGTCCATTATCTTCAATAGTTGCAAGATATTTTATTACAAATTTCTTGTCATCAGATACATATGTACCACTACTTAATGACCCTGCATTATAGCAAAATCTTGTGCAGAAGTTAACAAAACTGCGAACCAAAGGATTGCCAAAATCAATTACATCCAACTTTTTTTCAAGCATTTCCTTTGAAATAGAATCTACTTCAAAAGACTTGTCTTGACCAGTAGTCATATTCCCTAAATCTTCATTGTATACATAAATTAAAGCCGTTTTAGGACTTACAGGCATCCTTACAAAAAAAATACTTTCACCATCAACAATTTTATCTCTGTCGGTGAAAGTCGTATTCGGTTGGTCTGCATCTACTACCTTAATCCTAATGTTTACAGCACTATGTGTGTATACCTTGATGACAAGGGTTAGTTCTTCGTATCGAGTTGGGACTGTATATATCATGCTGTGTCAAATCTTGGGTATGCCCCTATTAAATTTAATGTGAATTCTTTCTTTACAGGTGTAGGGATGGGTTCACCATCATTAATCCGTAAAGGTGGTTTTATGCTTAATGGTAATATTGCATTATCAAAATTTTTATTGTCAGGTTCTGCAGTCACTTCTTTTAATTCCATTTTTTGGGTGGAATTATAAATAACTAATAATAGGAAAATCCCTACCCCTGCATATATCAAATTTTTTTTATACATTATTTTTTCTTACTTTTTAGGTAGAAATATATACCAATTGAACTAACCAATAATATTCCAGAAAAGATTAAAATATTTTTATCTAATCCGAATACTTTTGATTTGCTTGGTTGGTTTTTATAACCACTTGCAACCAAAATATCATTTTCAGCTTGTCTTAAAGTATCATTAATAGAAGAAGTATCTGGTGAGGGAACACCATCAAATGGGATGAAAGTACCTTGTTCTGAACTTCCATTTTTTTTATTTTCTCTATCAATCCACTCTTTAAAAGTTAAAGTGCTACCACTTTCTTTCCACTTTTTATTTGCAGATTTTTCCATTATAAGTTTATTAAAAGTCTTTCTTTCCCATAATTATCCGTATCCCCATCAAAGGAAACCGTATATTTCTTCTTACACAAGAAGTATATGCCTAAAGCAAATACCCCAAGTACCAACCAATAATCCCTTTTCATCATTTAAGACCAAAATGCAGGAGTTCCTACATGAGCACCCTTAACTGCAAAAATTGGATTAATGCTACCAACAGCTGATGCAAATTTTCCATCACCAGATGTCTTTTGTTCTGCAAATCCTCTTTTACCAAAAGAGTCACTACCTAATGGTTGTACTTTACCTGCAATCTTACGAGTGCCATCAGCGTTCATACGAAGACCATTCAAAGAAGCTCTTGAGTTTCCAGCTAAATTCCTCATTTGAGGACCTACACCTGCAAATGCAGCTTTAGGTTGTTTGCTTTTCCAGTAAAGGTATCCAGCTACACCTACGACACCTACACCTAATAAAAGTTGTTGATTCTTGTTCATTGTTTGTTTTTTTTAAAATTAATTACTTTTCTACAGGTCCAACAGGTCCTGAAAATTGTTTTGTTTTTGTTTGTTTGCTTTTCCAGTAGTAGTATCCAGCAGCGCCAATTACTAAAACGGCTAAAAGCATTTTTGTGTGTTTGCTCATACTATTTTTTTTGTGAATTTATAGCTGTACCTAACATACCACCTGCAACTGCAAAAAGAAGGGTATACCCTGCGGTAGCCCAAAAACCTTTTTGTTTTGAAATGCCGTAAATGATTCCACCTACTGCACCTGCTGAAGTTAATGTATTAGTTAGCTTTAATTCCATTTTAAGCAGTTTTTGATTTTTGTCCTGATTGCCACGCTTTTGATGCCACATAAACTACGCCAAAAAGAACTGCAAGAGATACCGCTATACCTACTGCACTTCCTAAAAAATTGTTTTTCATAGAATCTTTCGTTTTAAAGTTTGAAATTAATTACTTCTGACCAGTTTTCCAAGCCTTTGATGCTACCCAAATAGTTGCAAATAATACACCAATTGAGATTGCAATACCAGTTGCTGATTGAAAAAAACTTGTTTTTTCTGTTGAATCTGCCATTTTGATTTATTTTTTAGTTATAAAATTAATTTTGTTGTTTTTTCTTCTTACAAGGTCCATCAGAAGCATCAGATAAACTTACACCATCACCACACTTGTAATAAGTTTTACCTTTTATTGTGTCAGAACCAGTATGACATCTACAAGCCTCATCTTTAAAGTTTGCATAACCTGCCATACCTGCAAAAATTGGGGAATCTGGTCTTCCTGCAAAAAGAGAACCATTTGCACCTATAAATTTAGCAGTTTTTTGTTGACTTTTCCAGTAGTAATAACCTGCTACGCCTACTACTGCTACGCCTAAAAGCATTTTTTGATTGTAATTCATTTTTTAATTTTTAATTTTTATTTATTTTTTAGTTATTAAAACTCTTGAAATTCCACCACCTACTACACCTCCGATAAAAGCACTCATCACCAAATTCTTTTCTTTCGAAAAGCCAATAAAAAGTCCTATTCCAGCACCTATCATAGCACCAATCATAGTCCCTTTAGTGGTTTCAGTAATGACACTATTAGTATCCTTACTTTTATCCTTCATTTCTCCCACAGTATTTAAAAAACTTTTTGCGTACATTCTTTAAATTTTATCCGTAATAATAGTCATATCCATAAGAATAGTCGCCATATGCATCATATGAACCACCATATTCACCCTCATAGTTGTCATTATAACCATAAGCATAGTCGCTATTTTCATATGAACCACCATATTCACCCTCGCCATAGTTGTAATTATACCCTTCAGCATAGTCACTACCTTTGTAATCGTATTTATTTCCTTTATCATTACCACCACCACCACCACCACCAGAACCACCACCAGAAGGACCAGAACCACTTTTTGATTTGGAATCGGGTTTAAGTGCATCTTTTGCCTTATCATATGCGATTTTTGCTAATGCCGCTTTAACTGCATCCTGAACTGCTTTATCAGTTCCACTACCACCAATACCACCTTGTTGTGCTTTTAGTTTTGCTGCGTTTATTTGTGCTTGTTGAGAAGGTGTTAATCCAGTATTAGTTTTAGCAGAAGCAGTTTTTGGCTTTAATAAAAAATACAATCCAACACCAACACCTGCCGTAATGCCAAGTATTGCTAAAATTTTTCCTGTATTGTTATTATCTGCCATTTTTTTATACTTTCTTCTTTTTAAAATAGAAATACGCTGCAATTCCACCAATAACTACTGCACCAGTAATTGCTATTGGTAAAGCATATGCTTTAATTTTAGCTACAACACCAGTTGAACTTGCATTTGCCGCTTGTGCAGCTGCTTGTGCTTGTTGAATTTTTAACTTTTCAAGTTGTATTGCTGCTGCTGCATTATCTGCATCAGTTTGTGCTTTTAAGGTATCTGAATAAGTTTTAGAACCTATTTTTAAAATATCACCAATATTGATGCCGCTATACCATTTATCACCATCAGCGTTTAAATTCAAACCATTTAATTGTGCCATATCTTTTTATTTTAACAATTTTTAGTAAATAATGGGTCAGATTCAAATATTTGTGTTGCAGTTTGTGGGTAATTTAACATTGACCCTTGCCTTAAACGATTCTGACCATCATTTGGGAAAACTTCCATATTCTTATCATTCAATATAGTCATTACTTCAGGTTGTGCTGCAAAGTTTGACTTTTTGCCTACACCAGCAAAGTTTTGAATTTCAGAAGAATTATTTTTTAGAATTAGTTTGTTAAGGTCATCGCCAAAAGTTTTACTTACTTGTAAGCCTTTTAATGATTGTTCAATAAGTTTGTCGTTCCCTGCACTATAACTTGTAGGGAAACCATTTTTGTTCAAAATATCTATAACAGATTTAAAATCGTTAGTCAAAGTGTTTGCTAACCATGTTCTGTAATTTTCAAGTAATTGTTGTGGGTTCATGCTTATTTGCTTTTAGTTATTGCAATAATAGCAATTGAAACGAAGACTGCACCAAACAATATATACATATGTGTTTGATTAATGAGTGGTGTTGAACCATCTGCACTTTTACAAGAACAACCATCAGCGTTTGCAACTGATGTTGCTACTACTGGTGTTGTATCATCTTTTTTTTTATCAAAAAGTTCAATTAATACATCCTTATCAGGGTGTAATTCCATCACTTCTTTTAAAGAACCTTCACCATCTTGTGCTACAATATTTTGAAGGCAATTTGCAAGTTCATCAATACTATTTATTTTAAAATACCCATACTTCTTACATACTTCAAAAGCTGCATCTGGGTTATTTTCGGCTATATAATGATAAACATGCATAATCTAAATTTTAAAAAAGGGGGGTAATGACATTATCATCAGCCCCCCTCTTGGTTATTTTACAATCTGTGGATTATCCTTGAATGTAAGTTGGTACACCTGTGATGTTCGGGTTACCATAGCTTTGAGATACAGAAGCACCTTGTAAACCAGAAGCCAAATTGATATTTGTGCTTGGGTAGAAGTGTACTCTGAATACTGCAGACGCTTGAATAACTGCGAAAGTCAATTTAGTGAAACCATCAATCGAATATAATTGCTTAACAGCAACGATAGTTGATTGTTGTTGGTAAGGGTCAATTGTTGGAACAATCGTTCTTAACATTTGATTACCATTCGCATCTTGAGTATTCAAGGTGAAAGTTTGGGTAATTTGAGAAGAAGAACCTGATACATTCTCGATGTAAGTTAAACCTACAGAGAAAGGTTGGTTCATTGATTGATACAAGAATTGTTGGTAGGTAACATTAGAAATAGCAGAACTGATAGTAACGCCTAAAATTGTTAACGAACCATTTGTGAAACCCGCGTTGTTGATGTAGGTATAAGCACCTAATACATCAAAAGAACTTACTGCCGCAGCAGAAACATTAGAAATAGTGATGATATATGGTTGAGATTGAGCTGCTGGAGCTGCACCTGAAGCATTACCTACTGGCATTACTTGAGAACCTACACCACCAGTCATGTTACCATATCCACCGTTTCTTGGATTTACGAAAGAAGCATTCCCAGTCCAATTGTTGTATTGTTGAGCTGCTTGGTTTCTCGCATTTGAAATGTAATTACGAACTGACATTTTGTTGAGTTTTTGTTGTTTAAAAATTGAATTTTTTGTTTCAGGGGGTTGAAATAGTATTTTTAGGTTTCAAAACCCAAAAAATCCAAATCTTAATCCTTAACGGTTGCATACACATTCAAACAACTTTTGACATTTTTTAATCTTTTATAGTATAATTAATTGTAATCCATTTCAAAATGAAAAACTTTAACTATAATATGCAAGATTATGACCTGTTTATTATTGTTAACTTTTTTATTGGAATCCTATGATATTCAAAGTATAATACAGATTATAATTTTCTTACCATATTTTTCTTATAAAATCGTCAAAGAACTTTCTGCAGTTCAAATTTATTATGGTTTTTTGGTTTAGGTACATATCAATATAAAAATAAAGTCAATAGAAAGCCTATTGATTTTAATTGCAAAATCAAAAAATGTATGTAAATAGTATTGATTTTAGTAAGACTACTTTTTGTAGTTCATCAATCTTTGTTTGACTTCCACCATAGCAGCGGCAGGTTCGTACTTTTTATTGCCATTCATATCCCTTGCATTGAGTAAAGGGTTAACTAAAAGTTTGTAATTCTGTTCTATAAAGTGGTCAACTGCATTTTCCATATCCTGATTGGTAAAACCGCCATAAATCTTTTCCTCATCAATGTCTGCATATACGAAAAAGTACTTATTTCCCTTGTCGTACATCTGATTAATCATCGTTTCGGCAATAGATAGGTATTCGTATTTATCTTCAAACTTGTGTTTGTGCTTTTTAACTGTATCGGTAAACTTGTGAAGTCTAATAACATTCACATTTTGCCAAACTTTTGAAGTTATACGACCAATAGATTGGTAGTGTAATATGATGTCTACCCCAATATGCCGATTGGTACAAATTGCACCTACCAAGTCATTTGGCATAGTATCTGATATATATTTGTTGACATCCTCAATTAGCAAAAGCCCATTCCTGAATGTGTCCAAACAGATAAATAGGGTTTGTGCAATATCATCTAAAGTCATTTTTTTGCCGTCATCTAAAAATGGGCGAATCCTTCTTGCTTCAATCATTGGATGTGCAGAAAATAACATTACATCTTGAATACTAATAGCCTTATATCCACTATATTCATCGTTGACATCCAATATCAATACCCTACGAGCAGGAACACCCTTTGCAGGATTTCCCTTTACATATTGTTGAATCATTTTTTCAGTAGTATAAGACTTACCAACACCCTTCTTTCCTATAGCTACCAATAATTTAGGTTCTCTGCCCATAATTTTTAACTTTTAGGTCTTCCCCTTCTTTTAGGCAAAACTATTATATCAGGTCTAATTGCTTCCACTTTTGGTTCATA